>JAEEGL012989796.1_pt1 | contig 21614 bp, 20 predicted proteins | sample 9134231 | NCBI WGS metagenome assembly JAEEGL01 (sample SAMN16246548, study PRJNA631951) | gut metagenome | biome: gut microbiome; feature: rumen; material: fiber-attached | host: Bos | place: Iran: Karaj | collected 2018-10
AAGTTAAGCGAAAAATGAGCGTGTCGCTTAACTTTTACCTCATTTTACCACTGAAGACAGCGCCGGGAGAGAATGTGAAGTTAAGACACCGCGCAAAAATGTTATATTTGTAAATATTTCACGGAAACAGGAAAAGAGCCTATGCGTGCGTATGAAGTGCGCACCTATCTTGAACTCGCGTTGTAAGAAGCGTATAATTTGAAACGCGATCCGCCCGGCTGCGGGCGGAGGAAAACAAGCGAGCCACGCACTGAAAAGGAGACGGAAAAATTGATAAAGACTGAGGTATTGTCCGTTGGGACCGAACTTCTGATGGGGCAGATAGCAAATACCGACGCTCAATATATATCCGCGAGATTGCCCGACGCAGGAGCCGGAGTCTATTATCATACCGTTGTCGGCGATAACCCCGGAAGGCTCAGAGAATGCCTTAAGATCGCGCTCGGACGGTGCGACGTTGTCATCACGACAGGAGGGCTGGGTCCGACTCAGGATGACCTGACTAAGATCGAGATAGCGTCGTTCCTGGGGCTCCGTCTCATAGAAGATAAAGAATCAAAAGACAGGATCGACGCGTTCTTCAGGGCGCGTGGCGTGACCCCGACTGCAAATAATTACAGACAGTCGCTCGTTCCGGAAGGATCGGAGGTACTGCAAAACGACAACGGGACAGCTCCGGGCTGTATCATTCATTGTGCGGGTCAATATTCCGGTAAAAGTGTCGTTATGCTTCCCGGACCTCCCGGGGAACTCAAACCGATGTTCGAAAAATACGTCATGGATCATTTCGAACGGCTGCGTGACATGGAAAACGAGAGCAAGCTGTTTATAAGATCCTGTTTTGTACGGATCTGCGGAACGGGGGAATCTGCCGTTGAGACCAGGCTCATGGGGCTGATAGACGGACAGACCAATCCCACGTATGCCACGTACGCGAAAGAAGGAATTGTCACTGTCAGAATAACAGCTTCGGCGGATACTCCGAAAAAAGCGGAAGAAATGATTAAAAACGGCGCCGGTGAGATCGTCCGGATACTTGGCAGGGACGTTTATTCTTTGAACGACGAAGAACCGGAGCAGGCGCTCATAAATATCCTTAAAAAATACTCGCTAACCTTATCGACAGCCGAATCGCTCACAGGCGGAATGATCGGAGAAAAGCTCACTTCTGTTCCGGGAGCCTCAGCGGTCTATATGGGAGGCGCCGTGACGTATACGGATGACGTAAAGCACAAGCTGTTAGGTGTAAAGCGAGAAACGTTGACAGCGTTTACAGCCGTCAGCAGCCAGACTTGCCGCGAAATGGCGGAAGGTATTTGCAGAACGCTCGGTACCGATATTGGCATCGCCGTGACGGGATATGCGGGGCCGAAGGTGGATAACGAACCGGTCGGTCAGGTGTTCATAGGCGTGTGCTTTGATGGCAGAACGTTTGTAAAGGAATTCAGGTTCAGCGGAAATCGAGCAAAGATAAGAAATCTAACCGTTGTCAACGCGATCGACTTTACACGTCGTGTCGTTCTCGACAGCATCGACGTTTTGCGAACTGCTGACAATGTTTTGAACAGTTCGACTGCTTCGGGTGTTATTGACAGCGCTGCAGGGCGAAGCTGGAACGGGGAAACGGAGGAGAAAAATGGCTAAACGGTCTTCTGGAATTTCGGCGCAGTCAATGGCGCGCGGTTTCGCGATATTGTCCGTCGCCAGCATCGCGGTAAAGGTATTGTCCCTTCTGTTCGTACCGATCCTCAGAAAACTGTTCGGCGGTTCGGCGGGGTACCAGGTATATACGAGCGCGAACCAGATATACGCGTTCGTGTACGTGATCGCGACTGCAGGCCTGCCCGTAGCCATTTCAAAGACCGTCACCGAATTCCTCTCCTTAGGCGACAGAAAATCAGCCGGAAGATCATTCAGACTCGCAAGAACGTTCCTCGCCGTCATCGGCGTAGTACTGACAGTCCTTCTTATAATACTTGCCAAACCGATCGCACACGCATCGGGATACGATAACGCCTGGCTCGGAATAGCCGTGATAGCACCGAACATACTCGTATGCGCGTTATTGTCCGCGTACAGAGGGTACCTGCAGGGACTTAAAAACATGACTCCCACCGCCGTATCGCAGGTAATAGAGCAGATCGTACACCTTTTTGTTGCCATCGCAGCGGTCCTGATCCTGAGGAACAAAGGAATCCTCTGGGCGGTCGCGGGAGCATCGTTCGGAACAGTGGCAGGATCGGTCACCGCACTGGCGATCGTGATATACTATTATATGAAAGTCGGAACTCCGTCGATACCCGAAGGAACGCCCGAAAATGATAAAACTTATTCCACTAGATATTATCTAAGGCTGATCGCACGCTACAGCATACCGATCACCCTAAGCGCCGCTATCCAGTACGGCGGGACGATAATCGACGTCTTTATTGTTAAATCGCGCCTGATCGCGTCCGGCCTTTCGGAAAATGCTGCGGCGTCATTGCACGGCGATCTGAGTTGTGCGCGCCAGCTTATAAACGTACCGACTGCGCTTGTCACCGCGCTTTGTGTGAGCGTTCTTCCCGTCATCGCCGGGCTTCATGCAGAAGGGAAGACGGATGAAGCGAGAAATAAAGCATCCGAAAGCTTCAAACTATGCTTTATTGCCGCCGTGCCGTGCTCGGTAGCGCTGATGGTATTTGCCGATCAGATATACGGCGTGCTCGATTTCGATACTCCTCTTATTATGACAACGATGGCAATGAGCGTCGTTTTTATGGGTATCGTCCATCTCCAGAGTTCTATAATGCAGAGCATAAATCTGCTTTACCAGTCAACGATCTTCGTAGGTGTAGGCGTTTTGCTGAAAGCGATACTGAATTACGTGCTTATCGGGATCCCGGGGCTCAACATCTACGGCGCGATCATTTCGACGTATATTTCGTACATCGTGCCGATGGTCCTGAACGCGATCGTCCTCATCAGGCGGCGGTCAATGAAGATCGATCTTTTCGAGCCTCTGATGAGGCCAACCGTTGCCAGCACCGTAATGCTGATACCGTCTTTTCCGCTTTATTTCCTAATCCGGTTCATTCTTAAGTTTACGGGCGCGTACGTGTCGAACCTGATCGCTTTCGTCATCGCCGCCGTCGTCGCCGTTGCCGTTTATTACGTCGTCATGAGGTTATCGGGCGGCCTTACGAAGGAAGATATCGAATCGATCTCGCCCAAGCTCGCCAGGAAGCTGAAGCTGTAGATGTGAGACCGGATTCATAGTGCTTAAATAAGCTTGTGGCAATTATTTAGTATTGCCAGTTGCCAGTTTCACTCTTGAATTTACCCGCGCCGGAGTTTATAATAAGCCCATCGGGCGCGCAGGGCGCAAAAATCTTTCAGAACGACCCCTGAACGCTACGTAAATCTTTACGACGGAGGGGACGCTTTATTATGGCAAAAGTCACATTCAGAACAGAACGCTGCAAGGGATGCAGGCTCTGTCTGTCCGTCTGCCCTAAAAAAATCATTGCGATCGATGAAAACGTTTTGAACACCAAAGGATACCATCCCGCAGGTGTCACCGATCAGGAAAAATGCATCGGCTGCGCGTTCTGCGCGACCATGTGTCCTGATTGCGTTATTACGGTAGAACGGTAGAAAGGCAGGCTCAAGATGGGTGAAAAAATACTGATGAAAGGTAATGAGGTCATAGCCGAAGCCGCGCTAAGGGCAGGCTGCCGTCATTATTTCGGATATCCTATCACGCCTCAAACAGAGGTAGCTCACTATATGGCGAGAAAAATGGAGGAGATTGGAGGCACGTTCGTCCAGGCGGAAAGCGAAGTTGCCGCTATAAATATGGTATACGGCGCCGCGAGCGCCGGAGTCAGGGCGATGACGTCGTCATCCAGCCCCGGAATAAGCCTTAAGCAGGAAGGCATCTCGTACGCCGCGGGAGCAGAACTCCCGATAGTCGTCATAGATATTGTCCGCGCAGGACCCGGACTCGGAGGCATCCTTCCGGCACAGTGCGACTACTTCCAGATGGTAAAAGGCGGCGGTCACGGCGACTACCATAATATTGTCCTCGCACCTCAGGGCGTGCAGGAAATGTACGAACTCGTTGTTGACGCGTTCAACCTTGCCGATAAATATCGCAACCCGGTCGTCGTCATGGGTGACGGATATATGGGCCAGATGATGGAAGCGGTAGAATTCCGCGACGTCGAAAAGATCGAGCGCCCCGAAAAACCGTGGGCGGCGTGCGGCAGCGAAATGAAGCGCGAACACAACACCATCACTTCGATATATATCGATCCGGACGTGCTGGAAGCACACGTGAATCATATGTATGAAAAATACAAGGTGATCGAAGCTACCGAGGCGAGAGTGGACGTACAGAACTGCGACGGCGCAGACGTCATCGTGGCGGCATACGGCACGTGCGCGAGAGTCACTAAAAACGTTATAAAAGACGCCGCGAAGCTCGGAATTAAAGTCGGACTGATCAGACCGATCACGCTCTGGCCTTTCCCGAAGCAGGCGTTCGAGAAATACGCTACGACGCCGAAGGGATTCTTAACGGTCGAGATGAGCATGGGCCAGATGATCGAAGACGTGCGCCTCGCGCTGAACGGAAAGAACACCGTGGAATTCTACGGCAGGACGGGCGGAAACGTACCGGCACAGAAAGCCATACTTGAAAAGGTAATTAAAATTGCCCGCGGCGAAAACAACGGGGGAGGCGAAAACTGATGAGCATCGTATTTCAGAGACCTCACGCATTAATAGATAAACCGCTTCATTATTGTCCCGGCTGCACGCACGGAATAATCCACAGACTCGTGGCGGAAGTGCTCGACGAACTCGGGATAGAAGGAACCACCGTAGGTGTCGCGTCCGTCGGATGTACTTATAACAGTTACGAATATTTCAACTGCGACATGGTCCAGGCAGCGCACGGAAGGGCTCCGGCTGTTGCCACCGGTATACGCAGATCGCTTCCGGACCGCACCGTATTCACGTATCAGGGCGACGGAGACCTTGCCGCTATCGGTACCGCCGAGATCGTACATGCCGCGACAAGAGGCGAGAAGATCACGACGATATTCGTTAACAACGCGATCTATGGCATGACTTCAGGCCAGATGGCTCCCACGACCCTTATAGGTCAGGTAACGACAACGACTCCGTTCGGCCGCAAACCGGAGCTCCACGGCTATCCCGTACGCGTATGCGAGATGCTCTCGACGCTCGAAGGTGCCGTTTACGTTGAGCGCGTGGCGGTGAACAACGTTCAGAATATCCGCAAAGCTAAGGCCGCGATCAAGCGCGCGTTCCAGGTACAGCAGGCCGGACTCGGCTTCTCGATCGTGGAAGTGCTTTCGATATGCCCGACGAACTGGGGACTCAGCCCCGAACAAGCGCTCGAGTGGCTCGGCGAAAATATGATCGAGCATTACCCGCTCGGGAACTACAAGAACGTAGAGTTGCCTTCGGATAAGCCCGCGGCGAAATAACAAGGAGGTGCCTATAATATGGACAATCAGATCATTTTTGCCGGATTCGGCGGTCAGGGCATCCTCTCGATGGGCCGTTTCATCGCTCATGCGGGACTTCACGAGGGCAAGCACGTTTCGTGGCTTCCGTCGTACGGACCCGAGATGCGCGGCGGTACGGCTAACTGCAACGTGATCGTTTCCGACGAAGAAGTCGGATCCCCGATCATCAGCGAAGCCACGGCACTCGTCGTAATGAACCAGCCGTCGCTCGAAAAATTCGAAGCAAACGTTGCCCCCGGCGGCGTGATAGTGCTCGACAGCGACCTTGTCCCCGTAAGACCCGCACGTACTGACGTGCGCGTATTTGCTATCCCTGCCACTAAAATGGCGTACGAGATGGGCAACGCCACGTTCGCCGGAGTAATCCTGCTCGGTAAACTCATAAAGGAGACCGGCGTCGTAAAATTTGAAAGCTTCGAAGCCGCGCTGCGCGGTATTCTCAAGCCCAAAAAACACTACCTGATCCCCGAAGAAATGAAAGCACTGAAAGCAGGAGCCGAATACTGATACATGGATCACCGATACCGCAAACGCAAAAACGAACCCGATCAGCGACCGGAGGCAGAGACTGATGAGATCGCACGAAAAAAGAAAAAATAAGGCAGAGTCACTAAATAAACATATATCAACCCGGGCGGTCTCTTTTGCGCTCGCCGTGCTGATGATCACGCTCGCCATAGCGCAGTTTATTGCCGCACCTGCTTTCGCCGAGCCGGAGAAGGTTAAAGACGCGAAATACTTTTTGCTGAACGATCCCGGCTACCTCGATTTCTTCTCCGGTAATCAGATAAGAAGCCTTGAATTCGGGACTGAAGGCGACGTCGGATTTGCACGTATACACCTGGTACCGATGGGCGTTGACCCGTTCATTTATATGCCTATCAGTCTTATTACCGACGGGATATCGTGCGACGAATACCGGTACGTTGCCATAAGCGTCAGATCGCCTTATCCGAGCAGGTGCAATCTTTATTTCGGCACGAGCATAGAAGGCGGCCTCGATGAGGCTAAAAATATACCTTCCCTGAACTCTATTACGGATAGCGACGATTGGGATACGGTAGTATTCTACTGCGGCGGCAACGCGAAATGGACGGGAATATTGGGGACTGCCAGGTTCGACCCGTACGGCGGCGTTCCGGAGGGAATGGACTATATCGACATACGCTGGATGGCATTCGTTAAAGAAGAAAAAGATCTGGAGGATCTCGATGTTTCCCTCGATGATCTGTCCGGCGCCGGTCAATACACGAGGATGCCTGTGTATTCTACCCCGGACAGGACGAAGCCTCCGGAGAATTCATTCAAACCTGATGTAACCAGCCAGCTCGTTCCGGTCAATACCGAATCAAAAAGCGGTATCTCTCCGGTCGTTCTGATCATAGTTTCCTCGATACTGACGCTTTGCATAATTGCTTCGGCCGTCGGGATCATCGTCATCAAACGCAAGGATAAAAACGGGAAAACCTGACGCGGATGCCGGAGGTTTGATGTGGAAGATAACAGAAAAAGAAAGTATAAACGGATCGTTCTCATAGGCATGCCGTGCGCGGGAAAATCGTCGATCGGACGCGTTTTATCGCAGCACTACAGGCTCGCTTTTTACGACCTGGATGACGAGATCGAAAAATACGCGGGGATGTCTATCGAGAATATTTTTAAGACTTCCGGCGAAGCAGAATTCAGGAAGATCGAAACGCACGTTACCGAGATGATGGCGAACACCGAAGATGCGGTGATCGCTACCGGGGGAGGTATCGTGACCAAACCTGAAAATATGGCGCTTCTGAAACGGGAGGGCAGCCTCGTCGTATATATCCACCGTGATTTTTATAAACTTGCCACGACGCCGAGAAAGGTCAGGGATAAGCGGCCGGTCCTGAGAGAGGCTAATTTCCAGGAGCTTTTCGATCTGTATAAAAGAAGGCTCCCTTTGTATAAGAAGTACGCGGACGTGGAAGTCAGGAACGACAACGGCCGGGAGGATTCTGCTGCCAGGATCGTGAAGGTCCTTGACGGCATATTGTATGAAACATCGGACGGGACCGCCTTAGCGGATACCGCAAACGCTCCGTCCGGCGTGCGCTCTTTGGTGGAATGATGTTCAGGAAGATGCGCCCGGATCTGAAATACGACGACATCTACGCGATCGACCTGGACGCTCTTCGCGATTCCGGCGTTACCGGACTTTTTTTCGATATCGACAATACGCTGGAACCTTACAGTACTCCCGAGCCCGGTGAGAAGCTCTCCGGATGGATATCAGCCCTTTTAAAAGGCGGTTTTCGCGTCGGAGTGCTGTCAAATGCCAGGAGGGAAAGAATAGAAAAGTTTATATCCGGTTTTCCCTTAAGCATACGTGACGAAGTGCTCTACGTCTGCGATGCGGGAAAGCCGTTAAAAAAAGGATTCAAAAAGCTGTGCGCCGCCGCCGGACTTACACCGGGTCAATCCGCGATGGTGGGAGATCAGCTTTTTACAGATATTTTAGGCGGGAACCGTTCCGGCCTGACAACTGTTTTAGTTAAACCCATAGACCCGACGATAGAACCTCCGTTCGTAAGGTTCAAAAGACTTTTTGAGAGGCCATTTTTATGAAAGAAACGATTTATGAGACGACCAAAAGAAGAACCGATTCACTGCGCAGATTGTTTGACGAGAAGAAAATAGACGCCGCGTTTATCAGCTCCGGTCCCGGAGTCCGATACCTTTCGGGGTTCGCAGGAACACCCAAAGACGCGTCACTTTTTATAACGCCTGAACGCGCATACATCATAACCGATTCACGCTATACGATCCAGGCTGGCGAACAATGCCCGTATTACGAGCTTGTAAGCGGAAGATCTTCTGATTTTTACAAGGTAAGATCATGCGCCCCGGCGGAAAGATCCGTCATCGGTTTTGAGAATCTTGAGATCTCATATATCGATTTCATGCGCATGAAAGAAGCATTCGGAACGTACGATTTCGTCGGACTTGACCACGCCATAGCAGATCTTCGGAATATAAAAGACGATCTCGAACTAGAATACATCAAAAAAGCGTGCGAGATAGCGTGCGGCGCGATCGGAGATACCGTACCGTATATAAAAGACGGCGTGCTCGAGCTTGACCTCGCGACCGAACTCGAATACCGTATGAAAAAACGCGGCGCATCCGGACCGTCGTTCGATACGATCGTTGCCTCCGGAGTAAGAGGAGCGCTGCCTCACGGCCTTGCCTCCGCCAAACCCGTGAGAAACGGAGAACTCATCACGTTCGACTTCGGAAGCCTCTACAACGGATACTGCTCCGATATGACGAGAACTTTTGCGTTAGGTGAGCCTGATCCCGAAATGGTCAGGATCTATAACGTAGTTCTTGAAGCTCAGCTTGCCGGTATCGACGCGTATAAAGCAGGAATGAAAGGCTCTGAACTCGACAAGGTGTCAAGAGATATCATTGCCGCAGCAGGGTACGGCAATTATTTCGGTCACGGGCTCGGTCACGGCGTCGGTCTTGAGATACATGAAGGCGTAGGCGTAAGCCCCGGCAGCGCTTCCGTGCTTGCGGAACGAACAGTTTTCAGCATCGAACCCGGCATATACATCGAGAATAAAGGCGGCGTAAGGATCGAAGACCTTGTAACGTGTGTAAACGGCGTTAAGACAGTGCTTACGGCATCCAGCCCCAAGGCGCTGATGATACTGTAAGTAATATACAGAGGCGGTGAACGAATGGTGAAAAACGATAATAAGATCAGGCGCAAAAGGAGCTCGCCGGTAATTATTGCTTTTACCGTCCTTTCGCTGATCGCCGTCATGATGCTTTTTAGCGGCTGCAATCCGGAGAAAAACAGTATGTGGTTTGAACATCCAACTAAAAAAATACTTTCGGATCACGTTGATCCGGATGGTAAAGACAGGTACACTCTGTATCTTGCCAGAAACGAATATGAGAGCTGCCAGGTCGCGGTAAACCTTTCTGAAAGCTTTCACGACCTTCGTATAAGCGCGGAACTGAAGTCGCGAAACGGTAAAAATACCGGCGCGGAAAACGCTGATCTGACGGTCGAGATATTCAACGAACATTACGTTTACGCACCGAAATACACGCCGTTCTTCCAGGTCCCTCCGGAAAAGGAAGGTGCATACGAAGAATATCCGGACGCGCTCTCTCCGCACGTGGACCCGGTGGCCGTGAGATTCGAAGAGACGACGCCTTTTTACGTTACCGTACATGCCGGTAAAAATGCCGAGGCAGGCGAGTATAAATTCGTTATCAATGCCAGCGCCGGAGGAAGCGTCATCGATTCGTGCGAACTTACGGTCCGGGTCTGGGATTTCTGTCTTCCCGACACGCCGTCAATGTCTGCCGTTTCAGACGTGAGCGCGTACCAGATCGCTAAACTGACAGGCATTTCGGGCGATGAGCTCCAGAGTCTGTTTGAGAAATACTATGATTTTATGGCCGAACATAAGGTCTCGCCGTATTCGCTTCCTTACGACGTGTTAGACGAGCGCGCCGACAGATTTATGGATGATCCGAGGATCACGGGCTTCCGCGTATCGTACGGCAATGACGACTATATCAGAGCGGTACGCGAGAAGCTTATGGCGAAACCGGAACGCCTGAAGAAGGCATATTTCTATTTCCTTGACGAGCCGTCGACCGTTGAATCTTACTTTAATCTTGTCAGCAAGAGCGAACATCTCCTTGAGATATTCCCGGAAGCACGCATCGTATCACCGTTTTTTGTTGACCCCGATATGCCGGACGGACGCGACGCTATCGAGTACACCTTCGACACGGTCAATATCTGGTGCCCGAAACTTCATTGCTTTGACCCGGTGAATCTTTATAATGATTCGCAGCGGGCAAGGCTCAGGCCGCTTCGGGAGAGGTTATACGACCGCCGTTTGGCAGGTGAGGACCTCTGGACGTACGTGTGCTGGGAACCTGGAGAGCCGTATCTTAATCTTTACGTAAATATGCCCGGTGTCCGTCACCGTCTGATCTTCTGGCAGAACTATATGCTCGGCGCTAACGGTTTTCTGTACTGGAGCAGCAATTACTGGACGATGCTCAAGGATCCGTGGACCGACATGAACACCGTGAAGGACCTTTCTCCGAACGTTTTCGGCGACGGTTCGCTGATCTACAACGGTGACAAGGTCGGTGTTTTCGGTGCGTGTTCTTCGCTTCGCCTTGAGGCCGTGCGCGACGGCATCGATGATTATGAATATATGATCATGCTCGAAAAGCTCGGCGTTGACCGGAACGAGATACTCAGGCTCGTGAACCAGCTTACTCAGTCGATCACCGAATATACTTCGGACGACGATCTGCTCAGCCGCGCCAGGATCCAGATGGGGAACCTTATCGAGAGCCGCACGAGGTCAAGCTCCTGCAGCTGACCGTCCGTATCCGCCGCAGGCCGTAAGATCTCCGCAGACTCAGAAAACCGTCAGAAACTCCGCAGACCGTTTGAAAATAACTCTTGCGTTCAGGTTGTCATTTGTGCTACAATATACGCCGACAATCCTTGTTCCGCCTGCATAGACGGAACCGTTTAGTCCAGAAGGAGGTGAAAAATGATGAACAAATACGAAGTTATGTTTATTCTTAACCCCGAGCTCAGCGAAGAGGACACTCAGGCTGTGATAGTTAAGTTTAAGGATCTTATCGCCGGCAGCGGTGAAGTTGAGAACCTTACAGAGTGGGGTAAACGCAGACTTGCTTATTTGATTCAGGATTTCACGGAAGGATACTACGTTATCATCGACTTTGCATCCGCCCCTGATTTCCCGATGGAGCTTGACCGCGTTATGAGGATCAATGACAGTATCATTCGTCACATGATCACGAAGAAAGATTGATCTTGGTGTCGCTTTAGAGAGGAGATACGTTGATGAATAAAGTTATTTTGATCGGAAGACTATCTAAGGACCCGGAACTCAGATATACGGCTTCGAATACCGCCGTGTGTCAGTTCACGGTAGCCGTTGACAGGCGTTTCAAATCTGAAAACCAGCCTTCTGCCGATTTCATTCCCGTCGTCGCATGGCGTCAGACTGCAGAGTTTGTCGCGAAATATTTTTCGAAAGGGAACAGGATCGCCGTGACCGGTCAGATCCAGGTCCGCAGCTGGGACGACACGGAAGGAAAGAAGCGCTACGCCACGGAAGTCATCGCCGATGATATAGAGTTTGTGGAGAGTAAAAGACAGGACGGAGGATACGGATCGGCACCGCTGCCTGATGAACCCGTATCGTTCCGGCAGGAAACTTCGTCTGCCGCTGCTCCTAAACAGGATAATTCCTCATCAAACGCATCTTCTGAAAACAGCGGTACCTATTTTGCGCTCAACGACGAGGACGGTTGTCCGTTCTGATCCTGAGCAAAGTGTTTATTGAAAGGAGAGTTCATTATGCCCTACGCTAAGAAAGAGAACGCAAGGGAAGGCTCTGATAAAGGCGACAGCAAGATGATGACCAGAACACGCAGATCCCGCAAAAAGGTATGCCCGTTCTGCGCTGATAAAGTTACCGGAATCGATTATAAGGATGTTAACCGCTTAAGGAAGTTTGTCTCTGAAAGAGGCAAGATCCTTCCCCGGAGAGTTTCCGGATGCTGCGCTGCACATCAGAGAGAGCTTACCATTGCTATCAAGAGAGCAAGACAAGTGGCACTTATGCCGTTTTCCGCAGACTGATTCATATTTTTGCGATACGTTATTTTGCGGCGCCGGATATGTCATTATCCAGCGCCGCTTGCGGCTTAAACTGAACTGATACGGTTCATTCACTGTTATTTTCCCGGAGTCGGTATGAATTACGGTTGGTTCCGCCATATGAATATGGCCATCATAAATTTCATACTTTTGGTAACGTGCCTTGTGCTTACCGCTAACTACTGCTTCTTAAGCGGGAACGTAAGCCTCGGTATGATCGTCATTATACTGCTTGCAGTGTGCGTGCTGCTGAACGTCGCTATCTTCCTGATACAGCGAAGGTACCGTCAGAAGCGGGCGAGAACACTTGCGGTATATACTGACGGAGAACCGACTCCGATGGTCGGAACGGTAGCCGATTTTGACGTTCCGATGGCGTTTTTAAGCGAGGACGGATCATTCATATGGTCGAACAGTAAACTGAAAGAGATCTTTCATGACAATATGAGGATGACGTCCGAACTCAGGACTATTTATCACCTGAAATTAAAAGGTAAAATCGATAATTCGCTGCTCGATCTGTCGGATACGGTAGAATTCGGCGAGCGGACGTTTAATATGCTCGTTAACGTCGTGAGATCGGAAAAAAGCGGTCCCGACTCATTTATGCTGATCGTTTACTTTATAGAGACCACCGAGCTGCTTGCCGCCCGGAAGGTGTACGAGGAAGAACGTACCGCCGTGGCCGAGATCGCCGTAGACAGCTACGACGAAATATTCCAGTCGAGCGGAGAAGCGGTCGTAAACGAGATCTCTGTAGAACTATCCAGGATATTTGACCGCTGGAAAGGCGATTCGGGCGCCGTAATAAAGAAGCTCGTTCGCGACAGATATCTGCTTATCTGCGACGATAAAGCGCTTGAAAACTTTGAAAACAGCAAATTCAACGTACTCGATATGGTAAAAAAGATATCGGTCGGTAATAAGATACAGGTCACACTCAGTATCGGAGTAGGCGCGCACGGAAAGAACGCTGCCGAGAATTACAACCTCGCCGCGCAGGCGCTGGAGCTTGCTCTGAGCCGCGGAGGAGACCAGACCGTCGTAAGAAAAGACGGAAAGGATTCATACTACGGAGGCAGTAATATAGATGCCGAAAGCATTAGCAGGGTAAAGGCCAGAGTCATGGCATCCATGCTCAAGGCTGAGATCGTAAAGAGCAGCGTAGTGCTTATTATGGGCCATAAACAGGCAGATATGGATTCGGTCGGTTCTGCACTTTTAGCTTACCGGGCGTGTGTCTACGCGGGAGTTAAAGCATATATCGTGCTGAATGAGTCGAATCCGTCCATAGACGTGTTTTATAATAAGCTGACGGAACTGGATGAGTATTCGGAAGTCATCATCGATACGAGCTACGCGCTGAATCTTATTGATCCGAATATGCTTACCATCGTTGTGGATACGAGCAGGCCGGGGCTGGTGGAATGTCCGAAGCTGCTCGATTACAGCAGCAGGATAGCGGTCATTGACCACCACAGAAGAGCCGCGGATTACATTGACAATACCGTGCTTGACTATACCGAGACGTACGCGTCGTCGGTCGGCGAGCTGCTCGTTGAGATGCTAAGGTACATGTCACCGGATGCGGACATACCGCTGATCGAAGCGGAAGCGGTATACGCAGGCATACTCGTCGATACTAAAAATTTCACGTTTAAGACGGGCAGCCGCACGTTCGAGGTCGCGTCATTCCTCCGGTCAAGGGGAGTCGATACTATTTCCGTGCGTCAATACTTCCAGCCGGATATGGATATGTATTCTGCCGTTTCCAGGGTCACGTCCGCTGCCACTCTCAGAAGCGGCAGGGTCGCGCTTGCCAGATGCCCGGAGGATATAAAGAATCAGAAGCTCGTATCGGCTATGGCGGCGGACAGACTGCTCGATATCGCCGGCGTGGATGCGTCGTTCGTATTGTCCGGTTCAGGCGACGGTGTTTCCGTGAGCGGCAGGTCGTGGGGAGATATCAACGTCCAGGTCATTCTTGAAAAGATAGGTGGAGGAGGCCATATAACCAGCGCAGGAGCTTTCCTGTCAGACTGTTCTATGGCAGAAGCCGAACAGAAACTGACGGACGCGATAGATCAGTATTTTAAGAACTAAAGGATTAAACTTAAGTATCAGGGGGGATCGCAATGAAAGTAATTTTGCTTCAGGATATAAAGGAACTCGGGAAAAAGGATCAGATCGTTAACGTAAGTGATGGATACGGTAAGAATTATCTTATCCCCAGAAAGCTCGCAAAGCCCGCCACGGAGGGTGCGCTTAATGACGCGCGCGCAAAGCAGAAGGCTCAAAACGAGAAAAAGAACAGAGAACTTTCGCTGGCGAAAGAAGCGGCTTCGGCGCTTAACGGTACGGAAGTTACCGTTCGGATGAAGGTCGGGGACAATGGCAAGCTTTTCGGCGCCGTTTCCACCAAAGATATTGCCGACGCGCTGAAGGCCCAGAAAGAGATCGATATTGACCGCAAGAAGATCGACATCAAAGAACCGATCAAGGTCCTCGGAAAATTCGAATGTGTCGCGAGAATATATCCGTCCGTTACGGCTAAATTTACAGTTGACGTAAGACCCGAATGACCGGACCGCACAGGGACAGAATATGAAACAACAGCTTGAACCGCAAAATATTGAAGCCGAAAAGGCGCTGCTCGGCGCAGTGCTGATGGACCCGGATTGCCTTTTTGACGTGATGGAGATATGCCAGGCGGAAGATTTCTACCGCGTTGAGCATCAGCATATTTTTGACGCGTTCATGTCGCTGTCGAAAAAGTCTCAGACGATAGATATCCTCACTGTCACGGACTGGCTCGAGAGCAACGGTAAAATGAAAGGGATGGATCCGGAGTACATCGTGGCACTGGCCGCTGACGTACCGATGGCATCCAACGCCTCTGAATACGCTAAAATAGTCTCCGCCAAATCGATGCAGCGCCGTATGCTGAAAGCATCCGGGGAGATAGCAAGGCTCGCGTATGAACCCGACGGAAGCGTCAGCAGCGCTCTTGACGAGGCTGAAAGACGCATTTTCGATCTGGTGCAGAAGGGGAACGTAAAAAGTTACAGAGGCATCGGAGAGATACTCCCAGACGTGTTCGACAGGCTCCACGAACTGAATGCGAAACTTAACGATCCTACGTATGAGGGAAACAGGCTGTCAGGTATTCCGTCTGGATTCACGCAGCTAGACAGCATGCTTTCAGGATTCCAGGACTCGGATCTCATACTCGTCGCTGCCAGACCCGGAATGGGAAAAACAGCGCTGATGCTTAATATTGCAACCAACGTCGCTGCGGGAAAATACAAGATCCCGGTCGCTGTATTCAACCTGGAAATGTCGTCCATGCAGCTTACCCGCCGTATTATGAGCTCTCAGACCGGTATCCCTGGAGAAAAACTGAGGAACGCGGATCTGGACCGAAACGACTGGAACGAGATCAAAAACATGATCAAAGAATACAGGGATATACCGCTTTACATCGACGATTCGTCCGACGTTTCGATCAACTCTATAAGAGCCAAATGCCGCAAGCTTAAGCTGGAAAAAGACATAAAACTGATCATTATCGACTATCTTCAGCTGCTTACGTCCGGAACTAAAACGGAGAGCAGGGTCAATGAAGTTGGCGAGATCTCCAGGGCGCTCAAGCTTATGGCGAAGGAACTGGACGTACCTGTCATAGTCGGTTCGCAGTTGTCAAGAAGCGTTGAAAAAAGGGACGATAAACGGCCTCAGCTTTCCGACCTGAGAGAATCCGGTACGATCGAGCAGGACGCGGATATAGTTATGTTCATTTACCGCGACGCATATTATCACAAAAACACTGACAGCAAATACAAGGATGTTGCCGAGATCATCGTTTCAAAACACAGAAACGGCGCTCTGGGCAGGATCGAACTGCTTTATGATTCAGACCACGCTCAGTTTAAAAATCTGAGTTATGCTCCAGAAGGAAAATGAATCCTGACGATTCTTACAGCACTTTTAATTATACGATCATTGAACACTGCGGATACAGACCGGGCGAAAAAGTACTGGCCGCATTATCGGGCGGCCCCGATTCGGTCTGCATGTTTCTTATGCTCAAAAAATTTCTGCCGGACGGATCGCTCGGAGCCGCGCACTTCAACCATATGATCAGAGCCGGAGAATCCGACGGAGATGAAGAATTTTCCCGGAAACTTTCCGAAAAACTCGATGTTCCTTTTTTCGCGGGAAGAGCAAACATTTTAGAGGCTGCGAAAAAAGAGGGAACTGGTATTGAGGAATGTGCCAGAGAATACAGATACAGATTTCTTAAAAAGACCGCATTGGATAACGGATACGATCTTATCTGCGTAGGGCATAATCTTAACGACAACGCCGAGACGATACTGATGCATATTTTCCGCGGCTGTTCTGTAGACGGGCTTTGCGGTCTTGCATACCGGTCGGACAATATTATCCGGCCTCTGCTTGATATTGACCGCGGCGAAATAATCGAATACCTTTCTTCAGCCGGCCAGCTTTTCGTAACCGATTCGTCAAATAAAGACGTTCATTATATGCGAAACCGCCTCAGGAACGATATTATCCCGTATATATCTAAACGGTTGGGATACGACGTAAGCCGCGTACTGGTGCGCCAGACGCCTTTTAGCACGTCAGAACGCGACTGCCTCGAATCGCTCGCGAAAGAATATATCGATAAAAATATCATCCGTACCGGCGAAGGAAATATCATATTGGCTGCAGGATCGTTTAGCGAACTTCACCCGTCCGTCGCCAGACGTGTTTTGAGGCACGTGATCGCGACTGTTAGCGACAGCAGCGGAAATCTTCCGTACAAGGGCCGGAAAGACATCGTTTCCGACGTTGTCGAAAGGGCGTTTAACGCTATCAGGAGCGGGAAGAAGGGGCGGAAGATTCAACTGGGCCGTTCCGTCGTGATGCGTATCACACATTCGGGAGCGGTTTTCTCATGCGACGACGAAAAATGTATTGACCGCCGCACAGTCAGAAGCGTTGACAACGGCGATAACGCTTCTGACCGGGACGCGCCCGCACCGATTAGGTACCCGGAACTGCTCGCAACAGAACTTAGCGGCGAAGAGACCGAAGCGGAAAAGCTGAGAAGCGGCTTTCGGGCGGATGACTTTACGGTTTTCTTTGACAAAGCGAAATATATTGATATAATAAACGCACACGGCGGAAAAGCTCCGGTCATGCGAAATCCGGAGCCCGGAGACGTGATCATGCCTTTCGGTATGCAGGGATCGAAAAAGGTTCAGAAACTGCTTATAGACATGAAGATCCCGCTCGAACGGAGGCGGAACGTCGTACTTCTCGCGATAGACGCAGAAGTTCTCTGGATCCCGGGGATCTGCTCGAGTGAAAAACTGAGAATAACGCACGAAACACAGAATGTTTTAAGGATAAATATTCAGGGGGAAGAACAGAATGAATGAATTGTCGAAATACTACGATAAAGTATTGATGACGGAAGAAGAGATCCAAAAAATGGTCGCACGCCTCGGCGCGGAGATCACACGCGACTATGCCGGGAAAAAGCTTTTCCTGATCTGCGTGCTCAAGGGCGGATTCGTATTCATGGCCGATCTGGTCAGGGCGATAGATCTGCCTCTCGAAGTGGATTTTATAGCCGTTTCCAGCTACGGGTCGTCAACCAAAACTTCCGGCGTCGTCCGTCTGCTCAAAGATATCGACAAGCCGCTTAACGATAAACACGTGCTTATCGTTGAGGACATTATGGACTCCGGCCTTACGCTCAATTATATCAAATCGATGTTCGTGAACCGCAATCCGCTTTCCGTAAAAGTCTGCACGGCGTTTGATAAACCCGAACGCAGAAAAGTAGATATAACGCCCGATTACGTAGGGGCGGTCATACCCGATGAATTCGTGATCGGTTACGGACTCGACTACGACGGCATACTCAGAAACCTTCCCGACCTTTGCATATTAAAAAGAGATATATACGAAAAATAAGCGGCCTGACCGCCCGATTTCCAGAAGCAAAAGAGGCTAAGCATGAAATTTTTAAAATCGATCTCTCCGTACATCCTGATACTCGTGGTAGTAATGTTTGCCGTAGTACTCATCACCAACTACACAGGCACGCGCAAACTGGAGTATTCACGATTCATCACGGAGCTTTCCGTCCAAAACGTCGAATCGGTCGTACTCGAGGACAATAAAGCCACCGTTGTTATCAAAGGCGACAGCGCCTCCGAAAACGGCCCGAAGGCAGGCAAGTACGTCGTCAATATCATTGACACCGACGTTTTTACCGAGCAGATCACTTCCGAGGTGAAGAACGGTAACCCCGTAAAGTACAAGATGGAGATCCGCACGATCCCGCTGCTTGTCCGCGTGATCCCGTACGTCCTTCTCGGAATCGTTGCCATCTTTATGTTCTTTATGATCTTCAGACAGAGCCAGTCAGGAGCGGGGAGCTCCGGAAGGCTCACGTTCGGACGCAGCAACGCGAGGTTATATACAAAAAGCAAGATAAAATTTGACGACCTCGCCGGTGCGGATGAAGAAAAAGAGGAAATGGAAGAGCTTGTCTCGTTCCTTAAAAATCCTTCGAAATACGACTCGCTAGGCGCAAGGATACCCAAGGGCGTTCTCCTCGTGGGACCTCCCGGAACAGGTAAAACGTACCTTGCAAAAGCGGTCGCGGGAGAGGCCGGCGTACCGTTCTTCAATATAAGCGGATCTGACTTCGTAGAACTCTACGTAGGTGTAGGTGCCGCCAGAGTAAGAGACCTTTTTGAGCAGGCGAAAAAGAACGCTCCGGCGATAGTGTTTATCGACGAGATCGACGCAGTGGGACGTCACAGAGGCGCCGGACTCGGAGGCGGACATGACGAGAGAGAACAGACTCTTAACCAGCTCCTTGTCGAGATGGACGGATTTGAGACGAATACAGGCGTCATAGTGATGGCGGCAACAAACCGGCCTGATATCCTTGACCCGGCGCTTACCAGACCCGGCAGATTTGACCGCAAGATCAACGTATCTTACCCCGATATGAAAGCCAGGGAAGCCATCCTTAAAGTACATTCCAAGAACAAGCCTTTAGATGATTCCGTAAGCCTTACAGAGGTCGCTAAAAACACGTCCGGATTCACGCCTGCTGACCTTGAAAACCTGCTTAACGAAAGTGCACTTCTTGCCGCGAGAGATGATCAGGAAAAGATCACACCAGCGAACATCAAGGAAGCTATTTTCCGCGTCATCGTCGGAAAGGAGAAGAAGAGCCGCGTTATGACAGATAAGGACAAATGGCTGACGGCTATACACGAAGTCGGTCATGCCATCGCTATCAAATATCTGTCGTCAACGGAGAAAGTGGAGCGTGTTTCTATCATTCCTGCAGGAAGTGCAGGCGGATACACGGCGCACCGCCCAGACGAAGACAGAACTTACGTCACGAAGGCGCAGCTCCTTGAAGCGATCGATATCAGCCTCGGCGGAAGAGTCGCAGAGAAACTTGTCCTCAACGATATCAGCACCGGAGCGTCGTCGGACCTCGAACAGGTCAGCGCTATCGCACGCAGCATGGTTACAAAATACGGTATGAGCGACGAGATCGGAAACGTTATATTCAATACCGGCGCCGGAGATGAGATATTCATCGGAAGAGATTACGGCCATTCCAAGAACTACAGTGAAGAAACTGCAGCACTCATCGACGAAGCGGTTAAGAAGATAATTGACGCAGAAGAAGAGAAAGTCACAAAACTTATCTCGGAAAATCTTGATAAACTGAAAGAGATAGCCGGCGTACTGATCGAGAAAGAACGGCTTGAAGGAGACGAATTCGACAGCCTGTTCGAGCAGTAAAACAGGATCAGCATATACCGGACGGAAACTGATTTATGGATACCGGATCAAAGGGCGGTTTTACCGAAATAAACGGCAGAGTCGAGGATCTGATTTATATCAATCCTGAAAACGGTTTTTCCGTTATCGAATTTCAGCCGGCAGACGGTTCGGAATCGATAAGGGCTTCCGGCGTTATGCCCGATCTGTTTCCGGGTGAGTTCGTAACGCTGACCGGACGGCTCGAGATACATCATATTTACGGCGAGACGTTCAAAGTCAGCTACTGCACGAAATCACTTCCTTCCGACAGCGAGAGCCTGATCACGTTCCTTTCGTGCGGACTATTCCACGGAGTCGGAGAAGTAACTGCGAGGTCGATAGTTGACCACTTTGGAGAGGATACTGCGGATGTGATCCTGTACACTCCTCAAAGACTCGCAGAAGTAAAAAAGATCAGCAATAAAAGAGCACAGGAGATAGGCGAAACGTTCCGGGAGTATTACAACGTATCGGAAACGCTCAAGTTTTTTGCCGATATGGATATCTCGACCAGGATCGCGATGTCAGTCTACGAGCGGTTCGGAGTGAATTCGATCTCGGTCACGAAACGGAACCCGTATCTGCTCATCGATGAGATACCGCAGATCGGTTTTAAAACCGCAGACCGTATCGCTCTCGGGCTGGGCGTTAATCAAAATTCCGGCAGCCGCGTCTGCGCTTTTATTAAATATTATCTCCAGTCGCAGCTGAATTTCGGCAACGTCTGTTTTCCTCGGACGCTGCTCGTTAATTCCGTTTCTTACGAACTTTCAACGGAAGTCGATACAGTCAGAGACTCCCTTGACAGCCTTATATCATCCGGAGCGGTAAAAGTATATCCTGCATCCGGAGCGGCACAGGAAGACGAACTATTGTTCCTGGGATATATGTACGACTGCGAACAATATATTGCCGACCGCCTTAAAGAATTCAGCGAATACGACGTAGAAACAAAAGGGCCTGATTTTAAACTGTTTATTGACCACTTCAGCCTCGAATCCGGATTTGAGCTGAATGATGAACAGATATCCGCAGTGAAAAACGCCGTCGAAAACGCTTTTTGCGTGATCACCGGAGGACCCGGAACAGGAAAAACGACGATAATCCGGGCACTGTACCAGTACCTGTCATTATCAGGCATAAAATGCACGCTTTGCGCTCCCACCGGCAGGGCGGCGAAACGTATGGCCGAAGCTGTCGGGATCGAAGCAAAGACGATACACCGCCTTCTGGAATATACGTCGTATTCGCACGAAGAAGAACTGAGCGACGTCTTCGAAGACGGGAGGCTGAAGTTCAACCGCGACGAACACAATCCGCTCGAAACAGACGTGCTGATCGTGGACGAGTCATCAATGCTCGACACGCTCCTTGCGTACCATCTGCTGAAGGCAATGCGGCGTGGTTCCAGGCTCGTCATGCTTGGCGATAAAGATCAGCTTCCTTCGGTCGGTCCGGGCAATATCCTGAAGGATATCATATCGTCG
>JAEEGL010407223.1_pt1 | contig 21612 bp, 19 predicted proteins | sample 9134231 | NCBI WGS metagenome assembly JAEEGL01 (sample SAMN16246548, study PRJNA631951) | gut metagenome | biome: gut microbiome; feature: rumen; material: fiber-attached | host: Bos | place: Iran: Karaj | collected 2018-10
AGAACGAGGAAGACCCCACTTTCTCCATCTACTCCGACGAGAGCGTCCCCATCAAGGAGATAGTTCAGGTGATGAACATCGCCAAACGAAACCATTATAAAGTCATCCTGGCCACACAACCCGAATGAAACAATACCTGAGAGAACGCAACGAGAGGGAGCGCAACTCCGTGTTGACCGGCATCGTGCTGACGGTCGCCGTCCACGTGTGCGCCGCCGTGCTGGTTTCGTTCACCGGGATCAAGTATCTCTATCCCCCGCCGCCCGAGTCCACCATGCTGCTGGAATTCGAGGAGGACGTGGAGATGCCCGAGCAGAAGCCGGGCCGCGAGCCCAAGGGCGAGGACGTGGATCCTGAGAAGACCATCGAACTCGTGCAGCGCAGCGAGTCTCCCAACGTGAGCAAGAAGCCCAACGTGACTCCCGCCACCAAGCCCGACACCCACGGCGACGTGGAGGTTCCGGAGCCGCCCCGCAAGGAAGAGCCCGCCCTCGATCCCAGGGCAACCTTCCCCGGCATGGCCAAGAAGGACACGTCCATCACCTCGCCTCACAGTGCGAGCGAAGGCTCCACCGAGTACAAGCCCGGACAGCCCACGGGCAACGTCAACAAGGGCGATTCCGAGGGCAAGCCCAACGCCCACCTCGAAGGCCGCACTGTCGACAAGGCCGGCCTCAAGAAGCCGGTGTACGCTTCCCAGGAAAGCGGCAAGGTGGTCGTGAAGATATGGGTGGACCAGTACGGAAAGGTCCAGAAGGCCGTCCCCGGCATCGAAGGCACGACCGTAACCGACAAAGCCCTGTGGACCGCAGCAAAGAACGCGGCCATGGAAACGGGCTTCAACATGAGCGCAAGTGCCCCGGCGCTACAGGAGGGCACAATTACATACATATTCAACCTGAAATGATGACGTGAGTCATCGCAACCTGATTACCATGGACGGATTTTCCAAAGACGGGCGTAAACTTAGACCCAGAAAAACTGCAAGCAACGGACAGGCCCGGTCCGAAAGAGTTGATTTCCAATCCGAAGGCGAACGCCGCCCCTACGGCGAGCGCAAGCCTTACGGCGAACACAAGACATATGGCGAACGCCGCCCCTACGGCGACAGGCCCCAGCGCCCTTATGGCGACCGCCCGGCACGTCCCTACGGCGAGCATAAAGCCTACGGTGAGCACAAGGCATACGGCGAAAACCGTTCCTACGGCGACAGGCCCCAGCGCCCCTACGGAGAGCACAAGGCCTATGGCGAGCATAAAGCCTATGGCGAACACAAGGCCTACGGCGAAAGCCGCCCCTACGGTGAGCGCCCTTATGGCGACAAGCCCCGCGGCGGCCGTCCCGCCCCCGGCAGGTTCGGCGGTCCCAAAAAGAATTTCAGGCGTCCCGCCCCTGGCAAACCCCACTTCACCAAATCGTCCGAAGAGGGCATCACCCGCATGATCAGCAAGCGCCCCCTGGTGCACGCAGACTACGACGGGCCGGCATACGAGCCCGAGGTAATCAAGGATGAAGTCCGCCTCAACCGCTTCATAGCCAATTCCGGCGTGTGCTCGCGCCGCGAGGCCGACACCTTCATCCAGGCCGGATGCGTCACCGTGAACGGCGAGGTCGTAACCGAACTCGGCACCAAGGTCAACGTATTCAACGACGACGTTCGCTTCAACGGCGAGCGCCTGAAGGGCGAGACCAAGATCTACCTGGTGATGAACAAGCCCAAGGGCTATGTCACCTCGGCCTCCGACCCCCACGCCGAGAAGACCGTCATGGACCTCATCAAGAACTGCCCCAACAGGGTTTATCCCGTGGGCCGGCTCGACAAGGCCACGACCGGCGTTCTCATGTTCACCAACGACGGCGAGCTGGCGGAGCGCCTCACCCATCCCTCTTACGACAAGAAGAAGATATACCAGGTGGCGCTCGACCGCAGCCTCAGCCAGGAAGACTACGACAGCATCCTGAGCGGAATTACGCTCGGCGACGGCTTCGTACAGGCCGACGAACTGGAGTTCGTGGACGCCGGCGACCACAGCAAACTGGGAATCGAGATACATTCGGGCAAGAACCGCATCGTGCGCCGCATTTTCGAGTCGCTCGGCTACACCGTGAAAGCGCTCGACCGCGTGTACTTCGCCGGCCTCACCAAGAAGGGGCTCAAGAAAGGCGAATGGCGCTATCTGTCCGAGAATGAAGTGAACATGCTGAAGATGGGGGCATACGTATAATGGAGCACAGGTCGGGATTCGTTAACATAATCGGCAACCCCAACGTCGGCAAGTCTACGCTGATGAACGCGCTGGTGGGCGAGAAGCTTTCCATCGTGACCGCAAAGGCGCAGACCACCCGCCACCGCATCATGGGCATCGTGAACGGCGACGACTGGCAGATAGTCTACTCCGACACTCCCGGCATACTCAAGCCCTCATACCGGCTCCAGCAGAACATGATGAACTTCGTTGACGGAGCCATAGGCGACGCCGACATCATCCTGTATGTGACCGATACCGTAGAGACTCCCGACAAGAACGAGGAATACGTGTCCAAGCTGCAGCGCATCGAGTGCCCTGTGGTGGTGGTCATCAACAAGATAGACATCAGCACCCAGGAGCGCGTGATGGAGCTTGCGGCGTGGTGGAAGGAGCAGCTGCCCAAGGCGGTGGTCATTCCCGCAAGCGCGCAGGAACGCTTCAACCTCGAAAGCATCCTGAACGCCGTCGTGGAGCGCCTTCCGGCCTGCCCGCCGTGGTTCGACAAGGACGCCTTCACCGACAAGAACCTCCGTTTCTTCGCATCGGAGATAATACGCGAGAAGATACTCCTCAACTACAAGGAGGAGATCCCGTACAGCTGCGAGGTGGGCATCGAGTCCTTCAAGGAGGGCGCCGAGCGCTACGACATCGACGCGGTGATATACGTGATGCGCGAATCCCAGAAGGGCATAGTGATTGGCAAGAAGGGCGCGGCCCTGAAGAAAGTGGGCACGCAGGCCCGCATAGACATGGAGGATTTCTTCCAGAAGAAGGTATTCCTGAGCATTTTCGTGAAGGTGGACCCCGACTGGAGGGAGAACAAACGAGAATTACGCCGTTTCGGCTACGAAGATTAAGATATGGACGAAGAGAACCTGACCACGGAAGAAATCATCGAAGACGATGACCTCGAAATAGCGGAAGACGCTGAGTCGAGCGGCAAATTCACCAGGCTCCTGGAGGGCGACGCGCACAAGTTCAAGCTCTCCGGCATGTTCAAGGACTGGTACCTCGACTATGCCTCATACGTTATCCTGCACCGTGCCGTTCCGCATATCGCGGACGGTCTGAAACCGGTTCAGAGGCGCGTGCTGCACGCCATGTACCGCATGGACGACGGCTCCTATACCAAGGTTGCGAACATCGTGGGCCAGGCGATGCAGTATCACCCCCACGGCGACCAGTCCATACTCGGAGCCCTCGTCACCCTGGGCCAGAAGGGCCTGGTGATCGACTGCCAGGGTAACTGGGGCAACATCCTCACCGGCGACGCCAATGCAGCTCCCCGATACATCGAGGCCAGACTGAGCAAGTTCGCCAAGGATGTGCTGTTCGACTACAAGGTCACGCACACCATGAAGTCCTACGACGGCCGCAACGACGAGCCCACGGAGCTTCCCGTGCGCTTCCCCCTGCTGCTCGCACAGGGAACCGACGGCATCGGCGTGGGCCTTGCGTCCAAGATCCTGCCCCACAACTTCAACGAGCTGCTCGACGCCTCCGTGGCGATACTCGAGGGCAAGCCGTACGAGCTGTACCCCGACTTCCCCACCGGCGGATTCGCCGACTGCTCCAAGTACATGCAGGGCAGGCGCGGCGGCCGCGTGAAGGTGCGCGCCCGTATCGAGAAAATCGACAAGAGCACCATCGCGATTACCGAGATTCCCTACGGCAAATACACCAAGGACCTCATCGAGTCCATCCTGCGCGCCAAGGACAAGGGAAAGATCAAGATCAAGAAGATCGAAGACATGACCACCGACAAGGTGGAGATCCTCATCCATCTGCCCGGCGACGTGTCGCCCGACAAGACCATCGACGCCCTCTACGCGTTCACCGACTGCGAGTGCAACCTCGCCCCGAACGCCTGCGTGATCAAGGACAACAAGCCGCAGTTCATGACCGTCGACGAGATCCTGGAGTACAGCACCTTCCACACCCGCGACATCCTGCTGCAGGAACTGCACATCCGCATGGGCGAGCTGGAGAAGGACTGGCACTACAGTTCCCTGGAGCGCATCTACTTCGAAAACCGCATCTACAAGATACTCGAGAAGGACCAGAACAGCTGGGAGGAGCAGAAGCAGGAGACGCTCGTGGCCATGAAGGCCTACGAAGGGCAGCTCCGCGGCGAGGTCACCATGGAAGACATCGACCGTCTGGTCGACAAGCCCGTGCGCAAGATCTCCAAGTTCGACGCCAAGGCGGTGGAAGAGCATATCCTCGCAGTGGAAGAGGAGATGAAGAAGGTCGCCGACAACATCGACCATATCGACCGTTACACCATCGACTGGTTCAAGGGGCTCAAGAAGAAGTACGGCAAGGCGTTCCCGCGCCGCACCGAACTCACCGGGTTCGAGACAATCGCCGCCACGAGGGTGGTCAACAACAACGCCAAACTGAGCGCCAACCTCGCCGAGGGCTTCGTGGGCATCGGCCTCAAGAAGGACGACGGCGGCGAGTTCATCAGCGAGTGCTCCGACCTGTCGGAGATCATAGTCATCCGCAAGGACGGCAAGTACGTGGTCACCAAGGTGAGCGACAAGGCCTTCTTCGGCAAGGACCTCATCTACGTGGGCGTGTTCAACCGCGGCGACACCCGCACCATCTACAACGTCATTTACCGCGAGGGCAAGACTTCGGTGTATTACGCCAAGCGTTTCGCCGTAACTTCCGTCACCCGCGACAAGGAATACGACATCACCACCGGGCTCGCCGGTTCACAGATCGTCTGGTTCACCGCCAACCACAACGGAGAGGCGGAGACCGTACGCGTGCAGCTGCGCGCCAAGCCCAAGCTCAAGAAGACCGTGTTCGAGTACGATTTCTCCACTCTGGCCATCAAGAGCAAGACGGCACGCGGCAACCTGGTGAGCAAGAACGTAATCCAGCGCATAAGCCTGCGCAGCAAGGGCGTGAGCACCATCTCCGGCAAGGAGATCTGGTACGACACCGATATCCAGAAGCTGAACGACGAAGGCCACGGCCTTTACCTGGGCGAGTTCGCCGAGGGCGACAAGGTGCTGGCGGTGTTCAAGGGCGGAACCTTCTACACCACTTCGTTCGACCTGGTCAACCGCTATCCCGGCGACGTGCTGCTCATCGAGAAGTTCGACCCCGACAAGACCTTCACCGCCCTGTACTGGGACGCCGCGGTCAAGTCGTTCTACGTCAAGCGTTTCTCGTTCGTAATCAGCGACAATACGCCCATGAGCTTCATCGCCGAGGGCAGCAAGTCCTACCTTGTGGAACTCAGTTCCGACAGGCACCCGCAGTATGAGGTGATCTGGAAGCAGGACGACAAGCCTTCCGAACTGGTCGACGCCGAGGAATGGATAGCCAAGAAGGGCGTGGGCGCCAAGGGCAAGAAGGTGGTGGACCGCGGCGAGGTGAAGAGCGTTCGCTTCGCGGAGCCGCTGGAAAAGCCTGAGGACGAGGAGCCGGAGGTTGAAGAGGCCGTCGAGGAGCAGGAGAACGAAGCGATTCAGGATGCTCCCGTTGCAGCTGATGAGGCACCTGTCGCCGTTGAGAAGGCGCCCGCCGCGGGCAAGCCGGTAGTTACCGGCAAGGAGATCCGGATTCCGGAGACAGCCGACGAGGAGCCGATAGAGCTGATTTTCGAAGAACCAACACTTTTCTGATATGTTAGCATCAATTATTTACATTCTTGGTATCGTAGCCGCCGTCTGGTGCGTGCTCGACATTTTCAAGCATGACAAGCTGGATCTCCTCTGGAAGATCATCCTCACCGTAGCCGTTCTCGCCACCAGCTGGGTTGGCTTCATCGTCTACTATCTGATTATCAGAGACAGAATCTAGCCAGATTCCTCCGGCACACTGCGGTAAGAATCCCCAGCACGCCGGCCCACTGCTGCTTCCGGCAGTACTGACACCGAACTCCTGCTACAAAAACGCAAGCGTTTTCAAAGTCGTTCGGTGTCAGTACTGCCGGAAGCCGTATTTCAGCGTGCCGTATAGGTGTTGTTTGCACCTCGTTAAGACGTTAAAATTCTTGGCGCAGCAAAATATTTTGAAAATTTATGTACTATGTATTGCAAAGTATTAAAAAGTTTTTATATCTTTGCATCGTAAAACAAGTACAACAATGAAAAAAGTCATCACAGCCGGCATTGGTGGCCGGAGTTTCACCATCAACGAAGACGCTTACGAGCGCCTGAACTCTTACCTTACTCTTTTCCGCAACCACGTCAGGGAGGCAGGAACTGAAGAAGTGATGGACGAACTCGAATCGCGCATCGCCGATCTGTTCTACGAATCCGTGGGGGACAGCACCCGCGTGGTCGACCTGGACCTTGTGGAGAAAGTCATCAGCCAGCTCGGCATGCCCGACGGCAGCAGCACCACTCCCCCTCCCGTATACGATCCCAAAGCGATACGCAAGCTTTATCGCGACACCGACGACATTCGTATCGCAGGAATCTGCTCGGGTCTGGCGCTGTATTTTGGCATCGACACCGCACTGGTGCGCATCATCATGCTGGTAGCACTCATCGCCGGATCCGCCGGATTCTGGATCTACGTAATCCTCTGGATTGCGGTGCCCAAGGCCATCACGCCCGCGCAGAAGTGCGAGCTCCGCGGCCTGCCCCCCACCGCCGAGAACCTTTCCAAATTCACCACTAATAAAAAATAACAATATGGAAAGCAATGCCGACAACGTGCGCTCCCAAATGCGCAAAGGAGTCCTGGAATACTGCATACTGTGCATCCTGGACAAGCATGAGGCATATGCCTCCAACATTATCGACGAGCTCAAGAAGGCCGACATGATAGTCGTGGAGGGCACCCTCTACCCTCTCCTGATCCGCCAGAAAAACCAGGGGCTCCTGTCGTACAGGTGGGAAGAGTCCACCCAGGGCCCGCCCCGCAAGTACTACTGCATTACTGAAAAAGGCCGCAGCCAGCTGGCGGACATGGACTCCGCATGGCAGGAAATGGTAAAGGCAATTGAAACCCTGAAGAAATGAAACAGATAGAGAAAGTCAGCATAGGCGGATACGTATTCACCCTGGACACGGAAGCCGCAGTGGAAACCGACCGCTACCTCAAGGAGATGTCGGCGTATTATACCAATCCCGAGATTACCGACGGGATAGAAGAACGCATGGCGGAGCTGTTGCGGGAACGCACCGGCGAGGACGGAGTGGTGAGCAAGGTCACCATCCTCAGCATCATCGACATACTCGGCCGCCCCGAGCGCATAGCCCTGGACGAGCCGGACGACGCCGCCCCGGACAAGGCTGAGAAACCCGCAAAGAAACTCTACCGCGACATGGAGAACGCCAAGCTGGCCGGCGTATGCAGCGGACTGAGCGCTTACTTCAACATCGACCCTGCAATCCCCCGCATCGCATTCGTAGTGCTTACCCTGCTCGGGATATTCCTCCCCTGGGAGTGGCACGTACGTGACGTGACTTCATTCTTCGGCCCGGTGCTCTACGTAATACTGTGGATCTGCATGCCTGCAGCCCGTACGGTTCAGCAGCGCTGGCAGATGCGGGGCGACGACGGCACGGCCGAGAGCATCCGCCGCAACATCGAGTCCGGAGCTGCAGAGGTGGGTTCCGCACTCCGCCAGGTAGGGAACGCTCCAGCCTGGGGCACCCTGGGACGCATCCTGGAAGTAGCGATTGGAATCTTTCTGCTGATAGTAGCCGTTTCCGGCCTCTTCGCCGGAGGGCTTGCAGTCTTCGGATGGCAGTGGCTTGGATTCACGGACATAATCAAGGAAGGAATGACCGAGATTACCAGCGAGTTCCCGCAGGCTGCAGCCATCATCGCTACTCCGTGGGTACAGATTCTCGCGCTCGCAGTTTACGGACTGCCGTTCGTGGGCATGCTCTACGCCAGCATAATGCTGCTTTTCCGCATAAAATCGCCCAGCTGGCACCCCGGACTTGTGATTTTCATCGTCTGGATGATTACCGTAATCGCGTTCTGCATCCTCATTGCTGCAACGGTAGTATCAGGAACCACCACGGTCTGACCCATTTTGGAACAATAGTTGTGGTAAAAACTGCGCTATGCTTATAGAACTCAAAGACGTCAACAAAACATACAACAACGGACAGCCGCTGCATGTCCTCAAGGGCATCAACCTGAGCATCGACAGCGGCGAGTTCGTATCCATCATGGGCGCTTCCGGCTCCGGAAAATCCACCCTGCTCAACATACTCGGGATCCTCGACAACTACGACACCGGCGAATACCATATCGACGGAAGACTTATCAAAAACCTGACCGAGAAGCAGGCGGCCGACTACCGCAACCGGATGATAGGATTCATCTTCCAGTCCTTCAACCTGATAGGATTCAAGACCGCGGTCGAGAACGTGGAGCTTCCCCTTTTCTACCAGGGTGTCAACCGCCACAAGAGGCATGAGCTGGCGATGCAGTATCTGGACAAACTGGGGCTCACCGACTGGGCGCACCATTATCCCAACGAGATGTCCGGCGGCCAGAAGCAGCGCGTCGCGATTGCCCGCGCCCTCATCACCGGGCCCAAGATACTGCTCGCCGACGAGCCCACCGGCGCCCTTGATTCCAAGACATCAGAAGAGGTTATGCAGCTCCTGAGCGCCCTCAACCGCGACGAAGGCGTTACCATCATAGTGGTCACGCACGAAAGCGGCGTCGCGAACTGCACCAACAAGATCGTCCACATCAAGGACGGAATAATCGGAGAAATCCAGGACAACCGCACCCACAGCGCATCCGCATTCGGCACCGCAACGATAATGAAATGAGAGACCTTTTCACCGAAATATGGGAAAGCGTGCGCCGCAACAAGCTGCGTACATGTCTCACCGGTTTTGCGGTGTCGTGGGGCATTTTCATGCTCATAGTTCTGCTGGGGGCCGGAAACGGACTGATGAACGCCTTCCTGCGGGGCGGCGAAGGGGTGGCCACAAACACCATGAAGGTTTACCCCGGCCGCACGTCAAAACCCTACGACGGATTGAAGGAAGGCCGCCGCATAGAGTTGGACGACAAGGACATAGAGCTCACATCCGGCAAGCTCTTCAGCCAGTATGTCGACGACGTGGTGGCCACCGTGGGCACCAACGCCCAGGTCAGCTACGGAAAGAAGTACACATCCGGCTACATCGAGGGCAACTATCCTTCCCGCAAGGACATAGACCGCATAGAGGTGATTCGCGGCCGCTTCCTCAACGACAAGGACATCAACGAGAGCCGCAAGGTTGTGGTGCTGCCGCAGAATATGGCGGAGAACCTGCTCGGCGGTGACGGTGCCGTTGCGACCGGAGCCCAGATGGGCAGCCTCCACCTCGGAGCCGAAGGTGACGGCAAGAAGGTCGATCCCGGCAAACTTGTTGGCAAATACGTCAAGATAGGAGGGCTCGCATGGAAGGTAATCGGTATCACCAAATCCGATATGAGCCGCAACGACAACCTCTTCTACGCCCCTTTCACCACCGTAAAGACCGTTTATAACAAGGGAAAGGCAATCGACGACCTGGCCTTCACCTTCCACGGACTCAACACTGAGAAGGAGAACGAGGCATTCGAGAAAGAATACCGTGCAGCTGTCAACCTGTACCACCGCGCCGCCCCGGATGACGAGCGTGCGGTATGGATATGGAACCGCTTCAAGCAGAACCTACAGATGAACAAGGGAACGAAAATCCTCAGCATAGCCCTCTGGATTATCGGCCTGTTCACACTGCTCGGCGGCATAGTCGGCGTGAGCAACATCATGCTGATTACGGTCAAGGAACGCACCCACGAGTTCGGCATACGCAAAGCCATAGGCGCCAGCCCCTGGGACATCACCAAACTGATAATGGCGGAAAGCGTCAGCATAACGGCCATTTTCGGATATGTGGGCATGTTCCTGGGAATGCTCGCCTGCCAGCTCATAGACAAGACGGTCGGACAGTCTTCGGTGTCCATCATGGATGAGAAGGTTGCCATGCTCGTCAATCCCTTCGTCGGCCTGGATGTGGCCCTGGAAGCCACTCTGGTCCTTATCATAGCCGGCACCATCGCCGGATTCTTCCCGGCCCGCAAAGCCGCCATGGTCAGACCAATCGAAGCACTTCGCGCAGAATGAAACTAGATTTTGACAGTTTCCGCGAGATCGCGGATGCGCTGGTGCGCAACAAGAGCAGGAGCCTGCTTACCGGCTTCGGCGTGTTCTGGGGCATCTTTATGCTGCTCTTCATGATAGGCGGCGGCCAGGGTCTCAAGCAGATGATTGGCAAGAACTTCGAGGGCTTTGCCACCAATACCTCCATCCTTGTATCCAGCCAGACCACCAAGCCCTGGAAAGGATTCAAGGAAGGGCGGTACTGGAATCTTACCTATACCGATGTCGAGAGGCTCAAGATGCTTATGCCCGACCTCGAGACGGTGACCCCCTGCATCAGCACCTGGGGAACCAAGTCGGAATTTGGCGACAACAGCTACAGCGGCAGCTTCAAAGGCGTTTATGCCGATTATGTCAATATAGAGGAGCCGCAGATGAAATACGGCCGCTTCATCAACGAGACCGATGTCCTGCAGGAGCGCAAGGTATGTGTTATAGGCAAACGCGTCTATAACAACCTGTTCCCCGACGGAGGCGATCCCTGCGGCAATTTCATCAAGGTTGGTCCGGCGTATTACCAGGTCATCGGAGTGGATTACAGCAGCGGCAACGTCAGCGTCAGCGGCAGTGCGGACGAATCGATAGTCGCTCCCCTTCCCGTCGTCCAGAAGATTCTCAACAGGGGTTCAGTAGTCGACCTGGTGTGTGTTACGGGACGGTCGGGAATCAGGATGACGGAACTCGAGCCCCGCATGAGGCAGATTGTTGCGCGCCAGCACAGCTTCGACCCCTCCGACAATCAGGCCCTGTTCATCATCAACACCGAACAGATGTTCTCGCTGATAGACAACCTCTTCACCGGAGTGAACTTCCTGATCTGGCTGGTGGGGCTCGGTACCATACTCGCCGGCGTCATAGGCGTGAGCAACATCATGATGGTTACCGTAAAGGAGCGCACCACCGAGATAGGCATACGCCGGGCAATCGGCGCCACCCCGCGCGACGTGCTCAGCCAGATTATCATGGAGAGCATTTCGCTCACGCTGGTTGCCGGTTCCTTCGGGATAGTATTCGCAGTACAGCTCCTGAGGCTGCTTGAGACTATTGTCACAGCCAATCCCGACAACGCCGGGGCGAGTTTCCAGATAGGATTCTGGACGGCGGTGGTCGCAGCTCTGCTGCTTACCCTGCTCGGCGTCATCGCCGGCCTCGCCCCCGCGTCCAGGGCCATGGCCATCAAGCCGGTGGACGCAATGAGAGACGAATAATAAGACACAAGATATGAAAAGAGTTATCAAGTACATCATTTTCGCACTGATCGCGGTGCTGTTCATCGGAACCTTCGTGTTCCTGTTCAAGAATTCCCGTCCCGAGAAGGAGCAGTATCAGGAGCTTGAGGCCACGGTGGGCAATGTCAGCCGCACCACAGTCATCACCGGCAAGATTGAACCCCGCAACGAGGTCAATGTGAAGCCGCAGATCAACGGCATCATTGCAGAACTCTACAAGGAGGCCGGCCAGCAGGTGAAGGAGGGAGAAGTCATAGCTAAGCTTCGCGTCATCCCCGACATGAACTCCCTCAGTTCCGCGCAGAGCCGCGTGCGTCTCGCAGAAATCAACCTCAAGCAGGCCAAGACCAATTATGACCGCGAAAAGGCCCTGTGGGACAAGCACCTGGTCAGCGACGAGGAGTACGATCAGGTTCTGCAGACCTACAACCAGGCAGTGGAGGAGAAGAACGCCGCCCAGGAGTCCCTGGAGGTCATACGCGACGGCGTTTCCAAGAGCAACGCAACTGGAAGCTCCACCCTCGTCCGCTCCACTATCACGGGCCTGATCCTCGACATACCCGTCAAGGTCGGAAACTCCGTCATCCAGGCCAATACCATGAACGACGGTACCACGGTAGCCACTGTGGCCAACATGTCTGACCTCATCTTCGACGGCAACATCGACGAGACCGAAGTGGGCTCGCTGAAAGAAGGCATGCCTATGAAGATCAGCATCGGCGCCCTTGCCGACTACAGCACAGAGGCGGCCCTGGAGTACATTTCGCCTAAGGCGGTCGAGAACAACGGTGCAAACCAGTTCGAGCTCAAGGCTGCGGTTAAGACCGACAGCGACAGGATGATACGTTCCGGATACAGCGCCAATGCGGAACTTGTGCTCGAGCGCGCCGACAGCGTGCTGGTGATTCCCGAGAGCGCCCTGGAATTCGAGGGTGACGATACCTTCGTGTATCTGAAGGGCGAAGAGGGCGGCTTTGAAAAAGTCCCCGTCAAGACGGGCCTCTCCGACGGCATAAACATCCAGATTACCGAAGGCCTGTCCGAAGGCGACATCGTCCGCGGTCCCAGGATCATTACGGACAAAAAGGGAGGACCTAAGAAATGAAACGCCTGACTTTGACCGCCGCACTTCTGCTTAGCTGCGGAGCGGCTTTTGCCCAGCAGGGCCCCTGGAGTCTTTCGGACTGCATCAATTACGCCCTGGACCACAATATCACGGTTCAGCAGAGCAAGCTCACCGTAGAGCAGCGCGAAGTCGAACTCAACACCGCCCAGATGAGCCGCCTGCCGAGCGTTAGCGCATCGGCATCCGAGAACCTCTCGTTCGGACGTGGCCTGACTGCAGACAACACCTATTCCAACTCCAACACCACTTCCACCAGCTTCAGCCTGGGGAGCAGCGTACCCATCTTCCAGGGCTTCGACATCACCAACTCCATCAAGTTGGGCAAACTGAACCTGGAAGCCGCCACTGTCGATCTGGAAAAGGCACGTGACGATATTCGCGTGGCCGTAGCCCAGGCTTATGTGCAGATTCTCTACGATCAGGAGCTTCTGCGCGTGGCTAAGGAGCAGACTCAGCATGACGCCGAGCTGCTGGAGCAGGTGCGGGAGCGACTGGCGGCAGGAAAGGTGAGCGAGGCGGAAGTTTCTGCGCAGCAGGCTACCCTGGCGCAAAGCCGCCAGAGCGAGATCCAGGCTGCAGGCAATCTCGACATAGCGGTGCTGGAACTTACCCAGCTGCTGGAGCTTCAGTCTCCCGAGGGTTTCTCCATCGTCATTCCGGAAGTCGGGAATGTGGATCAGGTTCTCTTGATGCGCCCCGAAGCCATCTTTGCCGACGCCGTGGAAATCAAGCCTGCGGTCGAGTCCGCCAAACTTGGAGTCGATTACGCCAAACTCAATATCGACCGGGCCAAGGGAGGATATCTGCCGTCCCTTTCCCTGAGCGGTGGCCTCGGAACCAATTATTACACCAACTCCAAGATGCCTTCAGCAACGTTCGGGGAGCAGCTGAAGAACAACTTCAGCCAGTATGTGGGGCTGTCGCTCAACGTCCCTATCTTCCAGCGTTTCTCTGTAAAGAATCAGGTGCGGAATGCGGAAATCAACTACCGCGGCCAGCAGCTGAATCTGGAGAACGTAAAGAAGTCCCTTTATAAGGAAATCCAGCAGGCGTACTACAACGCCGTAAACGCCCAGGCACGCTACACCGGCAGCCGCGAGAGCGCCGAGAGCGCCAAACTGCACTACGAACTCACCGAAGAGAAATACAAGGTGGGCAAGGCCGGTATCGCCGACTACAACGACGCCCGCAACAACTGGCTGCGAGCCGAGTCGGAGCACATCCAGGCCCGTTACCAGTGCCTATACCAGACCAAATTGCTCGACTTCTACCGCGGCCAGGAACTGAATTTCTAGATATTTTTTATCTTTGTTCATAGTTTGACACTAGAGACTATGACCAGGATGAATTATATCTTTTCCATTCTGCTTTGCGCCTTGATGGCATCCGGCTGCGATAAGCCTGAACCAGCTCCCCAACCTGAGCCGGAGCCCATTGTGAATCCGGAGCCGGAGACTCCCGCAGACCCGCGTGACATCCCCAACGACGACGGCGTGCTGCGCGTGCTGGCCATCGGCAACAGTTTCTCGGCCGATGCGGTCGAGCAGGAACTGTGGCCTCTGTTCCATGCCAAGGGCAAGAAGGTGATTATCGGAGAGCTGTACATCAGCGGATGCGACCTTCAGACGCACTGGGAGCGCACCAGCACCGGTGCCAACGCCTACAGCTACCGCAAAATCACCGACGAATCTGGCGGCGCGATGGTTACCAAGTCCGATGCGAAGTTCGAAGACGGCCTTCAGGACGAGCGATGGGACTACATAAGCCTGCAGCAGGGCGGCGGCCATCACGGGCAGTGGGAAACCTTCGAGCCCTGGCTCAGCAACATGATCGGGTACCTTCGAGAAAACGCTCCATACCGCAAATTCAAACTGGTCTATCACGTGCCCTGGGTAGCGCCCGCCACTTCCTCCAGCTACAAGTTCAGCTACTACGACTACAACACCGCCAAGATGTACTCGATGATTACTGAGACCACTAAAAAGGTAGCGGAAACAATCAAGCCGGACGTGATAATCAATACGGTGGATGCAATACAAAACGGCCGCAGTTCCTATCTGGGCGACACTTTCGACCGCGACGGCTGGCACCTCAATAAATCATACGGCCGCTATACCGCAGGCTGCATCTGGTATGAGAAACTCACCGGCGACGTCGTGCTCGGCAACCCCTATCATCCGGACACCATCTCCGATTATGTGGCCGAAGTCTGCCAGACCGCAGCCCACGAGGCCTGCCTGCATCCCTATCAGGTAACCGACCTCTCCGGGAGGTTTACCGATCCCGATCCCAAAACCGACGTCGGCACAGTGCTGGCCGAGTGGGAATTCAACAATACGAACGCCGTGGAAGACGCCTACATAGGCACATTCACCGGACTTCCCGACAGCAGCTCAAGCCTGGGACAGTACAAGTACAACAACAACGCCGGCGAAGTGGGATACATAGCATCGAACAAAGTTTCCGGCGGACGGCTTTCATACGTTCAGATAGACAAGAGCGCCTGGAGCGCCGCATCCGGCAACGAACGCGCCGGCACGATGATTTCCGCGGCGGGCCTGCCCAATATCGCAGCCGCCCTGCCCGGCGATTACCTGCTTATCGAAACCGTTGGAAAGGAGTTCAAGGCCGGCGCACACCTGCATGCCGAATTCGCTTGGGAAACCAACAAATACGGATCCAAATACTGGCTGCTGGAGTATCAGGACGGCAGCGAATGGAAGCCCGTTCCTGGCCTGGACGTAAAGACGGAAACCATCTCGGGGACCACATACGACAGCAAAGTGCCTTTCAACGAAACAATTTCTTACAACATCTCCTTCTCGGCTTCTGAAACCCGTACGATAGAGACCGATATCACCCTAGGCAGCGACACCAACGGCTTCAGGGTGCGCATGACCTGCTGCATGGAATATCAGGTCAACGGCCGCCACTTCCAGCATCCCCGCACCCAGTCGGTCCAGACCTTGAAGAACAGCACCAAATTATCGATTTTAGATTAACGCAATATGAATTCCGGAATTAACAAGCTATTTCTGCTGAGCGCTGTCGTGCTTGGCCTTGCGCTGTTGGCATCCTGCAATAAGACGATGCCAGAGGGCGGCAATTTCAGACTCCTTTACTGGAATATCCAGAACGGGATGTGGGACGGACAGACCGATGATTACCAGAGATTTACTGATTGGGTAAATGAGCAGAAACCTGATATTTGCGTATGGTGCGAGGCCCAGCCGCATTACAAGACTGGGTCAGCTACACAGATTGACGGAATAGCGGAATGGCAGAAGGACAGCCTCCTCACTGAATTCTGGAAGCGCCTCTCACAGCGCTACGGCCACAAATACCTGTTCCTCGGCGGCCACAGGGACAATTTCCCCCAGGTAATCACTTCCCGCTATCCGATTGAAAGTGTCGCACGCATTACCGGAAACGCCGACACCCTGGTGTCGCACGGCGCCGGCTGGGCGAGGCTGAAGGTCGCCGGCAAGACCCTGAACGTGGTCACGCTGCACACATGGCCGCAGAAGTACGGCTACAACGTGCCTGTCGAAGACCGCGAGCGCAGCAAGGCGGAATTCGAGGGCGACAAGTTCCGCCGCGCCGAGATGGAGTATATCTGCAAGCACACGCTGCTGTCGGAGCCGGGCAGCGCCGACGGTTACTGGATGATGATGGGAGACTTCAATTCCCGCTCCCGCATCGACAATGCCCAGTACGGATACCCCCTGGACGACACCCGCTTCCTTGTGCACGACTACATCCTGTCGGCAACTCCGTACATCGACATGATCCACCAGTTCCACCCGGGCGAGTTCGTACGCACTACCGGCAGCGGGGCCCGCATCGATTTCGTTTATTGCACCCTGCCGCTCGCAGCGTCAGCCGTTTCCGCCGAAGTTCTGGTCGACGAGTACACCGATCCCGTCCGCAGCGACATCTCGAACTTCTGGTATCCCTCCGACCACCTGCCGATCGCAGTGGATTTCAAGCTCTAGGATTTCCATATCTTTGATTGGCCTACAGTAAATGACTATGAACCTGCTGGCGTTTTATTGGCACACCGACCCCGTACTGCTGCACATCGGGGACTACGGGCTGCGATGGTACTCGTTGATGTATGCGTCGGTGTTCCTCACGGGCTGGCTCATGTTCACATGGTTCTGCCGGAGAGAGAAGGTTTCCAAAGACATTCGTCTGCCACTCCTCATAACCCTGATAGTGTCTGTTCTGGTTGGCCTGCGCCTGGGGCAGTGCATTTTCTATAATCCACGGCATTACTTCGGCTCTTGGCAGGGCTTCCTGGATATCTTCAAGATATGGAAGGGAGGCCTGGCAAGCCACGGAGCGGTAATCGGCGTAATGCTGGGCATGTGGTGGTTCTCATCCCGCTTCGGCAAGAGATTCGGCGTGGACTTCCTGTGGCTGATGGACAGGATCGTTATCGTGGCCGCTTTCGCCGGGGTGCTTATCAGGACAGGGAATTTCTTCAATTCAGAGATTTACGGACCTGCAACCGATCTGCCGTGGGGTGTGGTGTTCGAGAACAGGGGTCAGGCAGTGCCGCACCATCCGACGCAGCTGTATGAGGCTCTGGCCTATCTGCTGATTGGCATGATTCTGCTGTGGCTTTATAGATTCAAGCTGGACAAACTGCACCGGGGCGTTTTCATGGGCCTCTTCGGGGTGCTGTGCTTTGGAGCCAGGTTCCTTCTGGAATACGTAAAGACGGTAAAGGTTTTTGTAAACCTGGGATTCACCACCCTTACCATGGGACAGGCGCTTTCTATCCCGTTAATTATTACGGGAATATGTCTGATTGCATATGCCGGGATACGAAAAACCCCGGCAAAAGCCGGGGCTGTAAAGATCTCTTAGTTAGTATACAGCATACCTCGAAGTCCGCCCGCCTTTCGCCTTGGACGTTTTGGAGAACTTCAAATACATGCTTCCGTCATCATTAGTGATGGTAAACTTATCTCCATTGAGAATGAAGCGATAAGACCCCAAGTAATATCCATAATCAAGATCAAAAGAAATCACATCATACGGCTCCTTGTCTGGGTCGCTGGGCTTAACTTCCCTGATAGTGAGTGAACTGTAACTATACTCGACATAGTCCGCTTGTTTAGGCCCCCAAACATTATCCGGAACGCCACCATCCCGGTATCCTTTCCCAAATTCATATCCTCTCCATTTCACCGCCCAATAAACTTTATACGTACCATGAGATAGACCGCCGTCACCTTCTATCCAAAGCGCCTGCAAATTCAAAGTCACAGGCTCTTTCTTTCCGTTATACCATTTCTGGCTTTCAAGTGTCCACTCACAGCAATCGAACTCAAACAAATCATATTCGTGATCCATACAACCGGAAGGAGTCAACAGCAAAACCGCAATGGCGGAAGCAGACACCAAAAGCAAAAAGGCTATGAGTACTCTTTTCATAAAGTTATATTTTTCGGCAATATAAGAAAAATATTCTAATTAATCAAGGAAAGGAGATATTCCCTGAGGACACCCCAGGAATAGTAAGGGCCAGGGCCGAGGGCGGGGATGGAGCTTTCACCTTCGTTGAAGAGCACTTTCACCAGCACGTCTCCCTTGCGGTTGCGGTAGAATACCAGCTGCAGGTTGGTGGCCATGGGCATCATGTAGGTGGCGTTCCAGTGGTCGCAGACCTCCTCGAAGCGCAGGCGGGAGTCGTAGCCGGCAAGGCCAATTAGGGAGAAGAACGGCATCATGCCGACGTCGTGGCTGAAGCGCAGGTCGGCGGCGACGTTATTGCCGGCTACCGCCGCATCGGCCTTCTCCACGAAGTCGAGCACCAGCGGATCCATGAGATGCATGCGCCACTCCCCCTGCTCGGCGCTGCCGCAGTGCTGAAAATACTGTTTGGCGTTGTATATCTTCGAAGCCACCTCGAATTCATGCGGAGTGAGGCAGCGCACAAGTTCCGGAATGCCGAGGTAATCGGCCACAGAGCCGTTTGTAACGCAGGTTTCGGCCATCAGGCGGTCGCTCTTGAAGCAGGTGTGCGCCTTTACCGGGTCGGTGAAGATGCGCGAGTAAAAGCCCTCGAAGTCGAACTGCTCCGCCATGGCCTTGTCGGCCTTGCGGGAACCGCCCTTGAGCCCGGAGGACGCCTGGTCCTCGCGGCAGAGGTAGTCGTAGTACTTTTCGCCCGCCACAAAACCTATATGCACTTTGGGGGCAGCCGATGCCAGCGCCGCGGCAAAATTGGTCATGGACAGGATGGCCCGCTGTTTATGCGTGGAATAGCATGCCACGCTGTCGCGCCCTTTCTGGCGGAATACGCGGGGATAAGCGGCCGCCATGCGGCGCGCTATCGCCTGCTGCTCTTCCGCACCTAAGGGGCAGATGAGTCCGTACGTTCCCTGCGAAATGCTGTCGAGCCGGGCGAAGGCCTCCATCAGCCGCCGGCCTTCTGCGCTCAGAACGCCAAGCGAATCGGCTTTTCGCAGAGGGTCAAGCCCGTTGCCCACATAGCCCGGATTTACGGGATAGCGGCTGCCGTGGCGGCCTATATGACTGATATAGAAAGGCTTGTACCCGCTCGGCGCAGGCGTGCAGGCGGTCTTGTTCACATGATATGCATGATACAGGCCGCCCCACTCGTCATACACGTCCTGCGCCGACGCCGTTCCTGCAAACAGCACCAGCGCCAGGGGCAATGCCAGAAAAAAAACCGGCCGGAGCCGGGAAAATGAACCGTTAATCAAAACTAGACGTAGCAAACCCTCCAGACTTAACAAAGCTCTTCCTCTTGAATCTCAAATACTTGGTACCCTCAGCATTCGTGATGGTGAATGAATCGCCATTGTATATGAACCTCCAGGTACCAATAAAATACCCGTATTCGTCCATGTCGAAACTGATTTCATCATAAGGCTCCATATTAAGATATCTGGGATTAACATGCCTTATTACAAATGAGCTTTTAGAACCAACCGCCTCACTACTTGCATTATGACCTTCGGGGCCCCATAGATTATCAGGAGCAGGTTCCCCGGTTCTTGTCCTACCATTTTGCCACATCGTAACCCACTGATAGTTATATGCGCCGTATGTCAAAGAACCATCACCTTCAATGAACAAACCTTCCATATTCAAAGTAACAGGTTCATTCTTTCCGTTAGACCATTGCTGGCTGACCAACTCCCAGCCATATCCGTCGAACAAAGCCATATTGTCATCACCACTAAAGCCACAAGAAACTACAACGGCAAAGGAAGCTATTGCCACTAATAACAGTGTAAAAAGAAGAACTCTTTTCATAAGGTGTAAATTTTTCGCAATATAAGCATTATAAAACAATTATCCAACCTGGGCGCCATTGCTCACGACCTCCTGAGGAGTGATGAAACGCATCGAGCCGTCGCCCTGTTTTGCCATGAGAATCATGCCGTGGCTTTCGATGCCGCGGATGACGCGAGGCTTGAGGTTGGCCAGGATGCAGATCTGCTTGCCCACCATGTCCTCGGGAGCATAGAACTCTGCGATTCCGGACACGATCACACGGCGGTCGATGCCGGTGTCGATGGTAAGCCGCAGCAGCTTGTCGGTCTTGGGCACGCGCTCGGCCTCCAGCACGGTGGCGGTACGGATATCCATCTTCTCGAAGTCCTCGAAGGTACATTCGTCCTTCTGCGGGGCGACGCGCTTCGCCTCCTCGGCCTTGCGTGCGGCCTCGATGCGGGCACGGGCCTCGTCGAGTTTGGCGAGCTGCACGGCTATCTGGTCGTCCTCGATCTTGGCGAACAGCAGCTCCGGCTCCCCTATCACATGCCCTGCGGGCAGTATTTGAGGGCGCCCGAGAAGTTCCCAGTCGAGACGCAGCTCGCCGGGGGCGGCGGCGGGCACGGCACCGCTTACGGTATGCAGCGCGCAGCCCTCGCCGGCGCGGTATGTATTCACCGTCTCGCGCTCGCCCACGCGATGGTCTGAACCGGCGAACAGAGTGACGCCCAGCATCTTGCGGAGGCGCTCGGCGGCGAAGGGAGTGAAGGGTTCGAAGGCGACGGCCAGGTCGGCGCATACCTGAAGCGACAGGTTCAGGATGGTTGCGGTGCGGTCCATGTCGGTCTTGGCGACCTTCCAGGGCTCGGTGTCGGAGATGTACTTGTTACCGGCGCGGGCGATTCCCATGGCATCGCGCAAGGCCTCGCGGAAGCGGAAGCCTTCGATGTTCTTTTCCATGGAAGCCTTGAGCGCAGGGATCTCGGCCAGCAGCTCCTTGTCAACGTCGAGAAGCGTGCCGCAGGCGGGCACTTTGCCACCGAAATACTTGTGGGTAAGCACCACGGCGCGGTTGACGAAGTTGCCGAAGATGGCCACCAGCTCGCTGTTGTTGCGGGCCTGGAAGTCCTTCCAGCTGAAGTCGTTGTCGGCGGTCTGCGGGGCGTTGGCGGTGAGCGTGTAGCGCATCACGTCCTCCTTGCCCGGGAAGTCCTCCAGGTACTCGTGGGTCCATACCGCCCATCCGCGGGAGGTGGAGATCTTGTCGCCCTCGAGGTTCAGGAACTCGTTGGCGGGCACGTTGTCGGGCAGCACGTAGCCGTCGCCGTAGGCCTTGAGCATCGACGGGAATACGATGCAGTGGAACACTATGTTGTCTTTGCCGATGAAGTGTATCAGGCGGGTGTCGGGCGACTTCCACCACTTTTCCCAGCTCTGGGGAAGCAGCTCTCGCGTGTTTGAGATATACCCGATGGGGGCGTCGAACCAGACATAGAGGACCTTGCCCTCGGCGCCTTCCACGGGCACCGGGACGCCCCAGTCCAGGTCACGGCTCACGGCGCGGGGCTGCAGGCCGCCGTCCAGCCAGCTCTTGCACTGGCCGTACACGTTCGTCTTCCA
>JAEEGL010956654.1_pt1 | contig 21612 bp, 19 predicted proteins | sample 9134231 | NCBI WGS metagenome assembly JAEEGL01 (sample SAMN16246548, study PRJNA631951) | gut metagenome | biome: gut microbiome; feature: rumen; material: fiber-attached | host: Bos | place: Iran: Karaj | collected 2018-10
ATCCGGAAAGTCTCTTCCGCCGCCTCACGCGAATGGATCACGACCGGGAGGGAAACCTCCTCCGCCAGCGCAAGCTGCCGCCTGAACCAGTACCGCTGAAGTTCCCGTTCCGGCGTATCCCAGTAATAGTCAAGCCCGATTTCACCGACTGCGACAGCCTTCGGGGACGACAGTTTCCGCTTCAGGTCCGCGAACACCTCCTCCGTCACCGGCGCGCACTCCGTCGGATGAATGCCCAGCGCGCAGTAAATCTGCGGATACTCCCGCGCAAGCGTCAGACACCGGTTCAGGCTTTCAATCGTCGAACCGATATTCACGATCCGTCCGACCCCGGCCCGCGCCGCTTCCTCCAGCACCTGCGGCAGATCGTTTTCAAACTGTTCGTCGTCGTAATGAGCATGAGTGTCAAAGATAAAAGACGTCATAAACACTGATTATTCCTGCTGATTATTCCAGAATATTATTATTGACAACGGCAACCTCTCTGGTATAATAACACTTGCGTTTCAAAAAAACATGGAAATGCGCTTTTAGCTCAGTTGGTAGAGCACCTGACTCTTAATCAGGGTGTCCAGGGTTCGAGTCCCTGAAGGCGCAGTGGGGGTGCTGCTTTTGTGGTCTTGGTCATCATGGGGGCGGCATCAACTATGTTCAGTTAAGCAAACGCCTTAATAATGCTGCAGGATCGATTTGATCCTGCAGCATTTCATTATTTTTTATTCATATCCTTTGAATTGGCCGAATTGATAATCTGGCCGGTGTCGACATTCACAAAATCCACTTGGATATTATCTGCAGGGGTTCCGTTAAAGATCCCGTACATGCCTCCGTACATATAAAATGCAAGAACTGAGAAAGATTCATTCATGGTCAGTTCTTCAGATTTCGTCATAACCGTAAACTTTGTAAAATCACTGTTTGCTTCTATTGCTATAATTCCCGGATAATCCTCAGAACCAACCATTTCCTGTATCGACTCCATCATACCCTTTTTCAATTCACCCATCATTTCTTTATGTTGGCTTTTGGTCATCACATATGTGATTGAGCCGTCCTCATTCCGTTTTGCTGTTTTAAATTGTTTTTCTTTTTTCGCTTTTTCCAGTTCCTCATCGGTTACAGAATCAGCGAATTGTTTGGGAAGTACAATTTCGACATTAAACAGTCCCTGGTCTACTTCCACGTCGCCGATCGCTTCCAGCTCCTTCAGGTCGTGTTTTTCTTCCTCAGCAGGCGACTCCTGGCCTGCAGAAGCCGTTGTCGGCAGCTCTGTCCTTTCAAAACTGTCATTTACCGGGATTTTTTCAACTATTGATGCCGGTGCAGTATCTGCATCACCTGAATTATCTGAGGGATGGTCTTTTTTCCCGCATGCGAGAACCAGAATCATAACAACAAGCAATAATAGAAGCAGTTTTTTCACAACTCTCAACCTCTCTGAAATCATAAGCACAAATATCGCCGATTTCAGTGTATTCCTATTCTCTGTATTACTCAATAAGGCTGCGGATTATCTGATATTCTCAAACCGGCCATGCTTTCGCCTTGTAAAACAAAAGAGCTGTCGGATGACTGACGGTCTTCAATCATCTGACAGCTCTGTTTCCCTGTTCTGTTGAATTAGACTAATAATCCGGGCAATAAATCTGATTTGTTCTGTTTACTTACTCAGTTCCTGAACAGCGTGCTCATGATGCCGCGGCCCAGGCTCGAGCCAAGGTTCCCGCCGAGGGTCTTGCCGAACTTCCCGCCGAAAGTACCGCCGATGGTTTTGCCGACTTCGCGTCCGATCGTGCTGGAAACACTGCTGCCGATATTCTTGGCGGTCTGCTTTTTCTGCTTCTCCGCTCTTTCTTTTTCCCTGGCCGCTTCTTTCTCAGCCTTCTCGGCTTCCTTTGCCGCTGCTTTTTCAGCTCTCTCTTTTTCCTTCGCCGCTGCTTTTTCGGCTTTCTCTTTTTCTTTGGCTGCCGCTTTTTCCGCTTTTTCTCTTTCCTTGGCTTCTGCCTTTTCGATCCGCTCCAGTTCCTTCGCGGCGATGGCTTCTTCTTTCGCCTTTTCCCTGGCTTCCGCTTCCTCGAGGCCGCGGCGGATCAGGAATTCGTACGCGGATTCCGGATCGTACGCTTCCGCGTACTTGCCGTACAGGATGCTGCCCTTTACAGCCGCGTCCCGTTCTTCGTCCGTGATATCGCGGAACGAGCACTGCGGCGGCAGAATGTACGCTTTTTCAGCGATCATCGGAATGCCCTTTTCGTCGAGCAGGGAAACGACGGCTTCGCCGGTTCCCAGCTGCAGCAGGGTTTCATAGGTGTTGAACGCGGGATTCTCGCGGAAGGACTGCGCCGCCGCGCGGACCGCTTTCTGTTCGGAAGGCGTGTAAGCGCGCAGGGCATGCTGAACTTTGTTGGACAGCTGCGCCAGGACGCCGTTCGGGACGTCCGCCGGGTTCTGGGTGCAGAAATAAACGCCGACGCCCTTGGAACGGATCAGTTTCACGACCTGCTCGATTTTTTCCAGCAGCAGCTGGGACGCGCCCGAGAAAAGAAGGTGGGCTTCGTCAAAGAAGAAGACCATCTTCGGTTTTTCAAGATCGCCGACTTCCGGAAGCTGCTCGAACAGTTCGGACAGGAGCCAGAGCATAAAGGTGGAGTACAGCCTGCCGTTGTTGATCAGGCTCTCGGAATCCAGGATATTGATCATGCCGCGGCCGTCTTCGCCGACGGTCAGGAAGTCATGGATATCCAGGGCCGGTTCTCCGAAGAAGGTATCGCCCCCCGCGATTTCAAGGGAAACGATCGCGCGCATGATCGCCGCGACGGACGCTTTGCTGATGTTGCCGTAGTCCGCCATGAAATCTTTGTTGTGTTCGGAAACGTAAGTAAGGATGGCTTTCAGGTCTTTGGTGTCGACTAACAGGAGGTTGTTGTCATCCGCGATCTTGAACATGATCGACATGATATCGGACTGCAGGTCGTTCAGCTGCAGGATCCGGGAAAGCAGGAGCGGTCCCATTTCCGTAATCGTCGTCCTGAGCTGGATACCCTTCTCACCGTAGATATCGAAGAAAGTGACCGGATAACCGCGGAAAGCAAAGCCTGCGTCCGCGAGGCCGAACCGTTCGATCCTGGCCTGCATGTCCTCGCTGTCCTCTCCGGCTTTCATCATGCCGGCGATATCGCCCTTTACGTCAGCCATGAATACGGGCACGCCCATATCGCTGAATGTCTCAGCCAGCACTTTTAAGGTGACGGTCTTGCCGGTGCCGGTCGCGCCGGCGATGAGTCCGTGGCGGTTCGCCATTTTCGGCAGCAGGCAGATATTCTCGCCCGACTCTGTATTGCCGATCCAAATTTTACCATCCTTGATCATGAATCGTCTCTCCTTTCCCTTATTCCAGAGGCGCCGCCTCCCAGTATTTAGTAATCCGCCTACTATCATACCACAATATAAGCCGCCGTAATACCGAAATATCAGTACGCCGCACCTTTTTCCGGGCGGCGCGGGCACGGTCCGGGAAAAAGTGCCTGCGCCGTCCGAATCATGGTATACTTTTGGGGTGAACTCGAAAGAACGTGATATCTACTATATGAAACAGGCCCTTGCGCAGGCAAGGAAAGCCTTTGCGCTCGGGGAAGTGCCGATCGGGTGCGTCATCGTCCGTGACGACATGATCATCGGACGGGGATACAACCGCCGGAATACGGATAAATCCACGCTTTCCCACGCCGAAATCAGCGCCATCCGCAAGGCTTCCCGCGTTGTCGGGGACTGGCGGCTGGAAGGCTGCACGCTTTACTGTACGCTCGAGCCCTGCCAGATGTGCGCGGGCGCGATCGTGCAGGCCCGCATGGACCGGGTCGTCATCGCGGCGCGCAGTCCCAAATCCGGGTGCGGCGGGACGCTTCTGAATATTCTGCAGAACGAGCAGTTCAACCACCAGGTTGAACTGACGGACGGCATACTGGAGGAAGAGTCCATAGCGCTGATGCAGCGGTTTTTCAGGGAGCTGCGGGAAAGGAACCGGAAGCAGCGCCTGATTTGACTTTTCACAGTCCATTTACTATAGTAGTTTTCACCGAACTGCTTTGCAGAGATAGGCTCTGTTCCCCCGGCGGCGGCGTTGGGTTCCGCGCAATGGCAGCCTGTGAACCGTGTCAGGTTGGGAACAAAGCAGCACTAAGCAGGACCTCCATGTGACGCGGGCCGGCCTTTCGCCGTCCTCCCGTCCGGAACAGGGCCTCTCTCTGCGGAGCAGTTTTTCATGATTCAAACATTCAGGTACAGATTCAGACACCGCGCTTGCGCGAGTGGAGGAATCATGTTTTTGGCATTCTGATTTCTGTGAGGTTTTCGTGTATTGTCTGTTATGAAAACAACTGCTGACGTCCTGGATCTTTCATGCTGTATCCTCTGCCCGCGGGAGTGTAAAGCCAACCGGGCCGCCGGACAGCGGGGATTCTGCGGCTTTGACGCCGTCATTTATGCCGCACGGGCAGGACTTCACAGATACGAAGAACCCTGTATTTCTGTCGGGCAGGGCTCCGGAACTGTTTTTTTCGACGGCTGCAGCCTCGGATGCGTTTTTTGCCAGAACGCGCCGATCGCACACCGGCCGGGACCCGAAAACGTCTTTCCGGTCAGTCCGGAAAGGCTCACGGAAATCTTTTTCGAACTGGAAGCAGAAGGAGCCGCGAATATCAACCTGGTTACGGCCGGGCATTTCCTGCCGCTGCTGATCCCGGTCCTTAAGGAAAGCCGGGAAAAAGGGCTCTCGGTCCCCTTTGTCTACAATTCGTCCGGGTATGAAAAGGCTGCTGCTCTCCGGGCGCTGGACGGGCTGATCGACGTTTACCTGCCGGACCTGAAATTCTGCTCTCCGGAGCTTTCCGCGAAATATGCGGGCGCGCCCGACTATTTTGAGACAGCAATGCAGGCGATCGGCGAAATGGTAAGGCAGCAGCCGGAACCCGTTTTTGAGCAGGAAACCGGAAGACTTTTAAAAGGCGTCATCGTACGGCATCTCGTTCTGCCGGGACATACCGCGGACAGCAAGGCCCTCCTGGCCGCGCTGTACGAAAAATTCGGAAACCGGATCCTGTACAGCCTGATGAACCAGTATACGCCTGTGACGGAAAATGAAGCTGTCCGGAACGACCCCCTGCTTTCCAGGCCGCTGACAAAAAGAGAATTCCGGCGTGTTCTCGATTTCGCGTTTGACCTGGGTATAGAAAACGGCTATTTCCAGGAGGGCGGGACCGTTTCGGAATCTTTTATTCCGGCATTTGACGGGACCGGGATCCGCCGTCCCTGAGCCGGGCAGTTTCCCGCAGTCCGATAATCTGGTATAGTAATGTAGTTATGGATACGAATACAAATACAGCGAAAAAAATCTTCAACAAAAAAGTCATTCCGGTCCTGTGCGCGGTGCTGGCAGTTTTCCTGACCGGATCCATCGTACACACCGTCAGCGAAGGCGCCGCCGTTTCTTATGCGGATGCCGCGGAAGTCTCTGCGGAACTACCCGAAACCGGCGGTGCTCCCGGGGACGGATTTCCTTCGGAAGGACCCGCCGGTTCCGACAGTGCTGAAACCGGTGAGGATTCTCCGGCTTTTGTCTGCGACACCGACCCCGGCAGGGAGCCTCTTCTGCTGACACAGGCAGATCTGGACCGTTTTCTGGAAAAATATGCGGAAGCGGCCGCCCAGGCTGAAGAGCCAGATTCTGCCGAAGAAGCTTCGGGTGAATCTGCGGAAGGAACGCCGGAAGAGCCCGGAAATCCTGACGAATCCGAAAACGACGTCCTCCTGGTCATTGATCCGGAACGGGTAATGATCCGGCGCGCGGATTCCGCCGCGTTAAGCCTCCTGATTCTGCCGGACGGGCAGGAAGAAGGCAGTGCTCTGACAGCCTGTTCTTTCAATCCTGTTTCCGAAACGATGTACGAACTATCCGACGTCCTTACCGATCAGGCCACACCGGCCGCCGTAGCTGCGGCGCTGTCTGAAAACCTGACCGCTCTCTACGGCGAAGGCGCTTTTACTTCCCCGAACCTGACAGCCCTGATCGCGCGCGCCATCCACCGTGGCGAACTGCCCTGGACCGTCGATTATGACGGGATCACTTTCTGGTTCAGCGATACACTCCCGTTTGAAGTGTCGGAAGCCGCCGGCAGCATCCCGAACGCCCGCCTGACGTACGCCAATCATCCGGAACTGGTCAGGCAGCCTTTCCGTACCGTACCGGCACGTTTCATGGCCGGGCTTACGGAAGAAGAACGGTTCCTTCTTTATGATAACCGGGGCGGTATGCATTATATCGGCCTGAAAATCTGGGACGGTTCCGAAAACGGATTAAGCCGGCTGGCGACGGTTGAAACCGATGCCACCAAGGCCGTTGCGGATCTGGCTTACCACACCTTCTCGCCTTATATTGTATTTAATGAAGGGAATTATTACCTGTATGCCGACGCAAAGGGCGATCCGGGCCTCAGAGCCCTGTTTGTCTATGATCCTTCCGCAGAGTCTCTGACAGACGCAGGCGCCGTGCGGGCCGGGATCGGTAAAAAACACGTCCTGCCCACAGATCCCGGATATTTCGAAGTGGAAAACGAAAACCATCTGCTGGGCGATTACCGCGTTTATAAGTTCTGCGGAACCGGGGAAAACGGTATCCCGGATATGGAATCCCCCGCTTTTCGTATCGATATGGAAAACCAGGTTTTTATCCTTAAAGAAGACCTGAAAGTCATGGAAATCAAACGCACCGGCAAACGCCAGGACCGCCGGTTTATGACGCTCCATAAAGGCGTCACCCTGATCCCCGATACCACGAACTGCGAAAACCTTGTCAGTTTCCGGAGACCCGGCATCGACCGGGAGTACCAGGTGCTGGTGGACACTTCCGCTTATCCGCAGAACGTGGACGGAAGGTCGTGGCAGAAAGTATTTGAAATCAGGAACATTTCAGAAGAACAGCCCGCCGGCTGAAATACCCGGCAGGCTGTTTTTTTATCCGCATCTATCTTATTTCAGATCAGGCCCGTTGAACTCATCAGGAAAATCCAGAAGAACATTGTAAAGACGGAAACCACCGTACTGATTACCACGAGGTGCCCCGTCAGTTCGACGTCGGCGCCCATCGCTTCGGCCATGGCGTAATTCGACGTGGCCAGCGGCGTGCAGGAAAGTGAAACCAGCAGGAACTTATATACCGGATCCAGCCTCAGGACAATGCTGAGCAGAAGCAGCAAAGCCGGCAGGACCATCAGTTTGACAAACAGCGTCTTCACAATGACCGGGAGATTCTTCCCGACTGCCCTGAATTCAAGCGTTCCGCCCAGGATAAACAGTACGAGCGGGGTCGTAACCGAGCCGAGTTCCGAAATCGGTTTGAAAAGCCACTGCGGAAGATGGACGCCCATCGTTCTCAGGGCAAAGCCGGCGATGGCGCCGATCACGAGCGGATTGGTCAGCATCTTTTTTACCAGCACTTTCGGGTCAGCCGTCCCGCCGCGGAACCTTTCCAGCACATATACGGAGCATGCGTTATAGAACGGGACCATGGTCGTCATCACCGCGGCAGCCGCTCCTCTGTATTCTTCTCCGAAAATGCTCACCGTCATGGGCAGCGCGAAAAACAGTAGATTACTGTGGTACAGCGCCCGGATAATTACCGCGTACTGATCTTCGTTCAGTCCCTTAATATTCGGGACGGTTTTCATCAGAGCGACGACCATGACCAGTGTGATGAACAGGCACAGGAGAATAAACGGCACGTTGACCGAATAACCATCCGGAATCGTATACAGGTTATTGAACGTCATGAACGGATAAAACACCGTGAACGCCATTTTGTTGATCTGATGAAGTAGGTCTTCTTTGGCGACCCCGATGCGTTTCATAAAATAGCCGTATGAAATGAATACCACGAAAGGCATGACAGCGTTGACGGCTATGTTAAAACTTTCCATAATTCATCCATTCCGGGGCTTTCTGCCCCCCTCCTTAATAATCCGGCCTGAAACTTCTAACATTATAACTCAAATCATTCCGGAAGGAATGCTATAATTACCGCATGAACAGCCTTACTCCTGCCGGAAAACTGATGACTTCGAACGACATGGCAAAGATCGCGAGCGCCCGCTGCGCCGGGTGCGGCGCCTGCTGCCGGGATATGGGCGATTCCATCCGCCTCGACCCTCTCGACGTCCATGAGCTGGTCCTGTTCCTGCACCTGCCCTTTTCCGGCCTCCTGGAAAAAGAAATAGCGCTCCATGTAGAAGACGGCCTGATCCTGCCGCACCTTAAGATGCAGGAAACCACCGGCGCCTGTATCTTCCTGGGCGAAGACGGCTGCTGCGGAATCCATGAATTCCGTCCCGGCCTCTGCCGCCTGTTCCCGCTCGGGCGTGACTACGACGGCACTTCATTTAAGTACTTTATCGTGGAAAACGGCTGCCCTCTTCCGGACAAATCCAAGGTAAAAATCAGCAGATGGCTGGAAATCTCCGATCTTCCGGCCTACGAAAAATTTGTATCGGACTGGCACTTCTTTACCAAAGACCTAAAGACACGGATTGCATCCATGCGGGAAAATGCCGCAGACGGGACGGAAGCCGTCAGGAAATTGAATCTGCAGGTGCTGAATACTTTTTACGGAACGCCCTGCGACCCGACAAAAGACTTTTATAAGTTGTTTTCCATGCGTCTGCTCCATATGCGCAGGATGCTGAAACTATAAGCCGGGCCAAAGCGGCCGGTCTGTCAGGCTCACAGGCGCATCGATTTGAAATGATTGTAATAAACCCGGAAAGCGGAGGGAACGGCATATTCTTCCTGCGCTTTTTTTAATTCGGCAAGCAGGTATCCGTCCTTCCGGAGCATCTCTTCCCTGTCCGCCGCATCCGGTTCGTCTGCGATCACTTCAAATCCCGTCATCTCCCATTCTCTATGCGTAAATATGTGGCGGGCATCCGGAAGCGGCCTGATCCTGAGCGGTTCCAGTCCGAGACTTCTCACAAACGATTCCGCCCGGACAGCATCCAGTTTTCCGGGCGTATTCGGAAACTCATATAATCCGGCAAGCATCCCGCGCGGAGGCCGTTTATGCAGGACGGCTCTCTTTCCGGCCAGTATAACAAAGACGGTTTTTTCTTCGATTTTCCGTTTTTCCTTCGCCGGCATTACCGGATAACGGCGCTCATCCCATATTTTATCCCGGGTTTCAGACACTTCGTTCCGGATTTCTGGCGCTCTGTCCCGGACTTCAGACGCTTCGGCATGTGCCCGGCAGGAATCCGCCCACGGACATTCACCGCAGCGCGGCGCGGCGTTCGGAAGGCAGACCGTTGCCCCCAGGTCCATCATGGCCTGGTTGAAATCGCCCGGCCGCTCCGGTACCGGTTCTATTTCCATGATCGAAAGATACCACTCTTTTGCCTGTGTCCTTACCCCGGGAAGCGAAATATCGTCCGGGCAGGCCGTCATCCGGGCGAATACCCGGAGGAGGTTACCGTCGAGCGCGGGGATCACCTCACCGAAAGCAATCGAAGCGATCGCGGCCGCCGTGTAAGGCCCGATTCCCGGAAGTTTCATCAGTTCGTCCGATGACGGCGGCAGTTTCCCGCCGTATTCCTCCATGACCTTTACAGCAGCCTTGTGCATGTTCCGGACTCGGCTGTAATATCCGAGACCTTCCCACATTTTCAGATACTCGTCCTCGCGGGCCGCCGCAAAATCCCCGGCCGACGGGAACTTCTCCAGAAACCTCAGATAGTAGCCGATGACGGTATCCACCCGCGTCTGCTGCAGCATGATCTCGGAAATCCATATATGATAAGCCGACGGCTCCTCCCGCCAGGGGAGAATCCGCCGGTTCTGATCATACCAGGCAAGGAGACGCCGGCCGTCCGCCGGTTCCCTGCTGATGTCGGATCGTTTTTTCATTTAAAGAAACGGAAAACCAGATCTTTGTTTTCCGAGCTCAGTTTGTCCGCCATTGCCCGGAACTTCACCAGGTAATCCTTCATTTCGTCCGAGGCAAGGCTGCAGTTTTCAAAGACCATTACGGCCCTGACGTTTCCTTCAGCGAGCACGTCGTTCAGCGCGTCCAGGTTTTTCCCGTAATAATCCGGCAGCCGGAGTTTTGCCTGCAGTTCCTCATGCAGCGCTTCGCGGTCCTTTATCCGGTTCATATCCAAAAACAGAAGCTTCATAAGCCCGTTGTCCTTTCAGTTGCGCTTTTAATACAGCTGTTCATATGTTTCGTAATGGTCGCCGGTATAGTATATCTTCCCGTCCCTGGAATAGATAATCCGTTTGGCGCCCCGGCTCTTTTTCCCGAGCGTGTCGATGTCGCACTCGTTGTATTTGGTGTTTTTCGGAAGTTTTCCTTCATAGTTCCCGAAATAGTCTCCGCCGATGCACTTTCCGGGTGCGTACGGTTCCAGCGATCCCCCCGGCCAGCCGAGCGACTGCGCTTCCTTCTTGGTAATAAAGTTCTGCGGCAGTTTCCCGTATGTGTGAATGTACAGGGCGACGTCGTCTTTGGACGTATAGATCCCGCCTTCGTCAATCGCGGACTCCGGCCCGGCCGGCTGCTCCTGTGCCTGTTCCTGTGAAGGTTCAGCTGCTGCTTCCGGCGCTCCCTGCACCGCAGGCGCCTCTGCCTCGGAGGCTTCTGCATCGGGCGTCTCTGACGGCCCGGAAGCCGGCGCCGTTTCATCCTTTACCAGCACCAGGTCCGGAACCGCTTCCTGCTGCGCAGCCGCTCCCGGTGCGATATAAATTGAAGTCGGCCCGTCGGCTCCGCCGATCACACCGACGGAAGGTTCGTTCTTTTTCCCGCAGCCCGGCAGCAGAAGGCCAGCTGTCATAACTGCCAGGATCAGCATCAGCATTACTTTTTTGAAATTCCGGTATCTCTTCATCTTCTTTGTTTTTCCTGCATTAATTTCCTGCAATAGTTTCCCTGTATGAATACCTGCATTAATTTCCTGTATTATCCGGCAGCGGCAATTCAATTTTCGCACCGGTCTGCCTTTTCCCGGACGATCCGAAGGATCTCGGCCGTAACTTCTTCAATCGACATGTCGGAAGAATCCACGAGTACGGCGTCGTCTGCCTGGCGAAGCGGCGAGTGTTCCCTGTTCATATCCCGGTAGTCGCGCTCTTCGATCTGTTTCCGGACTTCTTCCGGATCGGCAGGTTCGCCTTTCAGTTCCAGTTCATGGCAGCGGCGGCGCGTCCGTTCTTCCACACTGGCTGTCAGATATATTTTCACCGGCGCGTCCGGAAGCACGACGGTTCCGATATCCCTGCCGTCCATAACGACGCTCCGGGTCCTGGCAAGTTCCTGCTGCAGCTCGACCAGTTTTCTCCGTACGTCCGGATTGGTGCTGCAGGCAGAAGCCATGTTTCCGACCTCCTGCGTACGCAGAATCGGTGTAACGTTTTCCCCGCCCAGCAGGACAACCTGCTCGCCGCCGACATAATCGATGGAAATGTCGGCGCTGCCGCAGACCGCGCTGACCGCCGCCCAGTCATTCACGTCAACGTTTTTGCGCAGCAGATAAACGGCCATCGCCCGGTACATCGCGCCCGTATCGATATAAACGTAAGACAGCTCTTTCGCGACCCTTTTCGCTATGGTGCTTTTGCCCGCGCCGGCGGGCCCGTCGATTGCGATTTTCACCCTTTTCCTCCTGTAATAACTGAAATACTCTCTGTTTATTGTAAACCGCCCGGGTATTCTTATAAAGCCGGAGAATCCAGAATTCAGATTTTCGGCAAAAACAATCAGCAGCCCTGATCCGCAGTTATAAAAGATATGCCTCGATCATTTTATCCAGTATACCGGCACGGACAGGATTTTCGGACGTTTCGTGTGTAATGATCAGGTCCACGCCCGGCAGATAGCCGTTTTTCTCGTAGATTTCAATTTTTCTTAAAGCTTTGGCGCAGTATTCGGGATCGTCCATCATCCCCATGTGTTCCCAGTAAAACGTTCGTCTTTTCCTGACGTTCAATACAGTAAAATCAGGATGGATTTCTCCCAACCCCTGCAGATACAGCGGTTTCTCGTAATAGTACGGAATATTTCTTTTGTCCAGTTTATGCGCGATAATCATTTCTGTTTTGGACCGGACGCGTATCCCGCTGTCTGTCATGTAGTCTGAATCATTTTCATAAAACGGCAGGGGATCATACGTCTCGGATTTCCATTCCGCGATAAAGTCTTCCCCTGTCTGTACAAGCGGCATAACCAGTGCTTTCCTGGCTTCGGAGAGATTCGGCCATATCACTTCCTCCGGGCCGTAGAACCAGTCCCCGCAATATTCTGTTCCAAGGGATTTTGGCTGCTTTGTTCCTGTACTGTATAACTGTTGTATCTTTTTCAGGAGCTTCCATTCTTTTCGCAGGCTTTCCAGCACTTTCTGCTCATATTCTTTCTGGGCGAGGGCTGCAGCGATCTTTATCTGGGAATTTCTGATATTGCGCCCATTCGGCTCTGTTTCGGGAGTGATCAGATAATATCTTGTATACTTTCCTCCTTTGCTTACACGGAGACGTCCTTCCGGTACCTTCCGAAGACACTTTTCCAGCTCTTCCATGCTTTCTTTGACTTGTCTGATTCTTCTGCTGAGTTCTTCAGCAAACAATCCCATCACATCCTTTCATTTCATTGAATTTGTGTTCCGCACAGCTAAAACGAGCCCATCATAGCTGGAATAAGAGAATATGATTTGAAGCTATCATTTTCTGAAAATTCTTCGGAAAATCCCATCCTTTCCAAGGATAATCCGATCAATTCGTAGCTGGAATTATAAAACACAGATTCAAGCTATGATTTTTCGATTTTCGTTGACATTTTTAGAATAAACAGCACTCGGAAATCTGATTTATATAGCTTGAAATTTAAAATAGAATTTCAAGCTACTATTATTCCGAAATCAGATAGAAATTAATCGTTTTCTCGGTGAATTTTTAAAGAAATGATAGCTGTATTTTGAATTCAGGATTTCCAGCTATACATCGGCAGAATCCACGACTTTTGAAAGATTCAGATCCGCCTTAATGACCCGGACTGTAATGAAAACAGGCATGACCCTGATCTCAATCCGAGTCAGATCAGGAATCATGCCTATAATACATCATTATCACAGATAATACATCTTCACCAGAAATACATCTTCGCCGGAAAATTCAGGAAGATATCAAGATATTCCTGCGATAATCTGAGTTTACATCTTAAACCGGTACCCTACGCCCCAGATGGTTTCAATATACTGGGGGTTGGATGAATCGTACTCGATTTTCTCGCGGATTTTCTTGATATGGACCGTGACAGTCGCAATATCGCCGATGGATTCCATGTTCCAGATCCGGCGGAAAAGCTCGTCTTTCGTATAAACATGGTTCGGGTTTTCCGCCAGGAAGGTCAGCAGGTCGAACTCCTTGGTTGTCAGCTGTTTCTCTTCGCCGTCCACCCAGACGCGGCGCGCGGTCTTGTCGATCTTCAGGCCGCGGATTTCGATGATATCGTTCTGCTTCTGTCCGGCGTTCACCAGACGCTCGTAGCGGGCAAGATGCGCCTTGACTCTGGCTACCAGCTCGCTCGGCGAAAACGGCTTGGTGATATAGTCGTCCGCCCCGAGGCCGAGGCCTCGGATCTTGTCGATGTCTTCCTTGCGGGCGGAGACCATCAGGATCGGGACGGCGCTGGTTTCGCGGATTTCTTTGCAGATTTCGAAACCGTCGATTCCGGGAAGCATCAGGTCAAGCACAATCAGGTCATAATCCCCGCTTTTTGCGGCGGCAAGACCCGTATCCCCGCGGTTTTCCACTTCCACCTCGAATCCGGAAAGTTCCAGATAGTCTTTCTCCAGTTCTGCAATCGATTCTTCATCTTCAATAATCAGGATTCTGCTCATTTTCTTTTCCTTTATCCTTTAATGGTCTTCAGTCTTGTCCATTAATGATCGTTAAACTGTGGTCATCTCGACGTCGGCGCTGACGTTCTCCTGCTCGCGGTACTTGCGCAGCACGAAATGCATGCAGGTTCCCTCGCCTTCCCGGCTGGTCGCCCAGATATATCCGCCATGGTCCTCAATGATCTTTTTCACGATGGACAGCCCGATCCCGCTGCCGCCCTGCGCCGAATTCCGGGAGGAATCCGTACGGTAAAACCGTTCGAAGATATTCGGCAGATCGCGCTGGGCAATCCCTTTCCCATTGTCTTCTATCTCAAACCGCACCGAATCCTGTTCGTCCAGGATCCGGATATCGATCCGGCCGTGCGGCTTATCCATATATTTGACGCTGTTGCTGATGATGTTGTTGATGACCCGCTTGAGCTGCTCCGGATCCGCGATGATCATCGTATCAGGCGCGACCAGGTTCGTATAATTCAGCTGGATACCCTTGGAGTCCATATCCACGCCGATTTCCTCCACGCAGTCCGCGAAGTATTCTCCGACGTTGATTTTCTGGAAATGATACGGGATCTTGTCGCTTTCGATATTGGAGTACATCGTCAGCTCATTGATCAGGCGGTCCATATCGTTGGCCTTGTTGTAGATCGTCTGGATGTATTTCTGCTGCTTTTCAGGCGTATTCGCGACGCCGTCGATCAGCCCTTCGACGTAGCCTTTGATCGAAGTGATCGGCGTCTTCAGGTCATGTGAAATATTCCTGATCAATTCTTTATGCTGTCTTTCCTGCTCGATTTTTTCATCGGCGGATTCCTTCAGGCGCAGCCGCATATCTTCGTAATTCTGGTATAATTCCCGGAAACCCTCGCCGTGGCTGTCGTCCAGCATATATTCAAAATTACCGTCGCGGATCTGGTTCATTCCCTTGTTCAGTTCATTGATCGGCTCGCAGATGCTCCGGTTCAGCCACCGGCTCAGCAGGAATGCCGTTACGATGAGAATAATCGCACCGGCCATAAATAACTTGAATATCAGGACGCGGGGATTCCGGTTCAGCTGTTCGGAAGCCGCTGAATAAAGCCTGTTTTCCAATGCGAAATATCCGTCCGGAGAATCAGCCGATATTTCTTCCCGGCCGGCACCCATGGAAAGGAAACCGCCCATCCCGAAGAAAAGTGCCGCCTGCAGCAAAAGCGGCAGGATAACGACGATGGACATGGCGATAATCATTTTCTTGCGGAAAGTCATATACTTCTCCCGAACAAAACCGTTTTCAGTTTCCTTGTCTTATTGTACCCTTTTCTGCGCCTTTTGGCAGACAAATTGCGCCTGTCCTTATAACAGAAGAAAGGCCGCCGTTCTCCTGCGCGGCAGCCTCTCTTCCTTTATATAATCATGACACAAGCAGTTGTTATTTTGCTTTTCCTTACAGTTTCCGGTTATTCGCCGATTTCAATCCGTTTTACTTCTTCCTCCGGCGCTTCAAGGCGTTTCGGGAAAGTCACTTCCAGGATCCCGTTGCGGTATGAAGCCGCGATGTCTTCAGCTTTGACGTTCTGTACTTTGAAGCTTCTGGAATAAGAACTTGTGCGCCGCTCCCTGCGCAGGTATTTTGATCCTTCTTCTTCCTTCGTTTCTTCATTGTGAGAAGCCGAAATGGTCAGGATATCGTTTTTCAGGTCGATCCGGATGTCATCCTTGTTAAATCCGGGCAGTTCCGCCTGCAGTACATAGTTGCCGTCTTTTTCGATCACGTCGGTGGAAAAATTAGAAATGCATTTTTCCAGGGAGCCGTTGTTCCAGAAAGTCGGGAACATCGCGTCGAAATCTTCAAAAGGATCACTCCAAAAATCTCTGTTTCTGTAAATTGCGGGTCTGAACATCATCTATTCCTCCTTCTTGACTGCCGGACCTTTCCCGGCGGTTTTGCGCTCCGCCGGTTTATCCGGCCCGTTTGTTTTCTTTACTGTCTTTGTTATACACTGTATAGAACAGCTATTCAATTAAGCAATCATGAAGGATTTCTAAATGATTTCTAAACTCGCCCACAGGACCGGCCCGCCGTGTCCCCGCGGCAGTTTCTGCTTCATTTTCCGCTTATAGCGGCAGGGCCGCGTTCTTCGCCTTGTTGATCAGGTAAATGAACTCTTCCTTGAAATCGTCGTCGGCGATCGGTTTCAGGCGTTCTTTCACATTTTCAAACGTCGAATCCCCGGCGTATTCCGACCCGTTAAGGAGCATTGCGATCTGCGCCGCGCCGGCCGCCCAGGAAAGGTTGGCGCTCATTTCGTCCGCAGCATTTTCCGAAGTGACCGGGACTTCGATCAGGCGGCTGCTCTCTTCGCCGGGTTCTTTGTAACGGATGCAGACGGTCAGCCATTCGTCATCCTGAGCGGTGTTCTCTTCTTTATCCTGTTTTTCAGCCGCGTCTTTCCCGTACCGGGATGCCGGTTCCCCGATTTCAAAATCCGAACCGGCCGGTATGATTTCATAGAGCGCCGTTACGCTGTGGCCGGCCCCGATTTCACCGCCGTCCTTGGTATCGTCCGCGAAATCCTGCGCTTCCATGCGTCTGTTTTCATAGCCGATCAGGCGGTAGCCCTTGACCATGGCCGGGTTGAAGTCGATCTGGATCTTTACGTCGTCCGCGACGGCGAAGAGTGTGCCGCCCGCTTCACCGACCAGGACTTTGCGGGCCTCGTCAATCGTATCGATATAGGCGTAATTGCCGTTCCCGTGATCAGCGATCGATTCCAGCCGGTTGTCCTTATAATTTCCCATGCCGTATCCGAGCACCGACAGATAGATTCCGTTCCCGGCCATGTCCTGCACCATCCTGGTCAGTTCGCCTTCCCCGGAGACCCCGACGTTGAAGTCGCCGTCCGTCGCCATGATGATTCGGTTGTTGCCGCCGTCGATAAAGTTCCTGCCAGCGATCTCATAAGCGGTCCTGAGGGCCGATTCCCCGTTCGTCGAACCGGAAGCGTAAAGCCCTTCGATGGCCGACATAATCCGGTTTTTCTCCGATGCCCGCACCCCGTCCAGCACGACTTCCTCATGGCCGGAGTAGGTGACGATGGAAACCACGTCCTGTTTGCGCAGATTTTCCACGAGCGTCATAAAGGATCTCTGCACCAGCGGCAGTTTGTTCTTCTCATCCATCGAGCCCGACACGTCGATCAGGAAAGTCAGGCTGGACGGCGGAAGTTCGCGCATATCCGGCTTTTTGGCCTGCAGCCCGACCAGCAGGATTTTCGCTTCTTCATTCCAGGGGCAGGGCGCGATTTCGGCCGTAACGGAGAAGGGCTTTCCGTCCTGCGGTTCGGGATAATCATAATGGAAGTAATTGATGATTTCTTCCGCGCGTACAGAGTCTTCGACCGGTTTCCTTCCTTCCATCAGCTGCCGCCTGAGGTTCGCGTAGGACGCCGTATCCACGTCCGCCGCGAACGTCGACAGCGGCTGGAGCGACGCGCTCACAAAACCGTGCTCCGGCGTATAAGCGTATTCCTCCGTATTCCACTCTGTATCCCATCCGGGGCCCCAGCCCATATTCCGGGAATACGTCCCCATCGCGGCGCTGTCGTAAACACAGGCTTCGGCGGCTTCATAGGCCATGGCCGGAGCTTCTTCCGTATAGTATTCCATATACTCTGTTTCCACGGCCGGCTCCGCGTACGTCTTCGACGCTGCCGCGGCTGTTCCGGACGTCTCCGCAAATCTGAAAGAGCATGCGCTGCAGAGCATAACAGCTGCCGTCATAAGTATCACGATCTTTTTCATTTTTTTCCTGATATCCATTTTCATCCTCCCTTCGGCCTTGTTCCGGGGTTTTTATCTTCCTGCTTATACAGACGGAAAAAAATCTCCCGCGTTGCGGGAGATTCCGGAATGTTGAAATATTTTTGTCCGATATCGGAATTGTCTCTGTCTGATATCGGAATTTTACTTTGTCTGGCCGTCCGTTTTCACTGTCAGATTCCTGAGCCACCGTTCTTTTTTCAGCCAGACATGGAAAACCGCCACCTTGATAATGTCCACCAGTTTGACGCCGAGGTAGAGCGCGACGGGGCCCGCTCCCGTGTAAAGCGCCAGCAGGAAGACCATGGGCATCGTGATCAGCAGTGTAATCCCCGCATCCGTATAGGCCCCCATCCTGGCGTCGCCGCCTGCCCTGGCGACGGCCTGCTGGGTAACCATGTATACCCAGACCGGCATAAAAAGCGACATCGTCACGACCATGCTACGGCAGATCGCGACAGCGTTTCCGCTGAGCTTTCCGAACACAACGGGGACCATAAACGTCGTTGCGAGGCCGAAACAGGTCATTGCCAGGCCGAATACGGCAGAGCCGGACAGGAGCCATGTTTTTTCCCTGCGCGTCTCCTCCAGTTTCCCTTCCCCGAGGGTCCTGCCCAGGATGACGCCGGAAGCCGCGGAAACGCCCCCGAATGCCACGAAATACAGGTTGGCGATCGCGAAGCCGGAAGCCATCCCCGAAACCACGTCCGCGCCGCCCCTGCCGTTATAGAGAGCGGTTGTAACGGTCTCTGAAAACGCCCAGACCATATCACTGAACAGGACCAGCAGGCTCTTCCTGAAAATAACCAGGAAAAGCCGGCCGTCTATCCGGCCTGCGTCAGCCGGGCAGATATAAAACGGAGGTCTTTCCTTTATATACACCGACGCAAACAGTACGAATTCCAGCATCCGGGCGATGACGGTCGCCCAGGCTGCGCCGCGTACGCCGAGCCTGGGAAATCCGAGGTTCCCGTAAATCATCAGCCAGTTGAACAGTGTGTTGGTAAGTGTGGCGGCAACCGTGATGACAAGCGGTATCCTGACGTTCCCCATATCCCGCATGGAACTGGCAATACAGACCGACAGTATCATGGGAATGCCCGCCCAGAACACAATGCGGATGTACGGCACTGCCTCGTCCAGGATCATTCCGGCCTGGGTATTGCCGATCAGCATCAGAGACAGGACCTGCCTGGGAAACACGGCGCAGACAAGAAAATACGGAACAAGAGCCGCCATCCCCATGGTCAGTTTAAAACGGAACGCCTGCTGCATCCCGCCCCTGTCGGTGGCGCCGAAATACTGCGTTATGAAAATTCCGCCGGATATGCAGATGGCGTCGATAAACACCATAAAGACAAACAGCACCTGTCCGGCGATATTCACGCCGGACATGCAGACGTCGCCGAGACCGGCAACCATGAAATTGTCCATCAGCGACACCAGACTCTGGATCAGCTGCTGGAGCATGACCGGCACCGCGATCGCGAGCGCGCTTTTATAGAACTGTCCAGGGCCGAAAAGCCCCTTTTTATCTAAATATTTCTGCTTATAGTTCAAAATCAGTCCAGGCTTCCGAACAATGCCCAGAACGCAACCGCGCTCGCCGCAGCGACGTTCAGGGAATCCACACCGTGTTTCATCGGAATCTTTACCGCGACGTCACAGACATCGACCGTCGCTGCCGGAAGGCCTTCGCCTTCGTTGCCCAGGACCACCGCGATCTTCCGCATGCCCTGTCCGGTGTTTACCGCGCCCGTATCCGCATAAAGCATTTCCCGGAGCCGCATGTCGTTTAACGGCAGGGAATTCTCCGTAAGTGCCATCGCCGCCATCAGGAATCCCTGTTCCCGCAGCCTTTCCGCGGCAGGATGCGGCCATGCAAAATCTGTACCGCCGTCCGCCCGGCTGCAATCCGTACCTGGCGCTTTCATAAACGCCCACGGAACCTGGAACACCGTTCCCATGCTGACGCGGACGGCCCTGCGGTAAAGCGGGTCGCAGCTGCCGGGCGTAAGCAGGATCCCGTCCGCCCCCAGCGCTGCGGCTGACCGGAATATGGCGCCGATATTGGTCGGATTTTCAATATTGTCCAGGATTACCAGGCGTTTCGCACCGGCGCAGACCTCCGGCGGGTCCTTTTCTTTTTTACGGCGCATGGCGCACAGAAGGCCCCTCGTCAGCGGATATCCCGTTATCTTTGAAAGGACGGACGCGGGGCCCGTGTAAACCGGTACCGGGCCGATCCGGTCAAAAAGCGCGCGCCATGCCCCTTCCAGGTACTTGCCTTCCGCCAGCACCGATTCCGCCCGATAACCCGCGTCCAGCGCCCGTTCGATAATCATCGGACTTTCGGCGATAAACAGGCCTTCGTCCGGCTCATAATAATGCAGCAGCTGCGGTTCCGACGCCTGCGCGTAAACCGCCAGCTCCGGCATATCGATTGTATCGATCGGAATAATCGTCCTGTGTTCAGTCATTTTCCGGTATCAGATCTCCACTTCCAGTTCTTTGACAAATACGGCGGTTCCGAAAATCTTCACCGCGTCTTCCGGCGTGTCCGGAAGGCATACCAGCACCGTCCCGTCGCGTCCGATTTCCTGCCCCTGCTCGATCAGGATCTCTCTCTGTTTTCCGTCCGGCGCAGCCGCACCTTCCATATTTCCTTCGATATACTTCCGATAGTAGGCTCCCATGACGCCGGACGCCGTGCCGGTAACCGGGTCCTCGACCGTTCCGGAGAACGGGGAGGAAAAATGCCTGCCGTGCATGACGGCTTCCGGATGAATCGTCTCCAGGCAGAACGGATGCACGGAAGCGCGCGGGTTCTGTGTCAGGATTTCAGGAAACCGGCGGTTGTCCGGTTTCATTCTCCGGAAAGCCTCCAGGTTTTTTACCGGCAGAAGGACCGTCCAGTTTCCGGTGCTGCCGTAGACGGCCGGATACCGCCCGTCCAGGTCTTCTTCAGACAGGCCGACGGCGCCGGCCAGCGCCTTCAGATCACCCGCAAAGATCTCTTCCCGGTACGGAGCCTGCTGCATCCCGATCCTCGTCCTGCCTTTTACCCGGTTCAGGGTGACCGGCAGGATTCCGGCCCCGGTTTCGATCCGGAGCTGATCCGAGCCCAGCATTTCCTTTTCATCCATCATAAACAGGGAAGCCACTGTCGCGTGCCCGCACAGGTCCGTCTCCTGCCCCGGCGTAAAATACCGGAGCCTGAGATCCGCTTTGGAAGAAGACTGGATAAAAGCCGTTTCGTTGAATCCGACCGCGGCGGCCGCGGCAAGCATCTGCACGTCAGACAAGCCGTCGGCGTTTATAACGATTCCCGCCGGGTTTCCCTTTCCCGGCAGATCCGTGAATGCATCGTAGTGAAAAGCCCTGATTTTCAAGAAAAGCTCCTTTCCGCAGACCTCCTGACCGCCCGCATGACTGTATTATATCAGCCTTCCCGATCTTTCGTTGACAATCCTGCCCTGCCCATGTAAAATAGCACTAATTTCATATTTCAAATGCTATGACAGGGAGAAAAACAGATCCATTCCGTGTTCCAGAGAGCTGCCGGGAGGTGCGAGGCAGTGCCGGCGGATTTGTGTTACTGGCCCTCGAGCAGCTTTGGTGAAAGGGTTTTCCCGAGTAAGCAAAGACGGGCGCCTTCCGTTACAGGGGCAGCAGTTCGCCGGCATATCCGCGTATTCGGTTCATGGAAAGCGCCGGCCGACTGAAGCAGATAAGCAGTACAGGCTGCGCTGCGCAAAGTGGCCGGTGTTACCGGCAATGAGAGTGGTACCGCGGGAACTGACGTCCTCGTCTCTCAAGGAAAATCCTTGAGGATGAGGATTTTCTTTTTCCCTTTCAACCGGCCGGCGTTCAGGAAAGC
>JAEEGL011595896.1_pt1 | contig 21611 bp, 17 predicted proteins | sample 9134231 | NCBI WGS metagenome assembly JAEEGL01 (sample SAMN16246548, study PRJNA631951) | gut metagenome | biome: gut microbiome; feature: rumen; material: fiber-attached | host: Bos | place: Iran: Karaj | collected 2018-10
ATCTCTCTCGCGGTGCACGTCATGCCAACGACGTTCACGTAAGACGAAAGCTCGTCGATCAGCTGGTCGGAGTCGATCTCCTCCACGCCCTCGGTCCCGAGGTACTCGTCTATGTCCCTGCATGCGCCCATGGTCTCCTTCAGATTCATGCCGCTGAAGGCGTCCAGGACTTTGGCCTCCTTGTCGACGATCCTTCTGGCCTCCTCCATCGTCTCGTAGCGGTCGGTCACCTTCATCATCGAGAAGAGCTCGGACACCATGGAGTGGAGGCGGCCGTCGGCCTCCAGATAAGCCGAATAGGCCGGATCGGAAGCGTATGCTTCCATCTTCGCGCCGTACAGCGAGCGGGCCTCCTCCTCGTCCTTGGGATCGTATCTGGATGCCCTTTCAGCCTCGTCCCTCTCGGCTTCGGTCTCGCTTCTGACCACGTCCATCATGCCTTCCAGGGAGCTTTTGATCTTAGGGATGGAATTCGGCCTGCCGTCCGAGAACAGAAGGGAAAGGGCATCGCCGGGAAGGACGCCGGCGGCGCGGTATCCGTCGTATTCGTCTATGACGTCGAAGAGGTCGTCCTCGGATATGGAGGCGATGGCGCTGCAGAGGCCGTTCTGCCCGAATATGGCGGAATCCCTGTCCGGGACATGCAGATCCGGGAACAGAGACAGTATCTTCGGGACATGCTCGCGGTAGTCCTCCTTCTCGAAATCGCCCAGCCTCTCCAGCCTGGCGCACATGGCTTCGTATCTGCGCCTGGCGGATTCCAGCGAGGCGTTGTCGCAGCTGATCTTATAGAGGCGGTCGTTGAGATCCTTCCTGAGGGATCTGACCTTCCTTATCGCGGGGTCCGCTTCGCTTTTTCTGGGGGCATAGACTTCGGCGTAATACTTCCTGAACTCGGATATCCTGGACTCTATATCTTTGCGGCGTCCGGGGTCGCCGAAGAGGTCCATCCTGTCCTCCACCGCCTTGCGTATTCCCCCATAGAAAGTGGACACTATGTTCTTCAGTTCGTAGGCGCTCTCTTTTTTCTCGGCCATTATGCGCACCGGGCGGATGAAGCTGTACGGCCTGAGCCTTTCGAAGGCGTTGTCCACGGCTTTGTTCCCTTGGCTGGCTATGAGCACCTTGTGCCCGCGGATGACCTCCTGGGCGGCGATCTCGGCTATGACCTGGGTCTTTCCCGTTCCGGGCGGCCCCTGGATCATGTAGAACCCGTTGGCGAAGACCGCGCCGTTTATCGCCTCCATCTGGAGCGCATTGAAACGTTTTCCGAAGGTGTGGCTGACCGAGGCCGCCTTGTGCGGGGGGATCAGCTCCGGGGAATAGATGAAAGATATCAGGTACGGGTTGCACATGGTCCCTGTGCGGAGCTCGTTGATGGCAGTTCTCTGGCGGTCGACGGCGCTCTTCTCGGCCGCGTCGTCCTCCACCATAATCAGCTCCTGGCGGGACCCCATGTGCGCGGTGCGGTCCTTGACGTCCTGGAGAACGGAGGTCCCTTCCTCCGGCTGTATCCTGAAATATACGGTTATGGAATTCTTCGACAGCTTCCTGGCCAGTTCGGATGCCTTCCTTCTGCGGACGGATTCGATCTCCGCCTCGCGATTCTTTCTGTACTCCCCGATTTCGGCTTCCAGTTCGGCGCGGATGCTTTCCGAATGCCTGCCGGCGATTTCGGTCATCCTCTCGTCCGCCACTCTTTTTTCCGCCTCGGCCAGGCATTCAGCCATCGGAACCGAACTGTAGAACTGGTCCCAGTCCCTGTCGTCCTCCCCGGACTCCTGGGCGGTCAGATACTGGGAGTCGGCCTTTTCCGAGCGTATACCTTCGGCAAGCTCTTCTATGCGGCTTTTCGACGCCGCCAGATGCGCCTCCACGTCCGATCCTGCCTCCGGAGACGAAATGAAATCCTCTTCCGCGGCGGCCATCCTCTCCTCCAGTAGCCTGCCGCATTCCTCGGCCAGCGCGCCCAGAGCCGAATCCCTCTCGCGGTCGATCTCCGCCGTCTCTTCCTTGGACAGGGCCAGGCAGGGGCGGGCTTCCCTGATCCTCTCTCCCAGCATCGAAAGCTCGCGGTTCCTTTTCCTTTCGGCGGGATCCGCTTCGTATTCTTCTTTTTCGACCAGCGGGTCCACTGCTTTGACCGCTCCCCTGGTGAGGCCGTTGAATCTGTCCACGTAAGCTCTGAGCTCATTCCCCGACGGGGTGCCGTCTATGTCGTGGACAACTTTGACCAGCGTGCACTGCGGCATTCCGGGGATTATCTCCTCCGTCCAGGCCGTCGTGCCGTCGTCCACCGCCGTGATCTCCGCCGGTATGTCAGATATCGGCCCGTAACAGGCCTGCATGAATTCGGGCGTCCTGATCCTGTATCCTCTGCCGCTGTTCAGGCCGGATATCTCGTCCCTCATGTCGAGGAATCTGGCCCAGTCGTCCAGGTTCTCCTCCGCCGCTTTCGGATCCAGAACCGGATATCTGCCTGCCAGCGCCCGCACGAATTCTTCGGTGATGACGCTGTCCGTGTAGCTTATCCCCCTGCGGCTTTTGAGCTCCTTCCCGGCCGTGTCGAAAAACAGGTCGGATCCGTCGTTGACCGTGAGATAGAAAAGGCAGTCGGCCTCCGCCTCGCCTATGTATTTCCCCGTATGCTCGGCCAGGAATATGCGCGTGGCCATAAGCTCCCATCCGCCGGTTCTTTCGTTCTGCTCGAAATCCCCCTGGACCACGAAATCGCGCTCCGGCTCGGCGGCCGAATTCACCCTCAGCACGACGTTCTCCAGCTTCAGCTCCTGGCCTTCTGCGGGCTTGTCGAAGGAAGGATGCAGGAAATAGGCCTTCCTCGGCTCCTCGCCTTTGTAGAGATGGTCCCGGACGAAATCCTGCACCGTCCTCCTGGCCAGTATCTCCCCCCTCATGCTCCTGTACTGATCCGCCAGAGGCACTATCCTCCTTCCGGACGCCGTCATCTTGCGGCGGCTGTACGCCGACAGATTGATGGACAGGGTCTTAGCCGGGATCTTCTCGCTCTGGGTCCGGACGTTCTTCTCGACTCCGGTCCGGACTGTGCGCGTGGTCTTGAAAGGTGCGGGGGACATATCTTACCGCATCGGTTCTGCGTATATAAACCCGCAAAGATTCGTGCCAAAGACTATAACGGGATAGCCGATGGGTACGGCCGGGGACATCAGATGGAAACGTCCAAGAAGACGACGAAGAAGCTGGAGGCCTTGGCTGAGGGCGGGGATTCCGCGGCTAAGCTCGAGCTGGGCATCAGGAAGCTCATCGGGGCGCTGGGCGCCGAGAAGGATCCGGAGGAGGGTCTGAAGCTCATCTCCGAGGCCGCCAGGAGCGGGGATGCGCTTGCGGCCCGCATCATGGAAGGCGTATCGGCATCGGAGGAGGATGCGGCGTCGGAGGCCATGAGGAATCTGGCTTCCGAATACTCTTCAGAGGCCTTGGATCTGGATCAGAACCCGGCCAAGAGGGCAGAGTTCCTGGAATCCAAATCGTTCGCCGTGTTCTGGTACCGCAGCTCCATCGACGGAGGGAATCCGGAGGCCCTGTTCGACCTTGCCCAGTTCCTTTACATGCTGGGCGGCGACGATTACGAGGAGGCCGCGGTCCTTCTGAAGTATTACTGGGAGATCGAAGGCTCCCGCTCCGACAAAGCCTTGGACATTCTTGCCCAGATGCTTTCCAGAGGCTGGATAAAGGACAGCTGGAACTGCTATTATGACGTGGTGTGCCTGCTCAGGGACTCCGGTTCCATGGATACGGCGGAATTCGAGCTGGAATACGATCCCGAAGCCCCCGTCGATGACGTCACCGTCGACAAGATCTTCGAGACGTTCCCCGAATACCCCGGGAAAATGAAGGAATCCCAGGCGGAAGGAGGAGCTCCCAACCGCAGGATATGGGATGTCCTCCTGAATCTGGGCATCAAGGCCACCTACAACAGGGAGAGCGGAAGCTGCAAGGTCAGGATCCGCGACTGCGAGGACCTCCCGGAGAGGCTGGAAAGGTACGGCTACCAGATCAAGGAATCGCGCGGCTATTTCATCGTGAAGGAGAAGAAGTCGAAGCGATCCGGCCCCTGAATCCGCCGAATTCAGATTCGATGTCAGCCTCCACCCTGGAGATTATCTCGTTATAGGAGAGCTCCAGAACCTTCTCGCCGTCGCTCATAGCCGACAGGTACGCGCTCTGCTGGGCGGGCGGAGGAGCCTGATGCATCATACTCACGATGCTCCTGAAGGCCGCCTCCTTGGCCGCTCTGTCCCCGTCGGCGACGCCGCAGAGCATATCGAGGATCGCCACGTCCGATTTGAGGAAATCCACGATGCCGTCGCAGACGTCCGGATCCTCCTTCCCCGAGAACATCCTGTCAACGAAGAAGTCTATCTTCGACGATTTCATCTCCTTGATGATCGCCATCAGGGCTTTGTAATCCCTCGAGAAGATGCTCTTGAGCTTCTCTCCGCTGTCAGCCTCCGCAGGCACGGCCTCCGCCTCTGTCTTTTCCTCGGGTCCGGGCGCATCCTTTTTCAGGCCGGCTATCTCGCTCTCGAGCCTGGAGATCTTCTCTGCCAGTTCATCCATTTCCTCTTCGGCGGCTTCCAGCTCGGACCTCTTGAAATCCAGCGATGCGGAGAGTTCTTCGATTCTGTCTCTGCACGCGGAAAGCTCTTCCTTCATAGATTTCATCGCTTCTCTGTAAGAGGCGGCCTCTCCGTCCAGAGATCCGGCGGCTTCGGCGATGGCTTCCCTCAGGAATTCCTTCATATCTGGCGCGGATAATCTGACGGAATCCAGGTCGTACTCGTCGGCCAGATCCTGGGGCGACAGCGATTGCCTGTATCCCGGGTCGGAGACCGGCGCGGAAGGGATGGCGCATACAGAAGCGCCGCTTATCGCGCAGTTGCAGATCTCTATGTCCCTGCCCAATTCTCCGGCCAGTTTGAAGCGCCTGTCAAAGTTCGTGAATCTGAGTGCCCTCTCGAGCTCCGACGCCTTGCGGTTCCTGACCCTCAGCGCCACGTCGCATCCCCACATGAGCCGGGTATCGCCGGGGAAGATTTAATGGGTTTCAGAGCGGGAAGAATTCGGTTTTGCGATTTGTCTGATATGAGACTTCAGAAGCCATCCAGCAAGGAATTTGAGAGATGTGTCTGAAATAAGACATGCATTCAGCGTACCATCGAAGTCAGCCCGATCCCGGCGAAATCTGCGGATCCATAAGGGCGGAATCCGGCGTCCGAGAAGAATTCTGATTCGCTTTCTGTATGGGCGACGGCGAAGAATCTTCCGCCGGCTGCCTTCATTGACTCCAGAAGAAGGTCATGGGCGGCATCTTCCGCCCCGGATTCCCAGCAGACCGCCGCCACATGGCTGAAACCTTCTCCGGGGGAAATCCCGAGGCAGGCGTCGCGGTATGCCGCAAGCCGGGAGATCGTCCCGGAATCTATCGCGAAGGGAATCTTCATCGTCCCTCTCAGGATGAATTCATGCAGGTTCCGCCCCCACGATCCCGGCGCGCAGATGTGCACGAATGCTCTGAATCCGGAATCGGAGAATATCCTCTGGGCGCCGCATGAGGTTACGATGCAGTTACGGAATGCCAATCTCAGATGGTTCTCCGACGATTTCCTTCCCATTATGTATGATACCGCCGGATGGCCGCTATAGAATCCGGACAGCAATCCCGATTCCGTCCCCGAATCCGATGCGGTGAGCTCGCGGATACCTTCCATGGGACAGGGATTTTCGGCAGATTATAAAAGCGGATGCGCTGATACTATAGTATGAAATGTCCGAATTGCGGCGCGACCATCGATGCCGCACCAGCCGCCCATAATTTCTGCCCCAACTGCGGGGCCATGGTACAATCCAGCGCTATCGTCCCCCCGTCATCCGGAGCGAACGTGCCCTCGGCGCTGAGGCTGAACCATATGATAATCATCAAGCCGGAGATGGACAGGAGCATCAAGCTGAAAGTGGAGATCGAAGGGTACCGCGTAGAAAAGACGGCGGACAAGCCGATCAGATTCGATCTCCCATACGGAAAGTATGATGTCCTGGTCGAATCCGAAGGATTCGCTCCCTGCCTCAAGAGCGTCAGCCTCGACAACGACGTCAGATTGTCCGCTAAAATCTCCGGCATGGACAGCAAACTGCTCCTGATGAAGAAGAGGATAGAGCTCGAGGAGTCGGATTTCGGCGATACCCCGGACGCCGATCCTGTATCGGAGATCAAGTTCAACGTCGCGAACATCCCGAAAAAGGCCCCCGAGAACGTTACCGTAAGGCTTTACGGGGGCGTGCGGCAGTGCCGCCCCGGAGAATCCGTTTCGTTCAGGGTTCCGCTGGGATTGCACCGCGTGACCGTCGATTTCGGCCCCAAATTCATCCCTCTGACCCAGGATCTGCAGGTTGCCGGGGATAAGATGTACGTCGCCGACGTCGCCGGCACGAGAAGCAACATGCTGGTGAAACCCCGCGTCACGCTGCGCCGATCGCCTGAAGATGCCCTTCAGGCCCTGAAGCGGCTTGAAGATGGGCTCTACCAGGCGCCTCCCATGGCCGATGACGTAGGCCATGTACATCTTCCCTTTGGAATCGGGGAAATATGCGTCCAAGACGTCGGGGCGCAGCTTGTGGGCCATCATTAGGGCGTTGGAATGGAAGCCTGCGATTCCCAGGCCCAGACCTGCCGCCTTCATCCTGTTGGACGCTTCGAAGGCGTGGTCCGGGCTGTCCGAGAATATGAACAGGACCTGCTTTCCCTCCCAGAGGGAAGGGTCAAGCTCCGGGCCGCGGCCTTCGGACCGCCTTTCAAGGCTTCCGACAACCGGCAGTTCGGCCGCGTTCTCCCTGAGAATCGTCCAGGCATCCTTGAGATACCTGTCCAGCTCGTCGCCCTGCAGGGTCTTCAGCCACAGCTCGCTGCCTCCGAAAGTCCCGCGTTTCATGAAGGCGTACATGATCTGGAGGTCCTCCTCGGACACCAGCCTGCCGTCCAGGAACCCTGATTCCCTGAGTCCGCTCCCGGCCTCCCCGCCGGCCAGTTCTATGGCCCCTTTGGGGCAGGAGGAAACGCAGTGCCCGCATCTTATGCATCCGGCGCCGATTTCGCTGGCTTTCCCGTCCACCAGACGGATGTTGTCCACCAGACACATGCGGACGCATTTCCCGCATCCCACGCATTTGCCGGCGTCGATCCTCAGATTTCCCATGGTCTCGAATCATCTGGACATGTATTAATTGATGGCGCACAGCCGGGCGATCGGCTGGAAGGCAGATAGATGAGTATGCCCTCGTATTTCTTGCTGTACTCGGCGTTGTATTCGGCGCCTTCGACGTACTCGCTGATCTTCTCCAGGCCGCCTATGGATATCGTGCTGTTGAAGCAATAGATATTCCCGCTCTCATGGAAACGGATAAGCACGAACCTTCTGCTGGGGCTGATGTGGACGTAGCATCTTCTTCCAGTGAAGTATTCGCTCTGGAAAGACCTCGGCCCGAACCTGCGGACTTTGAAGGCCCTCGGGAGATAAGGGAAGCCGTCTTTCTCTAAGCGCAGGGGCTCGTCGCGCGGCGTCCAGGGCTGGGCGGCGGGACGGGGGCTGCGCACAGGCTCCGAGGTCAGCGTTATCTCCTCTTTGGAAGAGTCGGCGGCCATCGTCTCCAGCGCGAACTTCTTCTGCTCGAGCTGCGTCTCCAGCTCGCTGATTTTGGCTTCCAGATCCCCGATCTTTTTGCGGTTCTCTTTCTCGACCTCCTCCCTGATTTTGGAGTACTCTTCCTCGGCGAATCTTTCGCGGAATGCGTCCATGTAAGCTGATTTGTTCCTCTCCCAGAGGGAATCCTCGATGGCCCTCCTGAGATTCTCGTTCATCTGCATCAGCATGGACAGGGTGACCTGCTCCATCGGCCTGGCGTATCTGATTCCGTTGTCGTTCTTGGTGACGGAGCACATCCAGATCTCCCCCTGGCGGACGATGTCCTCGTATCCGCTCCTGAGAATGACCATGCTGTTGTCGTCGGTATAGGCGACCAGCCCTTTGCCGCCGAATTTCCTGTTGACCTCGAACTCCAGAAGAGTGTACCTGTCCAGATCCTTGATCAGCCTGGCGAATCCGGTGTCCCAGTAGTCGCCTAAGTTTCCGGGATCATTCTCCATTGTCGCCACCTTCGTCGATTGCCGGCCGCATCATAAGGAACGGTATGTCGTCCAGCTCCCTGTATACGTCGGCTGTTTTGATGCATTCCTTGTTCACAGAGCCTTTGAACGAAGCTACTTCCACTCTTTTGCCGGCCGCCTGCACCTTCTGCATGGCGGGGACGAAATCCCTGTCGCCGGAGACCACTATCGCGACGTCGAAATGGTTCAGCAGAGCATGCTCCAGCATCTCGCATGCGAGCGAGACGTCCACTTCCTTCTGCACCAGACGCCCGTCCGAGGTTTTTTCCATGGATTCTCTGGATATTACCCTGAACCCATCCATGCGCAGCCTATCCTGCTCCCTTATGGCGGCGTCGTTCTCGGTCCTGTATTTCCTCGAAGCGTCGAACACATATGCGCCGATGAGATCCCTTCCGCCGACCAGTATCCTGGTCAGCCTCAGAAGATCGAGCTCCGGATCCTTTCCGGCGTGCGGGATGCATTCCCGTATGTTCATGTAATCCACGAACACCATCACGCGGCTGTAGCTGTGCTCGGCGAATAAGGTCATATGCTCTCATATATGCCACATTAATGTTTTTAACCTACTGCCTGCGTTCACGTATCCGTATGGAAAAAGGGCAGGACAGAGCTGAGGCCGCAGCAGAGCCCGAAGGCGGATCGGCGTCAGGAGACGGCATGGGATCGGGCCGCAAGATCCCTCGCGAAGAGATGGAGATATTCAACGGCATAATGGCCGACATCAGCAAGGAGATCGACAGGATCAACGTCCCTCCCGTACATCAGAAAGGCTCTTTCAGGCAGAGGAAGCCCTCTTCCAAAGCTTCCAGAAGCAAGGCTTCCGACGATAAAACGGCGGCCCTGGAAAAAAGGCTGGAAAACGCGGAATCCGCGAACGACAGGCTCCGCCGGAAGAACGGCGAGCTCAGCAACGAGCTGGCCAGGACGAAAGCGAAGGCCGACGATCTAGCCGCCCGGAACGCCTGCCTGGCCGAAGAGAACGCATCTCTGAAAAAGCGTCTGGCTTCCCTCAGATCGGCGGAAGAATCGGAGAGCAGGATCGAAGAGCTGGCCTCCGAGAATTCGGCGCTCCGGTCCGAGGCCGGAAGCCTCCGTTCGTCCGTGTCCGGGATGGAAGCCGAAATCGGCGCCCTATCCAGGGAGATCGCAAGGCTCAAAGCCGAAGCGGAGAAGCTGAAAGCCGGCATACCGCTGACGGATGTCGCCGGGAAGATCGGCAGGATCTCCGCTACGGAGTTCGAATCGGAACTGTTCAGCGGACCCAGATACGAAGTCAAAATCGCCAGAGACGGAAGTTACATGACCTTCAAGGCCGATGTCGAGGGCGGAGTCCCGTGCGAGAACGGAACGCTGGCGCTTCCGGCCCTCCCGGATCTCATAGGGTTCTCCGGACCGAGAATATATGACGCCTATCATTACGGAGGAAAGCTGAAGATAATCCTGCGCCGAAGGTGATGGACATGGAAGCTGAAGGCGAGAAGAACAGCCGCTGCAGGAAGATACGCATAAGGAATTTCCGCAATTTCGGCAGGGAAGGCGTCGACATGACGCTGAACCGCAGCATAGACCGCGACAGGATGGGCGGCATAGTTTTCGTGGTAGGCCCGAACAACTGCGGCAAAACCAATGTTCTCGACGCCATCTGCAAGCTTTCCGACCGGTCGTTCAGTCCGGACGACATACCGGATTACCCTCTTGGCGGCGCTTCCGGAGAGCCGGAGGTGCGCCTCCTCGTGATGGACGGGAAAGAGGTGGATCCTTCCGCAGAGGCGGCCGCAGAGAATGCCGAGCGCTGGAAAGGGATGGATCTCTCGGCATTCAGGGAGCAATCACGCGCATTCCTTTCGGAATTGTCGTCTGCCGAAGAATTCGCGGGGCGCGCCGGCGGCCTTCTTAAGAACCTGGATTCGGTCTCCGACCCTTTCCTGGCGGAATCGATGAGGTCGATGGCCGCTCTCCCTGGAGCCAGAGAAGCCGTTGCGGAGGCTTCCCCGGGCATTGTTGCTGGAATGGATTCCGAACTTTCCCGTCTGTTCCCTCCCGGTTCGGACCCGGACTCCTGGTTCGAGTTGAAATACGGATATCCTTTCCGCCCGAATGCCGTCAGATACGAGGAGAAACGGCATAAGCAGTCCGATCTGAGATGCGGATACGGCGATTACATCGGCATCGTGGCCAAAATCCTGCTGTACGTCAGAGACGGCCCTGCGATCGCCGAGAGGGCCCACGAAGAGTACCTCCGCAAAGGGAGCACCGGCCCTCTCACCGCCGCCGAAGACTATCTCAACGAGGGCATCAGGCCGCTCGCAGACAGGTTCAACGAGCTTTACAGGGTGGGGGCATATTCGTTCAGGATGCGCCTGCTGGAGGGATCCATGAGCTTCGAGATCCATCAGGGCGGGATCCCCATAGATCTCGACCGCCAGTCCTCCGGCTTCAGATGGTTCTTCGATTTCTTCTTCGACGTCCTGTGCGTCAGGAGCCTGGACCGCGGGGATATCGTGGTCATGGACGAGCCGGCCGCCAACATCCATGCCATGGGCCAGTCCGAGCTGACCGGTTTCATAAGGCAGTTCGGCACCGAGAAAGGGATAACCTTCGTCATCAGCACCCATTCCCCCTTCCTGGTGAGCTGCGACAATCTGGACGAGCTCCGCATATTGGCGCCCGACGACAGCGGCCGCGCGCTTATACATGACAAATTCACCGTCATAGACACCGAGAACCCGGACCAGCTGGACGGGATCCTCAAAGGGTTCACTGTCGGCAGGCATGTCCTCTTCGATCCGGATGAGAAGACGGTGTTCGTGGAGGGCATCACAGACTACAATTACCTGACCGCTTTCAAGCTTCTTTTCGGGATCAGAGGCATAACTTTCCTTCCGATCAACGGCATAAAAGACACCGAAAGGGTGGTCGACAAGGTCAGGACGCTTTCCAAGAACCCCCTGATGCTGGTGGACGGCGACATACCCGGAAACATCCTGCACGAATACGCCAGGAACAGGGATGTGGAAGTCGTAAGGCTGTCCGACATCGATCCCCGGTTCTATGACATAGAGAGCGTCTTCTCCTATTCCGACCGCAGGGAATTCGGCATCGGAAGCAAAGAATGGCACGCCTCATCCGTATTCAAGCAGTATATCAGGCAGAATTCCGTCCGCATGTCGAACAGGACCAAAAGCAATTTCAGGAAGATACTGGACTATCTGATGTACGGCGGGGCCACCGAGCCTCTGGAACGATCGGCGCAGCATTATCTTCAGCCCGCCGTTGGGGACGCTGTAGGTGTCGTACTCTGCCGGACCTTCGAAGGGGACCTTCTCATTGAGGCTCTCGAACCTCAGTATCCCTCCGTCGCAGGGCTTCCCGTCCGGATCCGGGCGGAACACCATGAAACTCCTGTCCGCCGCTATGCGCACCGAGTACCTCCCCGGGCGGAAGAACCTGGATTCCATCTCGTTCTCCGATATCCTGCGTATGACGGTCCCCGTGGGGGCGCCGTTCCTCCTGGATTTCTCGGACGCTTCGAGAGAGGAGCGGAGGCTGTCGCGCTCGGATTCAAGCGCGGCTATGCGGGATTCGGCGAGGGCGAGCTTCGATCTCAGTTCGGAGGCTTCCGATCCTGCGGCCCGGGAGAACGAGGAATATTCGGCCTTCGAGAGCTCTATCTGTCTTCTCAGGCGGTCGTTCTCCTGGGAGAGCCTCAGATTGTCGGCTGAATAGGTGCTCAGCTGGGTCTCCAGGCGCCTCACGTCGGACGATGCGGCCTCGTATCTCTCGGAGGCTTCCACCAGCCTCGCCCTGAGATCGTTCAGGGACTCCTCCAGATGCTCGTCGTCAGCATCTTTTTTAGGGGACGCGGCGGCGACTATCTTCGGCATCCCGCCGTCGAAGGCGATGTCCGACTCCATATCCAGGCTTATGCTCAGGCAATAGGGGTTCATGTCCGGCGTCTCGTCGGTGACTATGGCTTCGTCCGAGAATATGCGGGCCATCGGATAGCTGTCCGCGATGCATTTGGCTCTGCCGCCGGAGAATGTGTATGTTCCCGGGCTGATGATGACGCAGCGGTTGGTCTTGGGATTGACGACCGCCGCGAATGTATCCGACGGGCCGGGTTCGAATCCGGGCCTGAAACCGCCTGCCAGTATCGACCACAGAACGGAATAGCTTCCGGACACCTTCCAGAACGGTTCGAAATCCGGGGAATAAGCGAGCCTGAGGAGCTTGGCGCCTGACCTTGTAGCTCTGGCCTCTCCGGTTGACAGATCGCGGTCCAGAACGCTCAGCTCGCCCGGCGCGAGCCTCATGCGGTCTATGCGCGACATCGCAGCGCCGGACGCCGGCGATACCAGCGAATTCCCCTCGATGTCCCATAGGGCTTCCGGACGCATTCCGGATCCGGACCCTCTGTTGACGCATATGGATGTCTTCTTTTGGCCCGATGCCATCTTCTCTCCCCGTTCGGGGCCCATTCACGCCCGCAAGCTCCCGCCGGCGCCAAGGGACCTGCATAATCGCTATGCCTTCCTGATTCTTATAAATCCCTGAATCCCATGGTCCGCCGGCCGCGGAGATCGAACTCAGGCGCCGGGATCCGCTCTTATGATCCTGACGCCGTCGTCGAACGCGCCGTACCCTATCGAAACCGCGTTCCCCGGTATGACGACCTCATGCAGATTCGGGCATCCGCCGAAGGCTCCGCATCTTATCTTGGAGATGGAACAGGGCAGCTCCACCTTCTTCAGGGCAGTGCAGCCGAAGAATGCGTCGTCAGGTATCTCCTCCACAGGCTCCGGTATGGATACTGAGGTCAGGGAACAGCATCCCCTGAACGCTTTTTTGCCGATGGCCTTCAGGCTTTCCGGGAATTCCACGGATTCCAGGCCTTCGCATCCCTCGAACGCCCTGTCAGATATGTACTCGGTGCCCTCTTCGATCCTGACGGAGCCTGATGCCATGCGCGGAGCCTTGCGGAGGATCCTGGCCTTGGTCTCATACAGGATGCCGTTGGGGTCGGACGAGAAGAACTTGCTGAGCGGATCCGCATGGAAGCGGGATATCGAAGGGCACATCGTGAACGCATCCGGATCGATCGCCTGGACATGCGGCGGTATGCGCACTTCCTTAAGGCTCTGGCACCCCTCGAACGCCCATTTCTCTATGGATCTCAGAGAATAAGGCAGCCTGACGCTCTCCAGGGACGAGCACCCCGAGAACGTCCTGCTTTCTATGGACCTGACCTTGTCAGGGATCGAAACGGATCCGAGGGAATGGCAGCCGTAAAAGGCCCCGACGCCGATTTCGGCCGTCTCCGGCGACAGATCTATGGATGCCATCGATCCGCATTCGAAGAATGCCCAGCTGCCGACAGAAACCACCGAATCGCACATGGACACAGATGTGATGCCGCTGCACCCGCTGAAAGCCCCGGAATCTATCCAGGCCGTTTCTTCAGGGACCGATACGATGCCTTCGAGGCCGCAGGGCGCTCTCACCAGGCGCCTCAGATCCCTGGAATAGAGCATGCCGCGGCTGTCAGCTACGAAAGCCTCATTATGCGGGCTCACACTGAACGACTTCAGAGAGGAGCATCCGTCGAAGGCTCCTTCCCCTATTTTCTCGGTTTTGCGGGGTATTTCCATCGTTTCGAGCGATGAGCATCCCGAGAATGCTTTCGGGCCTATCTCTTTGATGGAAGGAGGCAGCCCGATAGCCCCGAGGAATCTCTGCATCTCGAACGCTCCCTCCCCGACCGAAACCACGGAATAGGTCTTGCCGCGGCAGGAAATCCTGTCTGAGACCGCGGCGAAATCGAGGGGCATCAGGCACGAGCTCAGTTCCGCCTTGGATTCTGACAGCGGCGTGAAGGACATCCCTCCGCATTCCATGGTCCCGTTGGGGCCGGGCGCGGCTTTCGCCGTGCTCGACGCATAGACGTCCAGTCCGGAGTCCTTCCTTCCCAAGAAATGGTCGGATGCGGCGCGGAGATCCTTCAGGACTTTGGTCCAGACGGCTCCGTCCGGTCCGGCGGATGACACCAGCCTGCTGGCGGCCGCCGAAGACTCCTCGAAATCGTCCGAGGTTATTATTGCCGAAAGCGAGGACGGATCCAGCTCGGACATATGCTCCACGGCCGAGATCTCTTCGGGACGGAATCCGCGGTGCTCCATATAAGGTATCATCCGCGACGGGGCATCAGAGAATAGGCCCGCTCCGGCAGACCGCAGCATGTCCAGGAATTTCTCGGCGCTGTCCACGGGCTCGCAATCGCATCGGCGTTAAAATATCTTATTATCGGACAAAAAATGCTGATAAACATCGGAGCATGAATCTCTGCCGAAGATGGCTGGCGGCGGCCGGCAAATCACAGGCGCCGCCAAAGTGTTTCATCTGTGGACGATCAGAACGTCGCAGGGAGAATATCTGGCGATCATCTCGGAAACGCTTCCCATGACCGCTTTCTTCAGGCCGGAACGTCCCAGCGTGCCGCATATGACCAGATCGTAGTTCGAGGCCAGATCCGTCAGCGCCTCTCCGGGGTGTCCGACCATTACCTTGTAATCGACGATCACGCCTGCGGCCGCCGACTGGGATTTTATGTATGCGAACACCTCGTCTGCATTTTTCAGGGGATCGCGGACGGTAGCGACGTTGGGGGCCAAACTGTACCCTATCGCCTCGACGTAAGCCGCTGTAAGGCTGGCTCCGCTTTCCTTCGAGATCTGTATGGCTTTATTCACGGCCGATTTGTTGTTTTCGCTTCCATCGACCGCTACCAGTATTTTAGCGTACATGTTTTCCTCCTATGTGAAATTGATTTGCGGGTATTTATAGTGCATATACAGGATAGTCAATACATCCAATTTTTTATTCCGGAAATCACAATGCGGACCATCGAAACGCACCGCACGGAGGGGAGTGTCGGGCTGTCGAATCTTCACCGGCAGACCGGCACCCGTTCAGAGCCGTCTGGTGCCATCAGCATTCTGTCGTGTATTCCGCCGTCCGGAATGGCATGGGAGGGACAGCCTGTGAAACAATATTATCCCCTAAGCCCATTCCGGACGGATGAATCCTTCGGAAAGCAGGGAGATGGAACTGTTCCGCGAGCTGACGGGGATCCCCCGTCCGTCCGGCCATCTCGATAGGATCGGCGCCTACCTGAAGGCGTTTGCCGCCGGGAGGGATCTGGATTGCAGAGAGGACGGGGCAGGAAACATCCTGATTTCGCGTCCCGGCAAAGGCAGGGCAATAGTGCTCCAAGGGCACCAGGACATGGTAGCCAATTCCCTTGGCGATTTCGATTTCGTATCACAGCCCCTGTCCATAACGGAAAGTGACGGATGGGTGAGCGCGGACGGCACCACTCTCGGGGCTGACGACGGGGCCGGAATGGCGATAATGCTCTGCGCACTGGAGGACCCTTCTTTGGAAGGCATCCCCATCGAATGCCTGTTCACCGCCGACGAGGAGATAGGGCTCATCGGCGCTTCCAAGATGTCTTCCGATTGGCTGGAAGGAAGGGAACTTATTAACATAGACAGCGAGGACGGCGGAGAAATCATCGTCGGAAGCGCCGGATCTACGGATATCAGAGCTGCATTCTCGCAGGAAAGGGTCCGCTGCTGCGGAAAGATCTGCAGGCTGACCGTTTCCGGCCTGCTCGGAGGCCATTCTGCGATGGAGATCGGTTCCGGCAGAGCCAACGCCATATCGGTGGCGGCAAAGTTTGTCGCCGGCATCACCGGTGCGCGTCTGATATCCGCTTCCGCCGGCGCCGCCCCAAACATCATCCCTATGCGCTGCGAGATCCAATTCGTCGCCAGGGACGATCCGAGAGAAACCTTCGCCAAATATTCCGGGGCGGTGAGGGCGGAATTCGCTGAATCCGATCCCGGCATGGCGCTGTTCCTATGGGTGGCCGACGGATGCGCGTCCGCATGGCCGGAGCAATTCACAGGCCGCTTCTTCGAAGCCCTGCTTTCGTGCCCGAACGGCCCTTTGGAATGCGATTCCCGCGGCCTCAGGACTTCCTCCAATCTCGCCATGATTTCCGATGACGGCAAGGAACTGACCGTCGTCGCTAAGCCGAGAAGCTCGGACCCTTCGGAATTAGACTCGCTCATAGGCAGGATAGAAGGGATCTTCGGATCCATGGGGGCCGAAACATCCCATTCCGAAGTGTTCCCGCCCTGGCTGGAGCCTGAGGATTCCCGGCTGGTGGGGCAGGCCGTTTCCGCATACCGCAAAGTTTACGGGAAGGAGCCCAGGGTTGCATGCACGCACGGGGGGCTGGAATCCAGCACCATCAAAAGCAAGCATCCCGGCATGAGCGCGGTCTCGGTGGGGCCGACGATAATAGGCGCCCACACGCCGGGAGAGCGCATGAGCCTGGAATCGCTGTGCATGACCAAAAGATTCGTCTTCGAACTGGTGCGCGGGATCCACAGCTTCGGAGACGGAGATTGACGCAGCAGAAGAACGCTTTCGGCAGGATTTCCGGATTCTCGGCGAAGGAGACGCATCTCAGGCGCTGGCATTTGAAGAAAGCCTTGCTGCGTACCGTCCTTACCGTATAAGGCAGGGAAACCCGCGCGGCATCGGTTTTGGAGAAGCTGCCCGTCCCTATCTCGACCACATGGAATGCCCTGTTTTCCATGCGTATCGCCGCCGGCACCGATATTTCTCCGCCCTTTACCGGGCAGGAAACCAGTCTCACCCCTCCGGGGCAGGTTTCGAACATCATATCGCCGCATGCGTACAGTTTCCCCCGCTTCTTCGCGGAAGCAGCGGTCCTTAGGTCCAGCTCTCTATAGCTGGCATCCGCCGAATCCCTCATCGCCATGAGTTCCGGGCATTCCCGGCAGACCGCGGCGACGGAGACGTCATCTCCTCCGCTTGCATCGGATCTGGATTTCGCTTTCTGCATCAGCCTGGGCCAGAGATTTTCCGGATCCAGGGGGAAGCAGGAGGCCGATCTGCAGAAGCGGAGGAAACTGCCGCGGCTTTCGAAGGTTCCGGTGACGCCGTCGGTAGCGAGGACGATCGCCATCGGAATGCCGCCGGTTGCATGCCAGAATCTGAGGCTCCCCATCGGATCGGACTGGCACAGGGAGGTCGTGATGTTCAGCCGGCATTCCGGGTCGTCCGGCACCGGAAAGAAGTCCCTGTCCCCGATGGCCGCGATAAGGCCGTCGCCTATCTGGAGGCAGAATGCGCACTCATCAGACATGAAACAAGCCAGAAGCGTTGCCCCGTATGTTCTGAGCGGATCCTCTGCGGTGGTTCCCGTCTTCGACAGCAGAGACCTCTCGGCGGGCGTGAGAGGATGCCCGGCGTCGTAAACTAGGACTTTCTCCCTCCAGGAGCATACGATCTCTTCCGCGACCTTTCTCAGGGCAGATTCCGGATCCGCGCGAAGGGATCCGGCGAATCCTTCCGCGGTGCATCTGGAAACGGCCTCCAGAGCGCAGCCTACAGCAATGCTGGACCCGACATCGCTGCGGAAATACCTGTCTCCGCCGTGGCCGTCGGACACTGCGGCGGCGGAGAATCCCTTTCCTGACAGGCATCCGGAGCTGTCCTGGCATGCTTTGCCGCGGGCCTAATGGGATCTTCCTCTCAGAGATCCGGCTGCCGTCAGGAAAACCGGCATATCACCATCCCGAATCGTCCATCGGATCGTCCGGGCCCAGCGAATCGTTCTTCATGTCGATGAACGCCTGCTCTTTGAGCCTGCATGATTCTTCGCCGGCTTCTCCCGCAGGATCGAACCCGATGCTCCTGCTACCGACCGCGGAGCTGGTCACGGTAGCGAATCTGATGAGCTCGGCCAGGCGCTTCCCGCTGGCGGCTTTGAGAACCAGCTCCGGATTCCCTGTGAACGATTCCAGAACCTCGGAATCGAATGATTCTCCGATGCCCAGGGCAATCTTCAGGCTGCTCCTGAACCATCTGTTCCCCTTGAGGGCTTCAAGCCCGGAGAGATAGTCGTCTGTAGGATATCCGTCTGTGAGCATGAAGACCACAGGCGCGAAGGACAGATGGGGCGCCGAAAGGAAAGCGCTTCTGGACATCCTGGAGTTCAGCTCTCTGAAAGCCGCTCCCATAGGGGTCATGCCTTCGGCGGAGAGCCTTTCCCAGCGGAATGTCTCGACCGAAACCGGTTCGGAATGCATCCACCGGCATCCTTCCCCGAAGGAGATAACGGCCAGATGTATGTCCGAATCTGCGCCTCCGATATTCCTCAGCTCCGGGATGACCTCTTCCATCACCTGGTTGACGATGCCTATCTTCTCTCCGGCCATAGAACCTGAAGTGTCCACCAGATAGAACAGAACCAGTCTTTTCCTCGCGATCGGCTCCGCATCGAGCGGATCGAAAATCTCTTCGTCCATCGTTATTCCTCCTTAACACGTTTCCTTCCGGCCCGCGGCCGAATGACAGCGACATGCCGGCGCGGAGCGGGGCGCCGCCGTCCGGTCCGACGGTCTTTTCGGCGTCGCTGTAGACTGCCTTCCAGGAAGAGCCGCCGAGATTCTTGAATCCGAACAGCCCCGGGCTTCTCCTGTTCTCGACGATCCTGGCCTCGGCAGAAAACAGATCGTCGGAACCCGGATCGGTCTGGCACCTGAAAATCTCGGTGCCCTCGGCCAGGGCTATGCGTGCATCCCCGAGCTTGAGTATCGGATATTCCGACCCGCATCCGGGGCACACGAATGAACCGCGGCTTTCAGCTGCATCGCCGACGAAGGAAGTCTTTCCGCAGCGGCAGCCGAAGGATTCCGATCTCAGCCTGACCAGAGCGGATATCCAGTCCGTCTCGATGGGCCTTGCCGGAAGGTCTCTCAGACCGCCGCAGAAAGCTCTGACGAACAGATCGCGGATGTACCCGGGATAATGCTCCCACATCCTGATGGAATTGGGGTTCATGCCTTCCACCGGGCGGTTGGAGCCGTCCTCAGGATCGAATATGAAAACAGGGTTCTCCCCGTAGAATTTTCTGTAGTTGTAATCGGTGAGGTTGCAGCATCCGCGGACTTTCGCGCCGCAGAAGGGATCGTCCCTGAACAGCAGCTTGAACAGAATGACGGCCATAGAGAATCTGTCCGAGTAAACGTTGGGCCGGGATGCGCCGACGACGATTTCCGGGGCCATATACCCCTGCTTCCCGGCGATGCCGAAATTGAGGCCGTCAGGAGCAATGTTGTCGCAGTCGCAGATGAGTATGTCACCAGATGAAAGATCCACAGAGATCCCGCCGTCGTTGAGGTCCTGATAGGATTTGCCTGCCCTGTGCAGCGCCAGAAACGATTCTGCTATCTGGAGGGCCGCAGTGGCTACGCCTCTGAAACTGGAGAATCTGACGGGGATCTTTCTTGGAGGATCGGTTTTTGTGACCTTGTAGGTCCTCAGTATGTCGCTGAACAGAACGTTGTCCTGGGGGATAAGGGGCATAACATACCCGTAGCTGCCGCTCAGACTCTCGGTAACATCGATGGGCCAGACGAATCTTGCGCTGGGAGAGCCGTCCTCAGCATTTTTTCTGATATTTTCCCTGAAAGCCGAATTGGATCTGATCTTGGAAGACACATACCATTTGAGGGCGCATCTTCTGCCCTTATAATCGACGGCATAAACTTCGCCCTGCCCTCCGCTGCCGATGGGAGACCCCAGAACTTCTGCGGTGCCGCCCATTGACATGGGGATCCTCTCTCCGGCGGATAATGCAGGCATGAAGCTGAGATTCAATAGGGGCTTATTACATTTGTCGCGACGGCGCAGGATGCCTTTAAAGAGAATGCAAGCATCAGGAGAATATGCCCGAAATCTTCAGGCCGATGCCTGGGACACGGTCCGATTTCCATTACAATGAGCTTTCAGACCGCAGAAAGCGGATGTACGAAAGGATTCGCAGAGCGCTGGTGAATTCGGAGGAATCAGTCACTTTCGCTGAATCGATGACTGTCGAAAGCGCAATGGAACTGATAGAAAGCGTCCTTAACGACAATCCGCAGATATTCTGGATTAAAAATGGATGCCAGATAACAGTCGGCAGCGGAAACACTACATTGAAGTTCATACAGAACCGCTTCGCCAAAGACAGAGAGAAGTACAAAGCAGGCCTGATAAAGGTCGCCAATGATATCTTCGAGAAATATGTGGGAAACAAAAAGGATGCATACGACATAGAGCTCGCAGTGCACGATCTGATTGCGTCCAGCGTCAAATATGACGGCACTGACGACGATTCTGCCCACAGCATCGTAGGCCCATTGCTATTCAGAAGAGGTGTCTGCGAAGGAATCGCAAAATCAGTGGCTTTCCTGCTGAACGCATATGGGGTCGATACGGCAGTCATTTTCGGAGAGAAAAAAACCGGCGGCGAATATCACGCATGGAACATAATGAGGATCGGGAAGGACAGATATCTCAGCGACATAACGCTGGATATCCAGAACATTCAGGGCCCTCCCATCAGGTTCTACCTGAATATGGATGAGAAGATGGCCTCCAGGACGCATATCATGAAAAAAAGCACCGGCTGCGCATCCAAAAAATACAATTATTATTCGCTTATGGGAACATATTTCAGAAGACTGGAGGAAGCGGATAAACATATAATGGGAGTTCCGATCGAAACGATAAGCGCATCAGGGACCAAAAAACTGAAGCCCGTGACTTATGAGTTTTATGTGGAAGAAACTTCGGATCTCGAACATTTCATCGGTTTGCTCAGGGAGAAATACAGTCAAACCGGAATAGGTTTCGTCATGAATACCGTATGCGGCGAAGGCAGATACAGAATATCAGTCGCTTGAAAAAATCAAAAGGAATCAATGCAGATGAGCATGGATAATACAAGAAAACAGAGGTTCGAAAAGATATTCTCTATGAAAAGCAGAGATGAATTCGCGTTGAATCCCAAAGAATTGCTGGGATATATGATGGATCTGGGGTTCGACCGCAGAGATATCAATATGGTGTGGTATCTATGCCACAGCAGTCATGATACATTGCAGAAAGTTATCGCTGGAAAATGTGAAATCGAGAGCGTGATAGATGAATTATCATTGAAAACACGTTTAAATAAGCAGCTATTGCAAACTATGTTCGAAGATCTGGCTCCACGAGCGAGGATTGACAATTAACGGAAAATGGTTTCAGCTGTTCGCGATGGGGCCGGGAGTACCGAAACGACCCGGACAATTCTCGCGGGAACAGCAAGATGTACAAGTTGAAGCTGAATATAAAGAATACTAAAAAAAAGTCGTTCGATGCTACGTTTGGCGCATGGCAAGCCGCCAAGGAACCGCGAAACGCGGGCCCGCCGCTGTGGGCGGGCAAGGGGCGGGCCGGGAGGCCCGCCCCGCATAGGAGGTGATCCATCTGCAGGTTCCCC
>JAEEGL012085370.1_pt1 | contig 21611 bp, 14 predicted proteins | sample 9134231 | NCBI WGS metagenome assembly JAEEGL01 (sample SAMN16246548, study PRJNA631951) | gut metagenome | biome: gut microbiome; feature: rumen; material: fiber-attached | host: Bos | place: Iran: Karaj | collected 2018-10
AACTTCGCTCAGCGGGAACGGCACTTGCCATGGTCTTAAACGAATACGGTGCAACCGAGGGAATGATTACCATGGAAGATCTTTTGGAGGAAATTGTCGGGGAAATCCGTGACGAATTTGACGAGGACGAAAAAAGCTGGATTCAGAAGCGGGCGGAAAATGTTTATCTGCTTCCCGGCAATATGAAACTGGACGATATTAACGATTCGCTGGGCTGTCACTTAGAAAGCGAGGATTACGATACCATCGGCGGACTTTTAATCGAAAAACTCGACGACCGCCTGCCCGAAAGAGGCGAACAGGTTGTGCTTGACAGTGGGGATATCCTGATTGTAAAAAGGGTCAGCTCCAATCGTGTAACGGAAGTGATTTTAAAACTGGCACCGAAGGAAGAATAGATGGGGGAAGAATAAAGGTTTTTCTTTTATTCTTCTTTTTTTTGTGATATAATGTAGTTTGGTTTTTTGTGGAGTTATAGAAGCAATAAACCATACCGGACGGAAGGCATTTACGCGATAATCCTGCCGGAAAAGTAAAAAAGCAATACAGGGTTTTAGGAGGACGTAATGAACAAGAAAGATAACAAGGGCTTAAGAATAGCGGGATTTTTTCTGATCCTGGCGCTCACCGGTTTTATGGGCTATACGGCCATTATCGGTTGGGGACCGAACAGAATCGGTTCGGCATTTAATGTCAAGCAGGGTCTGGATCTGGCCGGCGGTGTCAGCATTACCTATCAGATTGTGGGAGAGGAAGCTCCGACACAGGAAGATATCAATGATACCATTTACAAGCTGAAAATGAAGGCAGAATCCTATTCGACGGAGGCACAGGTTTATCAGGAAGGTGCCGACCGTATTACGATTGAAATTCCCGGTGTTACGGATGCCGATGCCATTTTAAAGGAACTCGGCAAGCCCGGAAGCCTTTTCTTTATCGCGCAGACGGATTCAAACGGGAATACGAATTATACCGTTAAGACGACTGCGGACGGAAATACGGTTTATTTTGACGAAAACGGAGAAGAATTCTATTACACAGGAGAAAACTCCGCCTATTATTACGATGAAGAAACAAACGGTCCCAAAACGGATGAGAACGGAAATCCGGTTTCCTATCCGCTTGATGATGCCGTGGATATCAATGTTCAGTATACCCTTTTAAAACCGATTGAAGAACTCCGTGCGGACGGTTCCGTTATTCTGGAAGGTTCCGATGTAAAGAGTGCCAAAGCGGTTACCCAGGAAGACAAGCAGTCCGGAATCAAACAGAATGTGGTAAGCCTGGCATTTAACGATGCGGGAAAAAGCGCTTTTGCCAAAGCAACGACCAAAGCCGTATCCTCCGGAGAAACCATTGCCATTTATTATGACGGAAACTTTATCAGTGTTCCTCGTGTTAACGATGCTATTACAACCGGTGAAGCGGTAATTACCGGTATGGGCAGTTTTGAAGATGCGGACCGGTTAGCGGCCAAAATCCGTATCGGTGCATTAAAGCTTACACTGGAAGAAATCCGTTCCAATATCGTAGGTGCGCAGCTCGGTTCCGATGCCATCCGTACCAGCCTTCTGGCAGGTATCATCGGATTTGCCCTGGTTGCGGTCATTATGATTGCGGTTTATTTCCTTCCCGGTGCGGCAGCAGTGCTGGCTTTAGTTTTATACACCTATCTGATTATTGCCTGCTTATCCGTATTTAATGAGTATTTCACCTTAACATTACCCGGTATTGCCGGTATCATCCTTTCCATCGGTATGGCGGTTGATGCCAACGTTATCATTTTTGCCCGTATCCGTGAGGAACTCGCAACCGGAAAAACGCTTCAGTCCTCCGTGGACATCGGTTTCAAGAAAGCACTTTCCGCTATTTTAGACGGAAATATCACAACCTTAATTGCTTCCGTTGTATTAATGATTATGGGAACCGGTTCGGTTAAGGGATTTGCACAGACTCTGGCACTCGGTATCGTTCTTTCCATGATTACCGCACTTTTCGTTACCAGAGTACTAATCAACGGTCTGATTTCCATGGGCGCCACGAATGTAAAACTTTTCGGTGTGGCAAAAGAAAAGAAGACCATCGATTTCCTTTCCAAGGGAAAAATCTTCAGCATTATTTCGGCACTTGTTATTGTTGCGGGTATCGCGGTTATGATTATTTTCCAGGTAAAAGACGGAAAAGCACTTGCTTTCAGTCTTGAGTTCATGGGCGGTACATCCACGACGGCAACATTAAACGAGAATTTAAGCATTGAAGAAATCGATTCACAGATTACGCCGTCCATCGAAAAAATTACCGGCGACGGTAATGTGCAGGTAACCAAGGTGGAAGGCAGCAATGCCATCATCGTAAAGACCAGAACACTTAACGAAGATGAGCGTAATGCGGTAAGTGAGTTCTTTGTCAATGAGAAAAATGTGGATCCGGCAACCATCACTTCGGAAACCATTTCCGCGACGGTATCGAACGAAATGAGAAGAGATTCCATCATCTCCGTAACGGTGGCGGTTATCTGTATGTTAATTTACATCTGGATAAGGTTCTCCGATTTCCGTTTCGGTGCATCCTCCGTTATGGCGCTGGTTCACGACGTACTGGTTGTTCTTGCCTTCTATGCGATTGCAAGAGTATCCGTAAGCTCCACATTCATTGCATGTATGCTGACCATTGTCGGTTATTCGATTAACGCAACGATTGTTATTTTCGACCGTGTCCGTGAAAACCGGAAAGAGGCGGCGGATGCCCTGCGTATTGCCGCATCCAGAAAGCGTTCAAAGAAAAATGCAAAGAACGAGGAAGAGACTTCGGAAACCGCTACTTTGAAAAACATTGTCAACAGGAGTATTACACAGACCCTTTCAAGAAGTATTTTCACTTCCCTTACAACGTTTGTTATGGTACTCATGCTGTTTATCTTGGGTGTAACTTCCATCCGTGAATTTGCACTTCCGTTAATGATCGGTATCGCATGCGGTGCTTATTCCTCCATCTGCTTAGCCGGCTTCTTCTGGTTTACCTTAAGAACAAAAATCGGCAGTGGAAAGGGAATGCTCGAGGACGAGGACGAAGAAGACAAGAATTACGTATAAGTATGATTCATAAAACATAAATATTTTGAATGGAATTCCTCCGGGGAACTTGCGGGGGAATTCTTGTGTAGTGGGAAATGAATTTAAGTCCGTTTCACAGGACGTATTTATGCGGGCAATAAGGCACGATGAGAAAAAAATGGATGTTAAAACGAATCGGTGCGGATTATGAAGGCCTTGGAAAAATTTTCGGGCTGGATCCGCTCGTTATACGGATTCTTGTAAACAGAGGATACGATACGGAAGAAAAAATCCGTCTCTTTTTAAGTGCGGATGAGACGATTTTTGACTGCGCGGACGGTCTTCCCGATATCGGGTCCGCCGTAAGTGCTCTTGAACGGTTCCGGAAAGAAGGAAAGAAAATCCGCATTATCGGGGATTATGATATTGACGGCGTCTGTGCCACGGCGATTTTATTAAAGGCCCTTAAAGCATACGGAATGGAAGCGGATTATGTCATTCCGCACCGGATATTAGACGGCTACGGGCTGAACGCTAATCTGATTGAGAAAGCGCATAACGACGGGATTGAGGCGATTGTAACCTGCGATAACGGAATCGCGGCATTTGATGAGATTGCGCTGGCAAAGGAATACGGCATGGAAGTCATCGTTACGGACCACCATGAAATTCCGGAGAGACTGCCGGATGCGCTCGCAATCGTAGATCCGAAGAGGCAGGAGAATACCTATCCGAATCCGGATATCTGCGGTGCGTATGTGGCTTATAAAGTGGTATCCGCTCTGCTCGGACTGAGCCGGCCGGATTCGGATTTCGAGGAATTGAAGAAGGAACTTCTTATTCTGGCCGGATTTGCCACGGTTGGCGATATTATGCCGCTGTATGCGGAAAACAGGGCACTCGTTTCCTATTGTCTTGCTCACATTAAAGAAGGTACCAATACCGGTCTGGAAGCGCTTATTCGTGCGACGGAAACCATGGATAAGAAGGTCAGTGCCTATACCATCGGGTTTATTCTGGGACCCTGTATCAATGCAACCGGAAGGCTCGATTCGGCCGATCATGCACTGCAGCTTTTAATGTGCGATGATAAGAACCGGGCGATGAAACTGGCACAGATGCTTCGTGAGATGAATGAAGAGCGAAAGGACATTACGGCAAAAGGACAGGAAGATGCCGTCGCCATGGTAAAGAGACAGGGAACGCCGGATCCGGTTATCGTTTTGTATCTTCCGGATGTGCATGAAAGCATTGCCGGTATTATTGCAGGACGGTTAAAAGAAGTATTTTACCGCCCGTCCATTGTGTTTACGGATACGGAGGGCGAAATTATAAAAGGCTCCGGGCGGAGTATCGAAGCCTACGACATGTATGAAAAACTAAGCGAATGCCGGGATTTATTCGAGAAATTCGGAGGACATCCGATGGCGGCCGGAATCAGCATGCCGAAGGAAAACTTGGAGGAACTGCGAAGAAGGCTTAACGAAAAAGCGAATCTTTCCGAAGAGGATCTGACTCCGACACTGATTATTGATGCCGATATGCCGTTTGGCTATGCATCCATGCACCTGATGGAAGAGTTAGCAAAGCTCGAACCGTTCGGCGTTAAAAACGAAAAGCCTGTTTTTGCGAGAAAAGATGTGCTCATTACCGAAGCAAAACTGTTCGGAAGAAATAAGGACATGGCAGTATTTACCGTAAAGGAGCCTTCCCTCGGTGACAGAACCTATAAGTTGAAACTGTTCAGGCACTTAATCGAGTTTCATGAATATCTGGACGAAATACACGGGGAGGGAACGGCGGAAGCGCTTTACCGGGGAAAGCCGGCGAGTGTCAAAGTTGCATTTTATCCGGAGATTAATGATTTCCGGGGAGAGAAAAACATTGAATTTATTGTAACGGATTTCGGCTGATTACCGAAGGTACGATAAAGAACAGGATTTGAACGGATCATGTACGCAGATGTAATTGTGGATATATCGCATAAGAATCTCGACCGGCCTTTTTGCTATCGTATTCCGGATTCGTTAAAAGAATCGGTTGCAATCGGCAATAAAGTATCGATTCCTTTCGGAAAGGGAAATACGGCCAAAGAGGGATATGTGGTGGGATTATCGGAAACTCCCACGGATGAGATTGATGCGGACAGGATTAAAGAAATCAGTGCGGTTATTCCGAACGGTTTTTCCGCGGAGGAAAATCTCATTGCGCTGGCTGCCTACATGAAAGAACAATACGGCTCCACCATGATTACCGCGCTGAAAACGGTTCTTCCGGTGAAAAAGGTAGTGAAAATCCGCGAGGAGAAAACCGTTGTTTCAAAGGTGCCGCTTGCGACAATCGAGCAGGGAATCGAAATTGCCGGAAAGAAAAATCAGAAGGCGAAGGTACGACTTCTCCGGGAACTTTTAAACAGTGAACGGATTTCGTACAGCATTGTCACGGGAAAACTGAACGTATCCGCACCGACGGTCAAATCCCTTGAAAAGGACGGTTTTCTGACCGTTGAGGTGAGCCGGAAAAACGATAACCCTTTTACTTTCCGAAACGGAGAGGAAATCATTCCGGACTTAAGCGACGAACAGAAGCGGATTGTGGACGAAATACAGTCGGAGAGGGAAAACGGAGTTGCCGGACAATATTATATTTACGGCATTACCGGAAGCGGAAAGACGGAAGTTTACATGCGGTTAATCGAAAACTGCCTGAAAGAAGGACGGCAGGCGATTCTGCTGATTCCGGAGATTTCTTTAACCTATCAGAATCTCCGCCGCTTTTACCGCCGTTTCGGCGACCGGGTTGCCGTCATGCATTCGAAACTCGGCGACGGGGAGAAATACGAACAGTTCAGACGCGCAAAAGAGGGCGAGATTTCCATCATGATCGGTCCACGCTCGGCACTTTTTACACCGTTCCCGGATCTCGGAATGATTATTATCGACGAGGAACATGAAAGTTCCTATAAAAGTGAGAGCATGCCGAAATATCATGCCAGGGAAGTTGCCGGAAAACTGTCGGAACTGACGCATGCATCGCTTGTAATGGGTTCCGCCACGCCTTCATTGGAGAGTTTTTACCGGATTAAAAAGGGCGAAATCAAAGAATACCGCTTAAGCAAAAGACTGACCGGAGGAACGCTCCCGAATGTCCATATCGTGGATATGAAAGAGGAACTGGAATCCGGTAACCGTACGGTTTTTTCCCGAAAACTGCAGGAAATGATGCAGGACCGTCTGGATAAGGGAGAGCAGACGATGCTCTTTTTAAATCGGAGGGGGTACGCATCGAGTGTTCTGTGCCGCTCCTGCGGAGAAGTAATGAAATGCCCGCACTGTGATATTTCCTTATCCGAGCACAAAGGCGGGGTATTAATCTGCCATTACTGCGGCTACAGTACGCCGTTTGTCAAAAAATGCGCAAAATGCGGTTCGGATAAAATTGCCGGTTTCCGTGCCGGTACGGAGCAGATTGAGGATGAAATAAAGAAAAGATTCCCGCAGGCCGTGGTCCTTCGGATGGATGCCGATACCACGAAAAAATCGGAAGACTATGAGGCAATTCTCTCGCGTTTTGCCTCCGGGGAAGCGGATATTCTTTTGGGAACGCAGATGATTGTAAAAGGTCATGATTTTAAGGGCGTTACGCTTATGGGCGTGCTCCTTGCGGATACTTCCCTAAGTCATTCGGATTACCGTGCGGCGGAGAGAACCTTTGAACTGCTTACTCAGGCAGCGGGCCGTGCCGGAAGGGGAGAAATGCCCGGGGATGCCGTAATTCAGACTTATCAGCCGGAACATTATGCCGTTACCTATGCGGCTTCGCAGGATTACGAGGGATTTTACGAGGAAGAAATTCTGTACCGGGAAATGATGGAATATCCTCCGGTCGGACAGATTCTTTCGGTACAATTCTTCGGACCGGACTGGGAAAGGCTGTCGAGACTGTCGCTCGGAATGACGAAGGAAATTGCAGGGAAATTTAACGGAGTTGTCCGGGCGAATCCGGCTTTATCCGCGGACTCGATAGAACAGCAGGATGACGGGACATCATCTGCGGGTGGAATAAATCCGGAGCCGGCATGCATCATCCGCCAGCTCGGACCGTCGAAGGCTTCGCTCGGAAAGAAAAAGGATATTTACCGTCAGGTTGTTTATTATAAATGCAAAAGGAAAGAACCGCTGATCGAAATAAAGGATTACATGGAAAAGCGTCTTAATGAAATCAGTGTGAAAAAAGAGCAGATTCAGTTTGATTTTAATCCGATGAATTCGTTTTAAGACATCCGGGGAAAGAAAGCAGGACGGCATTGATTTTTGCCGGGAAAGGAAGAGAAAAATGGCAATTCGTAATATCAGAACTCTGGGAGAAGATGTGCTTCGGGCAAAGGCAAAGGAAGTAACGGAAGTCACACCGAGAATCCGCGAACTGATCGATGATATGTTTGAAACCATGTATGAGGCGAACGGAGTAGGTCTTGCGGCGCCTCAGGTAGGAATTCGCAAGCGGATTGTGGTAGTGGATGTTACCGGAGAGGATCCCGTTGCACTCATTAATCCGGTTATTTTAAAGTCAGACGGTGAGCAGACCGGCTATGAGGGCTGTCTTTCCGTACCCGGAAAAACCGGAATCGTAACGCGTGCCAATCACGTGATTGTGGAAGCATACAACGAAAATATGGAGAAATTCACCATTGAGGCCGAAGAACTGATGGCCAGGGCACTTCAGCATGAAATCGACCATTTGGACGGCGTGGTGTATGTGGATTTGGTAAAAGAGGGCGAACTGTATAACAACGAAGACCTCGAAAAGATGCAGGACGAGGAAGAGTAAAAAGCATGAGAGTAATCTATATGGGAACCCCGGAATTTGCCGTGGGAGCGCTTGAAAAAATAATCGAAGCCGGTCATGAAGTTGTTCTTTGCGTGACGCAGCCGGACAAACCGAAGGGAAGAGGAAAGGAACTTGCTTTTTCTCCGGTAAAGGAGTGCGCCGTAAAGCACGGGATTCCGGTTTTTCAGCCGGAAAAAATCAAACTTCCCGAATCCGTGGAAGAACTTCGCAAATATCCGGCGGATGTAGCGGTTGTTGCCGCATTCGGACAGATTATTTCCAAGGAAATACTGGATATGACAAAATACGGATGCATCAATATTCATGCATCGCTTCTTCCTTTGTACCGCGGGGCCGCACCGATTCAGTGGGCGATTTTAAACGGAGAAAAAGTGGCCGGCATTACGATTATGCAGCTTGATGAAGGACTTGATACCGGAGATATTCTTTTAAGAGAAGCCATTCCCTTAGCTGAGGATGAAACCGGTGATTCGCTTCACGACAAACTCGCCGTGCTCGGTGCAAATTTGGTTGTGGAAGCACTTGACAAACTCGAAAAAGGCGAAATCCGTCCAATCCCGCAGCCGGACGGACCGCTATTCTATGCGAAAATGTTAACAAAAGACATGGGAAAAATCGATTATTCCAAAGATGCCGCGGAAATCGAAAGATGGATACGGGGGCTTTATTCCTGGCCCGGCGCATACACTTTTTACGGGGATAAGATGATCAAAATCATCTCCGCAAGGATTGTTGAAAATGCTTCAAAAGGAAATCCCGGCGAAGTAACCGAAGTTACCAAAAATGAAATTATGATTCAGTGCGGCAGGGGAAGCATCGCCTTATTGCGTGTAATTCCTCAGGGTAAGAAGGAAATGAGTGTTCATGACTTTTTGCTCGGGAACAGGGTAGCGAAAGGGGATATTTTCTCTTAATAAAACGGACTGCGGTTTACGGCGGATGAGCAGAAAAGAAGATTTGCAGACTCGGGAATACTGTTTTGAAATCCTTCTCCCGGTATTAAGGGGAGAAGAGTATTCGCATGTTTATTTAAAAGCCGTTCTGGATAAAAATGATGACTGGGAACCGGGCAGAAAAGCATTCTTGAAAAAACTGACCATGGGAGTGCTGGAGAGAAAGACCACCCTTGATTACTGTCTGCAGCGGTTTTTAAAACAGCCTCTTGTGCGCATGAAAACCCCTCTTCGGATCATTCTGGAAATCGGAGCCTATCAGATTCTGTATATGGATCATGTTTACGATACCAAAGCCTGCGACTTAAGTGTGGAACTGGCAAAGAAAAAGGGGTTCGGACAGATGACCGGGTTGGTCAATGGGGTTTTAAGAAATCTCGTCCGCTCAAAAGAGAGCATCGAATTTCCGGAAAAAGATCATCCGGCGGAATATTTATCCGTCCGTTACTCCGTACCGGAATGGATGACGAAGTTTTTCTTAAGTCAGTATGATTTTGAGCGTGTGGAGAGGATGTGCGAAAGTTTTACGAAGGAAAGCAGAATCGGTATTCATTTAAAAAGTTCGCTTCCCCTCCCGGAGAAAGAATCGATTTTGTCTTTTTTAAAAGAGAATTCGGCGGAATTTGAAAAATGCACTTTTCTGCCGGATGCCTGCTCCTTAAAAGGAGCCGGAGAAATTACGGCACTTCCCGGTTTTGAGGAAGGAAAGTTTTATATTCAGGATTATTCTTCCCAGACGTTAGGGTACTTAGTACCGCTAAAAGAAGGAGATACCGTTCTCGATGCTTGTGCGGCACCGGGCGGAAAAAGTATTTATCTGGCAGATAAACTTGCCGGCAGCGGCCTCGTGATTTCCTGCGATGTTTCCGAAAACAAGACCGGAATCATCCGGGAAAACGTTTCGAGGATGGGATTTGAAAATGTTAAGGTCCGCCTTCGGGATGCAACGGCGGATGTGCCGGAAAAAGAAGAAAAAGCGGATGTTGTTTTATGCGATGTGCCCTGTTCCGGACTGGGAGTGATGGGCAGAAAGCCGGACATCAAATACCGTATTACCGCACCGGATCTTAATAGTCTTGTTCTTTTACAAAAGGAAATCGTAACGAAACAGGTTCATGCGCTTAAGACGGGCGGGATTTTTGTCTACAGTACCTGTACCGTGAATAAAGCGGAGAACGAAGGGATGGCAGCGTGGATAAAAGAAAATCTGCCGCTTTGCGAAATTCCTTTTCCGAATCTGCCGGACGAACTGACGGACTGCCGGATTTCCGAAGGGATGTTGCAGTTTCTTCCCGGGGAACACGGCTGTGACGGATTTTTCATTGCGATGTTTCGTAAAAAATGAGGGATGCGATAAGGAACGGACGGAAGTATCCGGCGTGTGAACGGCATCGGAGACAAAAATGACAGATATCAAGTCACTCACATTTGAAGAACTGGCCGGGATGATGCAGGGCCTGAATGAGCCGAAGTTCCGGACAAAGCAGGTTTACGAATGGATGCATAAAAAACTTGCTTCTTCTTTCGATGAAATGACGAATCTTCCGAAGGACTTAAGACAAAGACTATCGGATGAATGTGAATATACCTGCCTGGAATGCGTAAGAGTGCAGGAATCGGCCGAGGACGGGACAAAGAAATTTCTGTTTGCTTTATCCGACGGGAATTTAATCGAAAGTGTTTTCATGAGATATCATCACGGCAACTCGGTCTGCATTTCTTCGCAGGTCGGCTGCAGGATGGGGTGTAAGTTTTGTGCATCAACCATCGACGGGCTGGTACGGAATTTAACACCGGCGGAGATGCTCGATCAGATTTACCGAATTACCGTCTTAACGGGAGAGCGGGTTTCGAATGTTGTCATTATGGGAAGCGGCGAACCCATGGATAATTACGACAATGTTCTTAAATTCATCCGGATGATCAGCGACGAGAACGGACTGAACATATCGGGACGGAACATTACGGTATCAAGCTGCGGAATCGTGCCCCGGATCCGCGAACTGGCCAAAGAAAAACTGCCAGTCACGCTGGCGATTTCCCTGCATGCGCCGACGGATGAGAAAAGAAAGGCACTGATGCCGATTGCCAATAAGTATTCGCTGGATGAGCTTCTGGAAGCCTGCCGGTATTACTATGAATGTACGGGACGCCGGATCAGCTTTGAATATGCGCTGGTCGAAGGGGTAAACGACAGGGATGAGGAAGTGCGGGAACTAAGCAGCCTGCTTAAGGGGTTAAATGCCCATGTGAACTTAATTCCGGTGAATCCGATTAAGGAGCGGGATTACCGTTCCACAAGCAGAACAAATGTTCTGAAATTCCAAAATAAACTTGAAAAAAACGGAATAAATGTTACTATAAGAAGGGAAATGGGTCGGGATATTGACGGTGCCTGCGGGCAGCTTAGAAGACGGCACATTAAGGAGAATATTTAAGTGGTCAAAGCATTTTCCGTTACGGATATTGGAAAAAGACGACAATTGAATCAGGACTATGTCTTCACCAGTGTTCTTCCGCTTGGAAATCTGCCGAATCTGTTTGTGGTGGCGGACGGTATGGGAGGCCATAAAGCCGGAGATTACGCTTCGAAATATACAGTGGAAACCATTGTCGAAGAAGTGGCGAAATCCCGGAAGAAGGAACCCATACAGATTCTAAACGAAGCCATTGCCAGCGCAAACAGTTTCATTCGAAAGAAATCCAGGGAAGACATTAATTTGGACGGCATGGGAACCACAGTGGTGGCAAGCACGTATTCGGACGGAATTCTGATTGTGGCAAACGTCGGAGACAGCAGACTTTATGTCTTAAACGACCGGATTACACAGATTACGAGGGACCATTCCTTAGTGGAGGAAATGGTACGGATGGGCGGAATTGACCGCGAGGCGGCCAGAAATCATCCGGACAAAAATATTATCACCCGCGCAATCGGTGCATCGAACAGCGTCAATGTGGATTTTTTTGAAATCGCGCTGAAACCGGATGATCTGGTGCTGATGTGTTCGGACGGTCTGACCAATATGGTGGAAGATGCGGATATTTTGAAAATCGTCAGTGAAGAAGGAACACTCAAAGAGAAAGCGGAAAGACTGATTAAGGCCGCAAACGATAACGGCGGCAAGGACAATATAGCGGTACTTTTAATGAGTCCGGGGGAAGAGGAAGGTCATAAACCCTTTCGGAAAACGGACAGATTACCGACAAAGGTGAATTGGTAATACAGGCATTAAAGAGATTGGAGTTTGGGAAAGATGATAAAAATCGGAATGGTGATCGGCGATCGATATGAGATACTCGAATCCATCGGGGCAGGCGGAATGTCGGATGTCTATAAGGCAAAAGACAACAAGCTGAATCGTTTTGTCGCACTGAAGGTTTTGAAGAAGGAATTCAGCGAGAATAAGGAATTTGTATCCAAATTCCGTACGGAAGCCCAGGCGGCGGCCGGTTTGGAGCACCAGAACATTGTAAATGTCTATGATGTCGGCGAGGAGAACGGCATTTATTACATTATCATGGAGCTTGTGGAAGGAATTACCTTAAAGCGCTACATCGAGAAGAAACAGCGTCTTTCGGTAAAAGAATCCGTAAGCATCGCCATTCAGATTTCCATGGGCCTGGAAGCCGCGCACAATAACGGTATTGTGCATCGCGACATCAAACCCCAGAATATTATGATCAGCAAGGACGGCAAGGTAAAAGTTACCGATTTCGGTATTGCCAAGGCCACCAGCAGCAATACAATCACTTCGAATGTCATGGGTTCGGTGCATTATGCGTCCCCGGAACAGGCCAGAGGCGGCTTTTCCGATGCAAAGAGCGATATCTATTCACTCGGAATCACGCTTTTCGAAATGCTGACCGGAAGAGTTCCCTTTAACGGCGAGACGGCGGTTGCCATTGCCATTAAACAGATTCAGGACGATATGCCTTCACCGCGCAAATACGTGCCGGAGATTCCCATCAGCGTGGAGCAGATTGTATTAAAATGCTGTCAGAAGAGTCCCGACAGACGTTATCAGTCCATGGGTGAACTCGTGGAAGATTTAAAGAAATCGTTAATTTCCCCGGATGAGAATTTTGTAAAAATCGATTCCGTGGAATCACGCTCGGCAACCCGCAATGTAACGGATCAGGAAAGAGAACTGATTAAACGCCGTTCCACCGGACAGGGGTATTCGGCGGATGTCATCGCCGCATCGGAAGGCGGAAAACCCTCGGGTACCGGCCAGATGTCACCGCGAAAGAAAGCCGAAGAAGCGGAACGCAGGGCTCCGGGAAGAGTCAATGTAAGCGGAAACCAGAGGCGTAAAACCGATAAACCGGGCAGTTCGCCAAACCGTCCGTCCGGTTCAAACGGGAACCCGGGGCAAAAGAAAAATTCCCAGAGCGCAAGACCCTCGAATCCGAATAATAAACGTCAGCGTCAACAGTCAAATGAGGCGGCGCGCAGAACCAAAAGAAACAATAACGCGCGCCTTACCATGGAAGACGAGGAAGACGGTATCATCGAGAAATTAAAAACGGTGATTATTGTGGTGATAGCCGTTATCATCGGATGTATTGTTTTGTATTTTGCCGGTCTGGCCATGGGTATTTTCGGAAACGGCGGCCAGAAACTGAATTTCGGAAATAACGAAACGAAGGAAACCACGGTTCCGAGCGTTGTCGGCTATTCCTTAACGGAAGCGGTGGATGAAATTACCAAAGCGGGACTGAGTTATGAAACATCTTATGAGAAGTCCGCAACCGTGGAAAGCAACCATGTAATTTCCACAACCCCCGGAGCCAACGAAAAGATTGAAGCGGGCGGCAAGGTGAAAATCATCGTTTCCATGGAAGGCGAGGGAGTGCAGGTTCCGAACGTCATCGGAGCGACCGAAGCGGAAGCCACTTCCAAACTCGAAGCGGAAGGTTTTCATGTTATTAAAGAAAAAGAATATAATTCGGGAATCGTAAAAGGAAATGTTATTTCCCAGTCTCCGCAGGCAGGGGATTTAATCAGCAGGGACGGTACGGTTTCTTTAGTAATCAGTCTCGGAGCCGATAAATCCGGCGAAATGAAGATGCCGAATCTTGTCGGAATGACGGAGGAAAATGCAAGAAAGACCTTAGAGGAAATGGGTCTTGTCTGCAAGAAGGTGACGGAAGTTTATTCCAACACGGTACCGGAAGGCCAGATCTGCGAGCAGAGCTATACCGTGAATTCCACGATTTTAACCGGTACGGAAGTGGAACTGAAATTAAGCATGGGACCGGAACCGAAATACTACGATTGTGATATTTCCGTATCCCAGCCCCCGAATTATGCGGGAGGAAGTGCCCACGTGATTTTGATTACACCGGACAGTACGATATTGTTTGACACCACCACCGATTCGTTTCCGGTAAATATTAATCTCAATCATATTTTCATGGTTCCGCAGGGAAGAGTAAGAATCACCTATACGATTTACAACGAAGAAGAAGTATACGATGCGGACGGAAACATGTCCATTCAGAGTGTTCCCGCAGAGGATACTTATGAGTATGAAGTTTCGTTCAGGGAGTCCAATGGCTGATTTCGAAAGTGAGAGCTTAACCGGAAAAATCGTAAAAGGCATCGGCGGATTCTATTATGTTTATGTTCCGGATGCCGGGGTTTTTGAATGCAGGGCGAAAGGTGTTTTCCGGGCCAAAGACGTAAAACCCTTAGTCGGGGATGAATGTGTTATTACCGTTCTGGAACCGGAAAAGAAACTCGGAAATCTTGTTGAAATAAAGCCGAGAAAAAACAAACTGCTTCGTCCGGAAGTGGCGAATGTGGATCTGGGTCTTGTCATCATGGCGTTAACAAAGCCGGAACCGAATTACAATCTTTTGGACCGCATGCTGATTCACCTGGAAAGCCGGAATCTTCCTTCTTTCATCTGTTTTAACAAAGAAGATTTATCTTCCGAAAAAGAAATTAAAACCGTCAGGGAAGCTTACGAAGCAAGCGGCAGCAGGGTGGTCATCGTTTCTGCTAAAGAAAAAACGGGACTGGAAGAAATGAAAAGCATTCTGGCCGGAAAGACGGTGACGGTTGCGGGACCGAGCGGTGTCGGAAAATCGACCATCATAAACGAACTTTTAGGCGATGAAAGAATGTTAACCGGAGATATCAGCGAGCACATCGGCCGGGGAAAACATACCACAAGGCACAGCGAACTGTTTGCCGTGGAAATAAACGGAGAGCCGACGTATCTTTTGGATACACCCGGTTTTTCCTCGCTCATGATTCCGGAAACGGAAGAAAGGAGCATCGCTTCCTTCTATCATGAGTTTGACGAATATGAGAAATACTGTCGTTTTGGGGACTGTGCCCATATAAAAGAGAGTGACTGCGGTGTAAAAGATGCCGTGAAAAAGGGGCTGATCAGTTCGCTTCGTTATGAGAATTACGTAAGGCTTTATGAGGAAGAAAAGTCTTCGAGGAAATACTGATTCGTCGGAAAAAAACAGAAAGCAATATAGAAATAGAGCAATAAATAGAAATAGAGCAATAAATAGAAATAGAGCAATAAATAGAAATAGAGCAATAAATAGAAATAGAGCAGGATTAAACTTATGAATCGCGAAAGAATTCTGGCACCGAGTATTCTGGCGGCGGATTTTACGAATCTCGGGGAAGAGATTAAAACCGCTGTTGATGCCGGAGCAAAATATCTTCATATCGACGTGATGGACGGACTCTATGTTCCGTCAATTTCCTTTGGCCTGCCGGTGATTGAATCCATTCGTAAATGTACGGATATCATTTTTGACGTGCATTTAATGATTGTAAAACCGGAGAGGTATGTAGAGGCTTTCAAAAATAGCGGAGCGGACTTGATCACGGTTCACATTGAAACCCTCGAAAAACCGGAAGAGACATTAAAAAAGATACGTGAACTGGGTGCGAAGGCCGGCCTGGCACTGAATCCGGAAACGCCGATCGAGTCGGTTTATCCCTGCCTTGAGATGGTGGATATGGTACTTGTGATGACGGTCCGGCCCGGAATCGGCGGTCAGGACTATATTCACGACTGTACACCGAAAATCAGGGCATTAAACGAAGAACTGATAAAGCGGAATTTAGAGAATGTCGATATCGAAGTGGACGGCGGACTGAGACCCGATACGGTGGATGAGGCATTAAATGCCGGTGCGAATGTAATCGTTGCCGGATCGGCGGTTTTTGAAGGTGACGTTCATAAGAATGTGACCGATCTGCTTCGTAAACTCGGCTGATTATGTTTTAAAGGTATTATCATAGAAATATAATGGACGGAAAGGATGGAAAAAGAGTATGAAATCCTACAAAGAAATGGACAAAAACGAGCTGTTGTCGGTAAAGGCGGCACTTGAGGAAAAATATAAAGAGGAGCAGGCAAAAGGCCTGAAACTGAATATGGCCAGAGGAAAGCCGGGAGCCACCCAGTTAGACCTTGCCATGGGCATGCTTGATGTGGTCAATTCCGAATCCGACATGAGAACCGTACTCGGAAACGATACCAGAAACTATGGCGATATCGACGGAATCGGCGAATGCAGACGATTGATGGCGGGCATGCTCGGTGTTGAGAAGGATAACATTATCGTTTACGGAAATTCCTCCTTAAACATTATGTATGACCGTGTTTCGCATTCCATGACACACGGAGTGGCCGGTTCCACCCCCTGGTGTAAACTGGACAAAGTAAAATTCTTATGTCCGGTGCCCGGCTATGACAGACATTTCCGTATCACCGAATATTTCGGAATCGAAATGATTAACATTCCTCTTTCCGATGAAGGGCCGGATATGGATTTAGTGGAGCAGTATGTAAATAACGATCCCGCGGTAAAGGGAATCTGGTGTGTTCCGAAGTATTCCAATCCGACCGGTATTTCCTACAGCGACGAAACCGTGCTCCGTTTTGCCAATTTAAAACCGGCGGCGGAAGACTTCCGTATTTACTGGGATAATGCCTATGCCATTCATCATCTTTATGATGATAAGCAGGATGAGATTTTAAATCTCTTAAAGGAATGTGAGAAAGCCGGAAATCCGGATATGGTTTACATGTTTGCGTCCACTTCGAAGATTACTTTCCCGGGTGCGGGTATTTCCGCTCTGGCGGCTTCTTTTGACAATGTGGACCGCATTAAGAAACAGCTTTCCATCCAGACCATCGGACATGATAAAATCAATCAGCTTCGTCATGCGAGATTCTTCGGAAATATCGATAATCTGAAGGAATACATGAAGAAACATGCAGCCCTTCTCCGTCCGAAATTCGAGGCGGTTTTGGATGCATTTGACAGAGACCTTGAGGGCATGGACTGCGGAACCTGGGTAAAACCGAGGGGCGGCTATTTTATTTCGTTTGATGCCCTTCCCGGATGTGCAAAGAAGATTGTCGGCATGTGCAAGGATGCGGGCGTTGTATTAACCGGTGCCGGTGCTACCTATCCGTACGGGAAAGACCCGCTTGATTCCAATATCCGTATTGCACCGTCATATCCGACTGTGGAAGAGATGCAGATGGCGGCGGATATTTTTACGCTCTGCGTAAGACTCGCAAGCGTGGATTATTACCTGGAGAAGCTGAACTGATTTGGGTTAAACGGCTGGGGAGATACGGGACATGATTTTACTTTTAACTTCCTCCGATAATGATGAATCTGCAAAGCAGATTGTAACGTTGTTCGAGAATATTTATGAAAAAGTGACTTCCATCGGAAGCTGGTATGCCAGTCTCGGAACATTCGGAAAGATACTCGATTTACTTTTGACGACACTGATTGTCAGTCTGATTGTTCTGATTGTTTTAAAGATTATCAGCCAGATTTCGAAGAAATTTATCAAAAAGCAGAAAAATATTCAGCTGCGGTTCTTAGTGAACATTATCCGGGCATCAATCGTCATAATCGGTGTAATCTGGATCTTAACAAGCAGCGAGGCTACCGCTTCCTTCGGAAAGATGCTTTTCCAGGGAACTGCGATTCTCGGTGCGGTAATCGGTCTTGCCGCACAGCCGATTATTGCGGATTTATTCTGCGGACTGATGATCAGCATCGGAAAGCCTTTTGAAATCGGTGACCGTATCGAACTTGAAAACGGCATGGCCGGAATTGTATTGGATATTACGATGCGTCATGTGGTTTTGCGCCAGATTGATACCGTGGACGTTATTATTCCGAACAGCAAACTAAACGGAATGAGCATTACGAATATGAGTCACGGAACAAAAATAAGATCCGTGCATTTCCGTTTCCCGATTGCGTACGACAGTGATGTGGAGAAGGCAATGGATGCCATTAAAAGCGCGGTAATCGAAAGCCCCTATACCATTGAGGGACGTCCGTCGAAAGAGAAAGAAGGAGAAATGGAGTACGGGCCGGTTTATTTTATCGCGTATGCGGACAGTTCGCTGACCATGGCCACTACGGTTTATTACGAACCGACCGTGACGACGGAAGTGTTAAAAAACGATATCAATATGCGCGTGAATAAAGCATTCAAAGAAAACGGCATTGAAATTCCTTATAACTATGTTAATGTTGTTATGAGACAGTAATATGTCAGGATGACAAGGGTGCCTGGCACTCTTATTCTTTTTACAGGTTTATGATTTTTGTAGCGATTTTATCCGCAAAGGTTTTGTCATGCTCGACAATCAGCATGGTCGGAGAGTATGTTTCAATCAGTTTTTCAATCTGCATTCTGGAAAAAACGTCAATGTAATTAAGCGGCTCATCCCAGATGTACAGATGTGCTTCGGTAATCAGGCTTGAGGCAATCAGTACTTTCTTTTTCTGCCCTTCGGAATAATTCTCCATTTCTTTTTCAAACTGTACACGCTCGAAATCCAGTTTTCGAAGAAGGGAAAGAAGGAGCGTGTAGTCAAGACCGTTTGTCTTCGCGTACTCTTTTAAATTTCCCCTAAGGTGCGATGTGTCCTGGCTGATACAGGAGATAATTAAATTGCTGGCTACCGTAAGCGTGCCGGTGGTTATAAACGCAGGAGAATCTGCAAGGATTGCCTTAATCAGGCTGGATTTGCCGCAGCCGTTTTCGCCCTGCAAAACCACACGGTCCCCGGCACTGATCTCAAAGGTTACATGTTCAAATACGGGAGACGTCGAATCGGGGTAGCGAAGAGAAAAATCCCTGCATTCCACGAGCCTTTTCTTATGATGGGTAAGAGGATGAAGTTTTAAATCCGTTACCGATTCGATGTCGGCTAAAAGTCCCTCTTTTTCCTCGATTTCCTTTCCGATTCGTTTCTCAAATGATTTAACCCGGGCTTCCATCTTCTTCGTTTTCGCACCGATATAGGATCTTGTGGAGATATTGCGGTCGGTTTCCTTAATCGGATCAAAGCCGATTTTAGTTCCTTCGCTTTTATCGGCCCAGCGCCCGACACGGTCGGCGGATGCTTTCAGCTTGGCGATTTCCTTCCGGTGTTTTTCGTTTTCCGAAAGTGCAAAATGATCTGCTTTCTGTTTGTTTTCCCACCAGCTGCTGAAATTCCCGGCCTGCACTTCGATGGAAGAGCGGGAGAGGACCAAAACATGATCGACCACCGCATCGAGTAAATCACGGTCATGGGAAACCAGGATAAATCCTTTCTTGCCTGCAAGATAGTCCCTGATGATTTCCCTTGCGTTTTTATCCAGATGATTGGTCGGTTCGTCGATTAACAGAAAATCGTTTTCCCCGGAGAATAATACCGCGAGCATTACCTTGGTCCGTTCACCGAAACTGAGGGTACAAAGAGGACGGTAGAGGATTTCCGAACCGGCATGAAGTTCGTTTAGTTCACTTAACACACGCCAGCTTTCCACGCCGGGTTTCCATGTATTCATCATTTCATCGGCGGTTTTATCAAGATCACTTCCGGCAATACGGTAGGGGAAATAATCGAAAACCGCATCCGAAGTCAGAGAGCCGCTATAAGCCAGCTCTCCTAAAAGGATTCGAAGGAATGTTGTTTTTCCCTTTCCGTTGCGGCCGATGAAACCGAGTTTCCAGTTTGTATCAATCTGAAAGGAAACATCTTCAAAAATCGGATCAAAGCTTCCTTCATAGGTAAACGAGAGATTATTCACATTTATTAAAGACATGCATACCACCTTTCTGCCTGTGATGGGAATAAAAAAGTCTGCTTTACGCATATGCGAAAACAGACTGTCGGGATGGCAATAAAAAAGTAAGGATACCGGAACCCTTCGACAACCGTTTTCGCACACGAAGCCCCTTAACAGGCTTAAAAAACTGTGTTTACGAAAACCGAATTATCGAATAATCATTCCTTCACCTTACACGGTTGTGTTCTTTCTTTGTATTTTCGGATGTTTCCGAATCGGCTAAATCATATCACTATGTGAAGAAGAATGCAAGAACAAAATTTCCGGAAGTTATATCTCCGGGCCGGAAGGCGGTTTTTACCCGCATCCTAAAAAGTCTGTTTCCGATTGGCGGGAACAGGCTTTTTTAATGTTTTCGTTATGACAGATATAAAAATTTTTAAAAATCCATAAATTTTTGTTTTCCAAATCGTATAATATACATAGGGCGCAGGTAAGAGTCCGGAAATATGTTATTTTGACGATAAAATATTAGCCAAATCGTTAAATTCGGAACAGTATGAAATTACAAAAACGGATAAAAGAGGATGGTACATATGAAAAAGAAAGTTCTTCGAATGATCGGAATCTTAAGTGCGGTGATGATGTTAGCATCGGGCTGTACGAATAACCGTAATTCCGGACCGGTTCCGGAAAGAGTCGACGGCGGAGATGCTGTTTCCGCGCAGGGTACGGTAACGGAAACCGTAAATTTAACAGCCGGAAGAACCGGCATTGAGGCCGAGGCGCAGATGCCTTCCGGGGAGGAAACGGCGGCACTTTCCGAAGCGGCGGTTGCATTACTGAATCAGGTATTGCAGCAAAAGAGCGGTGAAAACACGCTGCTTTCACCGGTTTCCATTGATTTTGCTCTCGGAATGACCGAAAACGGTGCGGCCGGGGAGACACTGGGGGAGATGGAGCAGACCGTGAACGGCGGAATTTCGTCGGAGAATTTAAATCCGCTTATGAAACATTTAGCGGACCGTTTTGAAAACAGCGAAGATGTAAACTGGAACATTGCCGATTCCATCTGGTTTAAGGATGACGGACAGGTCCGGATGAAGGATGATTTCTTAAACAAAGCCGTTTCGTTTTATGATGCGGAAGTTTTCTTAGCGCCTTTTGACAATCAGACGCTTGCCGATATCAATAACTGGACCAGCAAAGAAACGAACGGAATGATTCCCGAAGTTCTTGACCAAATCGGGGAAAACGCAAGAATGTACCTGATTAATGCCATCGCATTTGACGGGGAATGGGAAGAAGAATATGAGGAAGATGCCATACACGAAGACCGGGAGTTTACGAATCTTGACGGAAGCACTTCGAACGTAACCATGATGGGAAGCACGGAAAACCGTTACTTTACCGTGGCGGATGCGGAAGGATTTATCAAGCCTTATAAGGGCGGAGAGTATTCCTTCGTGGGAATCCTGCCGAAAGAAGGGAAGACCCCGGCCGATGTCATTAAGCAGATGAATGATAAAAAGATTGATTTTGCGAAAGCGGTTCGCGAGGCGGAATATACGGAAGTGAAAGTTCAGATACCGGAGTTTTCGAATGATTTCGATATCGAATTATCCGATACCTATAAAGCATTAGGAATGAATCTTCCTTTCTCCGAGAGAGA
>JAEEGL013837287.1_pt1 | contig 21611 bp, 44 predicted proteins | sample 9134231 | NCBI WGS metagenome assembly JAEEGL01 (sample SAMN16246548, study PRJNA631951) | gut metagenome | biome: gut microbiome; feature: rumen; material: fiber-attached | host: Bos | place: Iran: Karaj | collected 2018-10
CTTCTCTATGTTCAACCTTGGGGTATCACGTTCGTAAAACAGCCCAAGAAACTAACTGACGAGAAGTTTGATCCGGTGAAGTTGTATCTTGCAGACAAGTTTTACTACAATATGCTGAGCTGGCAACGCAAGTATGAAGAAGTGATTGACTCAGCCAATGAGATTAAGGAATTGAAACGTCAGTTAAAAGGCGTTAACAAAACATTCAACGATTATGAGGAACTAATCGGAAACAAGGATTGGGAGATAAGCGAATTACAAGATAGAATAAAAGAATTAGAGAATGAAATCAAAAGAAGAGATTCAGAGATTGGCGAAGGATCTGTGTCCGAGGAATGACGCGGAATGCGCTATCTTTATCAGCGGGTTTGTTCGCGGGTGGGAAGAATGCCTAAAGGAACTTGGATATGGACAGGATAAGCAAGTGGATCAGTGATAAATATATGATTGCCGACTTCAATAAATACGTGAAACTCACGCGCGCGTGGTGGTGGCTTAAGGGAAAGTTCGAATTTATCCCGAAGGCCATAGCCTCCACGTACCTCGTGTGGCGATTCCCGTTCCTGAAATTCAGCGGCGATAAGAACAAGATTTTCCATAAGTATTGTTGGTATTGGTTGTTTACCAACTACAATGGAATGGTTATGGAGAAGCAGCCCGGATGGCAGAAGGCTCTCGGAATCCCGTTATGTAAAGAATTGAAGGCTGCGCTTAAGCGTCACGGACAACTCCATACTTACACTATTACGGACGTGAAGGAGAAGTGGGGCGCGCTGAACATCTACGACAACGGAGCCCCTGAGGAGGTACACGACATATTGGCGAAATATGAATACATTTCAAGCCGCACGTGCGTAAAGTGCGGGCGCAGGGCGAAGTACGTGACAAAGGGCTACATACTACCGTACTGTGAGGACTGCATTGGCGACCGTGGCGATTTCATGGGTAAGGAAGAATTTTATCAAAAAGATTTGAATTGGTATGGCTGGACTAAATAAGGAGCAATTCATGACTCTTTGCAAGGAAATAGGACTGAGTCTTGACCTTCAGAAAAAGGGGATGCATGTCGCGGGGCTTTTCGAGGACAATAACAGTGACAACCTTATCGGATGGGCGACGCTTGATTCCGAAAACAAGGTTATTAAAAAATATGACAAGATAGAAGACTTGTTCGAGGAATATGGAAAAAAATGACGTAATTTATTTTTCCGTGAACAATTGGTTCTGCGGAAGGGATTATCCTGACACCCGTAATTTCAGGAAATGGCTCGGCAACGACCTGAAGCAGAGTTTCATGAGTGACGAGTGGTGCAAGAAGAACAAACTCTGCGTCTACCAAGGCGCGATTGACATGAGTTGCAACTACACCGTGTCAGCCCCAAGGGAGTGGGTGGAAAAGAATTGCCCGGAACTCCTGACCGACGATGAATACACCTATATCATCCGCTCCCAACGTGGCGACGGAAAGGGCGGCACGATTGTGAAAGACGAGGAGTACAAGAAGAAGTACTCAGATTTCGTCTATGACCCAAAACTGGTTGAGGAGGGGGAGTGCGACAGGTTCGACATGCCGTTCCGCGAGTACAAAGAGGAGAACTTCGGCTGCGAATACTACGAGACGGGCTATTGGGACAGCGACGACGAGGATGATGAGGAGGAGGACAAGTATTACGAGGACGAATAAAGTGTAGAATATTACACATTAAAACGTTTTTTAGTCATTAAAGTGTAAAATATTATATGTTATGGTAAAGCAAACTACGACAACACCGGAGTTGGACTTAAATGGTGCGCAGACTACCGGATACTTGGAAGTACTTCCAATGACATTTGATGAAAGGGTGAAGATGTATATGAAACTCAGCAAGGAGGAACTCGCGAAAATGCTCGCCGAGAGGGATAGGCTCGGAATGGACGTCCCGCAGAGGGTTGTCCCATGCCCGTATCCCGTATACCCGAACACATACCCGGGTTGGCCTTCATATCCCGAGGGCCCGTGGGTAACCTACGATACGAAATTCACCACAACATCCACATCCGATCCTGACCTGAAGGCATACAACAGCGGCAAGGGAAAGTAAATTTGGATTCCATTGTGTTTTTCCCTATCTTTGCCGTGAAAAAAGTTGATCCGTGATATTATGCTGACAAGAAAATGCTACGAAATCGCCGATGCGATTTTCTACAATGAGGAAAAAATACCCGACAAGATGCTCTATATCGAGCGGGTGATGCTTTCCTGCGTAAACAGGGAGCAGTTGGATTCCGCTTACAAATGGGGTAAGAGGGTTATAACAGATGTGTATGACATGGTAAGTAGGAGACTCGCCAAATACGATGTCTCAGAACACATACGCATATCCGCAAGATTTTTAAGAAACGTGACTGCCGTCGAGGCGCAAATAGGGCGTTATTACAATGAAATCATTGAAAAGAAAATGTGGTAATTGCCGTTTCCTCACAAACGTCCCCGAGGGGAACAGGGAAATCGGCAACATAATGGGAGGGTGTTTTCTCGATGGACATATTACGTTCACCGATGAGGATGCCTGCGGGAAGTTCGAAATTCATTCCAAGGAAAATGGACAGGATAATATTTCTTGACGTAGACGGGGTGCTCAACTCCGAGGCGTTTTTCACCTCGGCATCGAGGTATGAGCGCGAGACAATGATTGACGGAAACGCCGTCAAGCTTCTTAACAGGCTTGATGGCGCCAAGGTTGTCATTACCTCCTCTTGGGGCGAGGACGCGATAAGCGCCCTCCGTGACAAGGGGCTCGAACTCCCCATTATCGGCTGCACGAAGAAGGTGCACCATCAGTTTAATTGGGCTTGCCGGGGAAATGAGATTGAGGAGTGGATATACAGGACATACGGGGACAACACATACTTCGGAAAGCACGACAGATCGAAGTATGAATACGTCATACTCGATGATGACAAGGATATGCTTCTCGGGCAGATTGAGCATTTTATTTACGTGGACAGGAAAACGGGACTCGTGGAGGAAGACATTAATCTCGCGAGACATATACTGGAATTTTAGTATATTTGGGATATGACGATAGCGGTTGATTTCGACGGGACATGCGTCACGCATGAGTACCCTAACGTAGGGAAAAACATAGGCGCGGAGAAGGTGCTCAGGAACCTCGTTAAAAACGGGCACAAGATTATCCTCTACACCATGCGCAGCCACAAGCCGTATGACGGCAGGGATTTGCTCGAGGAGGCTGTCCGATGGTTCAAGTGGAATGAGATTGAGCTGTATGGCGTGAACGAGAATCCGGATCAGAAGGAGTGGACGGACTCGCCGAAACCGATAGCCGACATATACATAGACGACCGCGCGCTCGGCTGCCCCCTCAAGTTTGAGGGCGGGAGGACGGTGGTTGACTGGTCTGTTATTGACAATTGGTTCAAGCAGATAGGAGTGATAAACACAATGATATTATGAGCACATATACGCACAGGTATATAGAGGTGCGCAGGGAAAAGATAGACGGCTGCGCATGGAAATTCGAAAATCTCCCCGATGCCGCCGAGCATAAGGGGGAGGTGTTCAAGATAACCGAATACAACCGTCCCGACAATGTGTCCCCGTTCTATAGGGCGGAGGAGGTTTGCTCGAACAAAGGCTCCACCGTCGTCATGTGGGTCCCGCTTGGCAAGGTTGATAGCGAGTGGGTTCCCGTGAAATGGTATTCCTATCTCCCTAAAAACAAAGTTCTCGCAAACACCGACCCCTATTTCAAGCCGAAGTACCATGTGGCGAAGGACGCGAATGGCAACGAGTTTTTCATACAGGAGAACCTGCTATGGGCGAATAACGGCGGTGCCGTGAGGGATGATTACATTTCATCAAACGGATGGAGCAAATCGAAATTCTCGGGAAGAGGGCTTCCGGATGATGTCAGCGAGGAGGTTAAAAACGACATTTTATCCGACTATCACTATGACATTACTTGGGTGACGCTCTCCGAGTGGGAAGAGGCGTTCGATGCCGCCAAGGACAAGTTCCAAAGGGAGGTTGAGAAAAGGTTCGAGAAACAGAGCAAGGATGAGATTTCACTGAAATTGGACAACATTCTCAATACCCTCAAAAATCCTGACTATAAGCCGAAAAAGGCGAAAAAGCACTCTGACGACGATTACTATTTCGAGGATACGGTGGAATATATGTTCGAGGAGGAGATATGGACACTCTTCGTCCTTCAAATGGAAATAGACAGGACGGAGTTCATTCTTGAGGAATTCGGGGATTGGTGGACATCACAGGACGTTAGAATAATTTATTATCTCGCATAGTATGAATAAAAAGACGAACAAAGAGGCTCTTGGAGTTGTGGGAGTCGAGGACGTAATGGCTCTTTATGAGAAACTTTCCCCGTGGGATCAGAGGGATTTCGCGGACAAGTTCGGAACTGACTTCTCGGATATGAGCGAGGAGCAAATATTGGAACATTTCCATATAGATCCTATTGACCACGTTGACGAGAGAGATGCGTGGGATGCGTTCGGTGACGCGCTCCTCGAAGAATACAATACATACGAAATATGGGAAGAGCTGGATCGCAGGCTATGGGAAATAGACCCGTCGGATATCATTGATATGCTTGAAAGGAAAACCCACGAGGAAACGAACAGGAGGCATTATTTCACATGTGAAGATATTGACAAATTGGAAAAACTCATTTCTGGTTTGAAGGAGAAATTAAATAACGAAGATAAAAAACTCGTAATACATTGAATATAGCGATTGTCGGAACAGGTTATGTAGGCCTCGTCACGGGAACCTGTTTCGCGAAAATGGGAAACAACGTATGGTGCGTTGACATTGACGAGAAAAAGATTAACGGGCTGAAGAACGGGGTTATCCCGATTTACGAGCCGGGGCTTTCCGAAATGGTAAAGGCATGCTCGGAAAACGGCACGCTCAAGTTCGTTACGGATTTGTCTGCGTGCATAGATAGCGTTGATGTCGTGTTCTCGGCGGTCGGCACCCCATCGGATGTGGATGGCTCGGCGGACTTGAAGTACGTGCTCGCCGTCGCCAAGAGATTCGGGGAACTTATCAACAAGTTCACAGTGTTCGTGACAAAATCAACCGTACCTGTCGGAACGGCGAAAAAGGTTGAGACTGAGATTCACAACGCGCTGTCCGCGAGGGGTTCAGAAGTTGAGTTCTCGGTGGCATCGAACCCCGAGTTCCTGAAAGAGGGAACCGCGGTATCGGATTTTATGAAGCCCGACAGGATTGTCATTGGCGTGGCTGACACGAAATCCGAGGAACTCCTCAGGCGTTTGTACCATGATTTCACTATCGACGACGAGAGGAAACTGATTGTCACCGATGTGCCGAGTGCAGAAATGATCAAATATGCATCCAACTCAATGCTCGCGACGAGAATCAGTTTTATGAACGAGATTGCCAACGTCTGTGAGAAGGTTGGAGCGGATATAGACAGCGTGAGGCGCGGAATGGGCTCCGACACGAGAATCGGGAGCAAGTTCCTTTACGCTGGTTGCGGATACGGCGGCAGCTGCTTTCCCAAGGATGTGAAAGCGCTTATCCATACCGGCGAGGAGAACGGCGAGAAAATGCTGCTCCTGAACGCGGTTGAGGAGGTAAACAAGTATCAGAAAGCGAGGGCATTAAGGGTTCTCAGGGAAGAGTTGAACGGATTCAAGGGAAAGAACATAGCCATATGGGGATTGTCTTTCAAGCCTGAGACGGATGACATCCGCGAGGCACCCTCCCTCGTCGTGATTGAGAGCCTGATACTTGAGGGCGCGAATGTGTACGCGTATGACCCGATAGCCGGCGGCAACTTGAAGAAGCATTTCGATAACAAGCATCTCACGTGGGGGCTTCATATCATTGACGGCAAATACGATTTCAAGGATTGCGACGCCCTTATACTTCTTACCGAGTGGAAGGAGTTCAGGCATATCCCATGGACGGTGTTCAAGGAAAAATACCCCGACTGCAAAGCGGTGTTCGATGGCAGGAACATCTACGACAGGAAAGATGTCGAGGCCGCGGGAATAAAATATTTCGGCATAGGAAAATAATATATGTGGTATTTCATTTGCGTCCTATGCGCGTGCATTCTCTCATACGGGATAGCAATGTGCGGGAAAAACATAGGAATAGGGCTTATTGAGTTAGCGAGGGCGCTGAGAAAGGAGAAAAAGTGAGGGAGGGTTTCACCGGCCCCTCCCTCTACGCAGTCCTGAATCTTGGTAGCGAAATTCCTTGTCACATTCCGGCCTGCGGTATATAAGATATCATCAAACTCTACTATAAATACCGGCACATTTTGTACATTTGATATGTTTCCTTACAATACTATGGCAAAAATTGAGACACTTCACAACGGGCGACGCCTGATTATAGACAGGTTTTCCGATAATGCCGGAATACCGAATTCTGATATGTACAGGGTTAGCACGTTCAACAACGACTATCATTATCACGACGAAATCTCTCTCACCGAGGATCAATGGGAAGAGTTGAAGAAGTTCGCGATCAACGGTTCTGATGGGATTGTTTGCGAGCCTTTCTCCGAGCGTGAGATAGAGGAGGAGTTTAAGCCGAGGTTCGGAGGCACTAATCCTAAATACAGGGATTTTTACAGAGCCGCATGGAACGCCGCGTTTGAATACGTGAACAAGAAAATATTAGAATCGAAGGTATGAGCGGAGGAAGGTTTGATTATCAGCAATACAGGCTCCATGACATCGCCGAGACGATAGAGGAGGGGATAGAGTCCAATACCACAAAACCCTCTGATTGGGAATGGAGCGGTTGCGAGTGGACGGGGCAGATATACTCCGACGAGGCAATCGAGAAATTCAAGGAGGCGGTGGCGTACCTTAAGGTGGCGGAATGTTATGCGCAACGTGTCGATTGGATACTTTCGGGTGATGATGATGAGAAATATTTTCTCATGAGGCTAAAAAAAGACTTGCAAAAATTGATCAACGAGGATTCCTCGGGATATGTGAAAAAAATTTTGGATATTAAAATCTAATTTATTATATTTGCACTGTAAAAGAAATGTTCAGAAAATTTAAACAGTTTTTGAGTATGGCGAAGAACCGTAAAAACATGGACCTCAAGAAAGAGGAGTACAGGGGGACGCTTAAGCAGATTATGAAGGTGCGTGGACTCCGCACGATTTCCCTCAGCAACTACAACAATTGGAAGGGTAACACACCCGGTTCCGATGACATTCATTCCGTGAAGCTCGACATTATGAGCGGGTATCTCAACATCTACGGCTATAGCGGTTCCACCAAGGCGGGCAAGCCCACATGCAGCGATGTCGCCATCGAGGATGCGACAGCCAAGACGTATCAGGGCGTGTATGAGCAGGTTATGAATATTCTCAATGATGAGAAGAACATCCCCTACCGTGTCCGAAAGAATATCCTTGTCCGTGTCGCACGGTAAGGATTTTTTGTTTCCATAGTCAACAAAGCCGCTGCGAAGCGGCTTTTTTTTGATCAAATTTGGATTTTTCATAAATTCTATTTATCTTTGTGAAAACTTGAAAAAATAGATTTATGAGAAAATTTGAGAAAGTATTGCTTTCCGTGACGCTCGTGATGTTCACGGCGGTTGGAACGGGAAGAAAGGATTTTAAATTTGAGAGCGAATCTAAAATCGAAGTGAGTGAGAAAACCGAGGTTACGGCGAAAGCCGACATCGACGCCGAGAAATGGGACAAGTTCATTGAGGCGGTTATATGGCAGGAGAGCAAGGGCAAGGAAAATTGCATAGGGGACAGCGGAAAGGCTGTCGGTGTCCTTCAAATCCACCCGATTATGGTGCGAGAGGCGAACAGGATTCTCGCCATGACTGACAAGAGCAAGTCCGACTACTATGCCTATGATGACAGGTATGACAGGGAGAAGTCCATTGAGATTTTCAAGGTTGTGCAGGACTACCATAATGCGTCCCATGACCATAAGAGGGCTCTCGAGATATGGAACAAGAACCATCCGAAGTCGTATTACACGCAGATTATGGCTAAATACAATGAGCTTATCTCGTAACGCTCACGAATTAAAGGGAAACCCCGACTTTTAGTCGGGGTTTTCTATTTTCAGAATGGCGTTCACGTGTATCTGCGCTATCGCGTCGCGCCCCTCCTCGCTTTGGAGGAACTTCACCTCCTCCCGGTTGTCATAAAAGAGGTTCTCCGTGAGTATCGCGCGGCACAGCGTCTTTGTCAGCACCGTGAAATTCTCCTCCCAAGAGTATTTTTTCTGACTGTATTTCCTGATTGTCCTACCCATCGGCACGAGGACTTTCTCCGCCTCCCTCATAAACAGTTCCGCGCAGGGATCCGCCGCCGTCTCACCCTTGGAGGTGTAGCAGCACCACCCTTTCGCCGTCATCCATCTGTTGCCGTCACCCGCCGCGTTGGCGTGGATTGAGAGGAACAGGCAGTTGTCTTTCCCGTATTTGTTGCACATTTTATTCGCCCTCGCGGCGCGGCTCGTCAGGGATATGTCATTCTCAACCTCGGGAACCAATATCTCATATTTTATCCCTATCCTGTCCAATTTCTCCGCTATCCTGCGTACTATGTCACGGTTAAACTCATACTCGAAAAACCTCGGCATACTGTCGTCTCTCGGGCTTCTTTTTCCCGGCGTGGATTTCGCGTGCCCGTTGTCGAGAAGTATCACGGTGTTATAGATGGGTTTCATTACCGTGTGCCCGTTTTCCGCGGGCCCGGTAATCTCCACCGTATTGTTGTTATCATTTTCAGTTATCTGAATATCCTCAGTATCAGCACTTTCCACAGTGCTTCCCGATAGCGCGCCGCTATCCTCTATGCCATTTTTATCCGAAAACAAATGCTTGAAAAAATCAAAAAAAGCACACATATTTCTTATCAGTCCCATATACCATAAATACAACACTTTAGGCAATAAAACGGGATTTCCTGCCAAAAATATCATATGTTAAGACCGCCAATCCGGTATTTATAGTAAATCAATAAATGTATGAGAGACAAGATTCTTAAAATTTTCCTCATCGCCGCGATAGGGTTAAGCGCTTACGGCTGCGGGCTGTTCAAGAAGGCGCACAAACCCTCGACGGACATTGTCATTGGCAGTCAGTCGATGTTCGCGCAGACGATGATTTACAACGCGAGGCAATTGGACTCAATGTGCTTCGTTGACGGGCTATCCGCCAACCTGAACGATTGGCTTCTCTCGTCCTTTTACGACTATGAGACAAACCAGAGGATTGACAGGTACGCGTATATCAAGGTTATAAGCGAGAGCGAGGAACTCAGCTACATACTAACGCCGCAGGACACGCTCTATAAGGTGACGAAACGAATCGTCAAAGAAACGGAGGATGAAGAATAATGGTACTTGGTTATAGGAAATCGAAACTTGACGGAACCGAGCATGTGTTCTCCGTCGCGAACGAGAAGAGCCTCGCGCTCCCCGAGAAATACTCGTACAGGAAATTCCTGCCGAGAATCCTCAATCAGGGTGACCGCCCCATTTGCGTCCCCTGCAGCGTCTCCGCCTACCTCAATTGGAGGGAGAATCTCGAGACGGGCAGCAAGAGCAACAACGGCATTGACTACGAGGAGATATACGCCTCGAAGGAAGTCGTCGAGGAGGGTATGACATTCAAGGAGGCGTTCTCCTATCTCCGCCATCACGGCGTCAAGTCCAAGAAGGGAAACCTCAGGATAAACGAGTACGCTATGGTGCGCAATATGATAAGCCTTAAGAACGCGCTGTTCATGAACGGGCCGTGCGTCGGCGCGCTCCCCGTGTTCAATTTCGAGGCGGATTTTTGGAAGCAGCACGATTGGGACAGTTTCCAAGGATACCACGCCATCTCCATAGTCGGGTATGACGACAAGGGCTTCATAATCAGGAACAGTTGGGGAACCTCTTTCGGGGACAAGGGCTACACCACTATACCTTACAGCGAGTTTAACAATCTGCTCGAGGTTTGGACTATTGTCGGTTAGAATTGTGATATTTGTTGGGTGCATTTTGGCTCGGGAAATGATTTCCGAGCCATTTTTTTACGTTAAATTTGGAAATGTCAAAAATTATTCTTACATTTGCGTTGTCAAAAGACGAGAGATATGAACAGAAAAGACTTAGAGAAGAAATTCAACTTCTACGGAAACAATGACGATATTTCGCTGTATTCGAAAGAGCGCGGGCATCGCGGTCTCGGGTATTTGGGGAATATCTCGTTGATCAACGGAAAGGCAAGGTTCAACGGGAAATTATACGGCGACACAGAGTCCCTCCTGTCGGCATTGAAGGAGTGGGGCGACAGTCTCGAGTGGCCCGTTGACACATATAACCCAATGATGAACGAGTGCTACCGCATCGAGTCGAGAATCACGTGGTACCTTGAGGAGAAACTCGGGTTCGAGCGCGATATGTCGCAATGGGAGGATGGAACGAAATACATCCGTCAAATCGGGCCTGGGTATTACATTCATGTCCGGATATACAATATCAAGGATGAGGTGAGCATCGCGTCGAAATACGCGGGTATGACATTCACACAGAAAGTGGAGGATGCTGATACCGCCGTAGCCTCGATAGCCCACATGGTGCGTTCTGAGATTCTTATGATGGCGAAGGATATGATTGACACTCTGTCCTTGTTGCCTGACAAGGAAATGACGGACATCGAAATGTTCGTCGATTCCAAGCGCAGTTTCTTCGGTATTGAGAAAGTGGACTTTAAGTCCGTAATGGTTGACTTGCTCGAGAAAGAGTTGAAAAAGATTAAAGGGGAGTAGTATGAGAGTAATACAAAAGGGTTGTCCCGAGGTGAAGGTTACCTGCCCGCACTGCGGGAGCCTTCTCGGTGTCGAGAAGACTGACATTAAATTTTTCCGTGACACTTCGGGCGTTTCGGTTCCTTATGTAGAGTGTCCGGTATGCGAAAAATACATTGACTTGGAGGGAAACAAAGAGATTTCAAAAATCTTGTAATATGAAAAAATTGATTATCGCAATTATCGCGCTTCTCGCGCTGTGCTCCTGCGGGCCTGAGACGCAGACAAAAATCTATACGACAGACGGGGCTTCCCTCTATGTCCGTAAATTCGAATATGACGGGCATAGGTACATCGAATTCGCAAGACTTGGTTTGGAGATGTATGACAACTATACAGGCTTCGTCCACGACCCGGACTGCCCGTGCCACGAAAACAAGTAAGATATGAAACCATTGAGAACTATCAAGGTAGGAAGGAAATCCGTAAAGGTTTACCACGACAATTTCATGTATTTTCAGCCGAATGACCACGTGTGCGGGGACTGCAGCATCAGGGCGGTGTCGGGCGCGCTCGGGATAGGTTGGCACTCAGCCCTCGATAAACTCGTGGAGAAGGCGCATCTTCTGTCGGATTCCCCGACATCCACGGACTGTGTGGGCGCGCTGCTCCTCGACAACGGGTTCAAATGGCATGCGGTTGATGTCAGCGGAGGAGGAAAACGCCCGAAAGTGAGTGAGTTCACCAAGGGAAAGAAAGGGACGTATGTTCTGAGGGTGTCAAGCCATCTCGTATGTTCCACCAACGGATACTACAAGGATATTTGGGATTGCGGTGAAAAATGTATGTATGGATACTGGGTTAAAGAGTAATTAACCCGGTATTTATGTATATATTTGCGAGCATAAACCATGAGATACAGATTAACGGAGGAACAACTTAGCAACATAATAAAGGAAACCATTGACAGGCTTGAATGGCGTCACGCACAAGAGGTTGACGCACGGGAGTTGGCAAACTTCTGCCTTACCAATGACTTTTACTTTGTATGCGATGGCGGATGGATGTTCGACAGGAGAGAGCGCTGCGCGAATTCGAGCGAGATACAGAGGCTTATCGCGAGTGAGGTTCTACGCGCCAACAAACTTGAGTTCACGCATGAGGCGGATGATGAGTTCCGTCACGCCAACGTGGAGGACGATTGGAGGGTACGTGTTGTCAAGGTTACAATGCCGGACGAGGAATATTACATCGCCTGGGAGATTTAAAAAAACAATAAAACATATGACACATGAGGAAAGGGCCCTTTCAGAGACTATCTCAAAACTCGAGGACCATCTTCTGCCGAATTATGGGGACAAGTTTGATCCCGAGACACGGAGAAACGTGAAGAAAATGCTTAAGAAACTCTATGACATAGCGTTCGACAAGGGAAAACAATGGATTGAAAGGGAAAGGAAATAAACACATTACAGCCGCGGGATTTTTAAATCCCGCGGTTTTTTCGTATATTTGCGTGGAGAAAAATAGGATATTATGTCACTTACACACGAAGATAAGGTAAAGAAAAAAGAATTGGAGGCGGAGAGGGATTCGGATCTCATAAAGAAAATGATCACTGAGGACAGGAAAAACAGCAACGCGGAGATACTTCGCATCCTCACGGAACTTTTCGAGAACTATCCGGATATGAGATTCGAGCAGCTTCTGTCCTGTCTCATAGGCGGAACACTTGATTTTTACCGCGAGTCAGCCCACACGCTGGAGACGATTAACAACGTGATAAAAATTTACGGATGGAAAAAATAATGAAAACAAGGAAAAGAATACTTTTCTTAATCGACGTTCAGAACGACTTCATTACGGGCGCCCTCAGGAACGAGGAGGCAATAAAGGCCGTCCCGAACATCGTCAACAAGATCAAGGACGAGCATTGGGATTTGATCATCCTTACCAAGGATACGCATTACGATAATTACCTCGAAACCCGTGAAGGGAAGAAGTTGAAAGTCCCTCACTGCATTAGGGGAACCCACGGATGGGAAATTGAGCAGTCGGTAACGGATGCCGTCAAGGAATCCGGAGTGCCTTACAGGCTTTTCGCGAAACATACGTTCGGCAGCTTCAGCCTTTCTGACGACCTTGAACATACCCTCGACGACCTCGGCATAGCACTCGTTTATGGGAACGACTATTTCGAGTTCTGCGGGTTCTGCACCGACATTTGCGTAATCAGCAATGTCCTCCTGATGAAAGCCAGCTGGTACGAGTGGGCTGACTTCGCCGTGGACCCCGCATGCTGCGCGGGTACCACTCCCGAGAACCACAATGCCGCGCTCGCGGTAATGAACAGTTGTCAGATTGACATTAAGTAATATGGAGAAGATAGACAGTTTCAAAATTGATCATAGAAGGCTTAAACCTGGCCTGTATGTCTCGCGCGTCGATTTCGGCCTCGAGCCGGTAACGACGTTTGATTTGCGCGTTTGCTATCCGAACAAACAGCACATGCCCATAGCGGGCGTGCATACCATTGAGCATATCGTGGCGACGCTTCTCAGAAATGACAAGCCTTTCGGTGACAACGTTATCTACTTCGGACCAATGGGCTGCCTGACAGGCTTCTACCTTGTCGTAAGGGGGTTAATGAACCCAATCGATGTCATTCAGCCTCTTATGCGCGCTTTCGGCGCGGCATCCGTTTGGGACAAGGAGATACCCGGCGTGTCAGAGAAAGAGTGCGGAAATTTCGAGCTTCACTCACTGCCGGCAGCGCGGGAAATCGCGAATAAGTACGGGGATGTGCTCATGCAGATATGGGAGAAAAAACTTGTTGATCGCACGACATACCCGAAGCCGAGAATGCTCATCGTGACGGCAATGAGTTCGGAATATAAGAAGTTCATTAACTCTGTTCCTGAATTTATTTCCGAGAACTATGAATACAAGGTGATTAACACCGGCGTCGGAAAGGTGAACGCCGCCGTAGGAACGGCTGAAGCGATTTCGGAATTCGACCCTGATGTGGTTTTGAACTACGGACTCTGCGGAGCCTTCAAGGCAGGCAACTACGCGGTTGGCGAGGGTATATGCGTTGATGGCGCTATCTATAGCGATGTGTGGTGCGGAAGCGGTAACTGGGGACAGGTTCAGGATTTCCCTTGGAAATACACGTTCAAGACTCTCGCCGCGGACGAGCGAACCGATTTCGCGAAGGCGGGCCTTTGCACAATGACGCTCCTGAGCCGTATGTCAGAAGCCGCAATCCCACGCAGGCACTATATCCTCACGGGGGACAAGTTCATTCAGACTGCGGAACTGTCGCAGGAGGTTAAGGCGCGCTTCTCATTTGACACCATTGACAGTTACAACCTCGTGGATATGGAAGCCGCCGCAATCGCACAGGTTTGTTACGCGAAGAACATTCCCCTGATTGTCTTCAAGGTGGTGAGCGACATCGCCGACAAGTATGAGGACTCCTCGGAACACGACAAGGAGTACGAGAACTTCAAGAAAGAGTTCTGATAGAACGAAATAGCGACGCTCCGGTAGCTCAGTAGGATAGAGCAATAGTTTCCTAAACTATAGGTCGGCGGTTCGAGCCCGCCCCGGAGTACAAAAAATTTGGAAAATCAAAATATTATTCTTATCTTTGCATCGTAACAAAATCTAAGGAAATGTTTGATGAGGCTAAAAAGACTTTTGAGGTAGGCGACGTTATCGTTGTCAAGAATTGGGCGACCACGTTCAAGGTTACCGTAACCCGCGTCACGAAGTTACATGCCATTTGCGATGTGAAACGCAAGGATGGGACGGAATTCACCATGAAGTTCAAGCGCGACTACTCGGTGTTTTACAACAACAAAGCGTTCGTGAGACCGGTTCCCCGCATTGAGTGGGATCAAAACGAATACACCGTAATACCCAAAAGCGAAGAGTAATATGGAAAAGAAAGAATACACTGTTCAGCACGATTTTGAGAAAGGGTTTCCGCTTTCCAATTGCGTACTATACCGCCTGCATTGGTATGAGAGATCCAACGACATTTGGGGTGACTTGAAAAAATGCATCGAGGCGGACGGGTATCTTGGCGCCATAATGAATAAGTGGGACGTCGTGCGCCTTTTCATTGGAATCGCCGAGGATTGGAACAATTACGCCGCCAATAAGGGCTACAACCTTATCAGGCTCGGAAAGATGTTCCCTCCGCAGTGGATGGCTGATGGGTATAAGAAATACGACGCGGAGAATCCGGAATTGCTGACGCTCGCGATGGAGATTCTCGACATCTTCGCGCTCGACTACAACCGAACCTTACTTCCGCTGAAGAGGCCGCATTTCTCAAAGAGAAACCCGCTTAAGCCAATGGGTTATAAGAACGGGAAAACTTACACCGGCGCGAACAGGCACGTCAACGATTTCAAATGGGCGGATTAGGGCACAAGGCGAAAAAGATTCGTGGCGGGAAGTATCTATACAGGGGATATGAAATCACCTGTGTCGGTTACTACCCGCCGGATCGAAAAACAGTATGGGAGGCTGTGGACCCTCAGACAAACTGCGGCGAGTTCCATGGGTTTTCCCTGAGGGAAGTGAAACATTGGATAGACGAATACGAGGATGGAAAATCAGAATAGGCAAATGGATTATTGGGAGGAGAAGGCGTTCGAGATTGCCAAGGAACTTTTCTGCAAGGCAGTTGAGTTCAATGACAGGGCGGCGACTTTTGATCCTGTGAATTACGCGATAATCGAATCGAGGCGTTTCATTGATAAATTCAAGAAAGTTTATGGCTTGGACTGATATAGAGCGGTGTTGGAGAACTACCGACGGTAAGATATTCACCAATCCGGATGAGGCTGAAGAGCATCAGAACGAACTCGACGCCAAGAGATATGCCGATGAATTCAGGGAAAGGATGAAACCCGTAATAGAGAAAATGCTTGAGCCATTAAAAAAATACATTGAGGAGCAAACGGAAAACAAGGAATAATATGTACAAGGTTTACGAGGGAAATATCATGCCCGAGCCGGGAACCGTCTTCGTGTTCGGCTCCAATCCCGAGGGCAGGCACGGCGCGGGCTCCGCGGCCGTCGCCGTAAGGCAGTTCGGCGCCAAGTATGGTGTCGGAGAGGGACTTCAGGGAAACGCGTACGCCCTGCCGACAACGGAGTTACGTCGCGACAGGCAGACGCCCGGATACAACCAATCAATCCCCGAGGAGCAAATCATCGAGAATATCAAGCGTCTTTACGACACCGCGAGGAAAAACCCGCTTAAGGATTTCAAGGTGGCGTACAGGAGCCAGCCGAACGAGGTGACGCTGTGCGGTTACGCCGGCAGGGAACTGATGATGATGTTCAAGGTGGCGTGCAACGGGGACTACCCCGACAACATTTGGTTCTCACGGGAGTGGGCGGATAGCGGAATCCTTTAAACGGGAGGTTGAGATGGGTGAGTTTTCTGTCGGGTTCATTTGTGGCGTCCTGTTCATAATCGTGCTGTTCGCGTTCGGGATATGCTATGACGGGTTTGAGAATATTGACGATAGGCAAAATGGAGAGAAAAGAGATTGACGGCATAATATCCCACAAAATCAGGGGAAGGGTAAGGAACGCCGTTGTGTCGGAGGAGAAGAATCTCCGTGAGGATTTCGGGCTTGACTCCCTCGATGTGATGGAAATCATAATCGAGTGCGAGGGCGCCATGGGCAAACAGGTGCCGAACGGGAGGATACATAACATTTATACTGTCGGGGACATTTATAAACTTATCGAGAGTGTTGACGAACGTAGATAAATACATTTCCAGATTTGCCGACGTAAAAGGGCAGTCCGCGGATGGGAGAAGCCATTATTACCAGATTGGCGACAAGGTTATCAGGGTGTCGGACCATATTGGTATGAACTCCGATGGGTGCTTCCATATCATCGTGAAACCGAACGGATATCTTATCCATCACCCTGAGACCGGGACAATCAATATCTGCGGATACAGGCAGGTTCAGGAGTTCATAAGATCATTGGAGTTTATCCCTGTCGGCAGGTTCAAGCCGCAGAACCTAATCATTGTAAACCCGGTTGTGGATGAGTCCCGCGTACTTGGAGTGCCAATGCAGGAGTTCACCGAAGGGCAACTCAAGGGCATAAGGCTAATGGTGCAAAAGGTAAAGAAAGAGCAGGGCATTAAAAAGGAACAGAACATATGACAAACGCTGAATTGATTGAGAGGCTGAAGACATTTCCCGAGAACGCGGAAGTCTCCGTGCTGCCTGATTTGAAAGGGGAGCCGATATACCCGAACGCCGTGTTTTACTCCAAAAAAGACGACGAAATCACTCTGTTTTGGTCGCCTTTCAAGCAGGATTTTTAACCCGTTTTTCCGCCTCACCGAATACAAGATTTTTTTCACGAAAAATATGTGGAATTTTTTTGGATTTGAGCCTAAAAATCAGTATATTTGTGGCGTGAATTTTCGGGAAACATAAGGGGCGTTTTCACCCCGTTTTTCCCATGTGAAGAGAAGAGGTATAATTAAGAAGTATTTCGGCTATGAACATTTTGGCTATCGCTATCGCTTGCGTCCTCGGTTTTATCTCGATTATGACAGATGGAGAGCGTTGAGTTTTATGAGGTGTTGCACGGAATCCTTGAGGCATCCGTGTGGATTGTGATGCTCCTGATACCACTCGTAATCGGGGTGTATGTAACAGGCTTGAGGCTGAGGGGCATTCGGAAAGAGTTGAAAGAAATCGGAGACGAGTTGAGACAGTTGAACTCCACTGAAAGGAAAAGGCATGAGTAACGGAGACAAAGGACGCCGTGGACGGCAGGGAGGAATACCTCCGGGAATAACAAAAAGGGGAGAGGATTTCCAAAAGGGTATGGAGCCTCCATATGACGCGGATGACATAGTGTCTTCCTACGAGACAGGGTTCATGGATGCCATGAAACTCGTTGATTATCTCTTGGGAAACCTGAAAAGGCAATTGGAGCAAAGTTTCTTTTTAAGGGTTCCGAAGTAGCAATATCTTATTCATGCGGTATTTATATAAAAAAGATACCACATGAAAGTAGTAGAGAACAATATCATTCCGTTTCAGGGGTTTCTCGCTATGAACCTTTTCGGGATATGTTTCGTCCGCAAGGAGGCTTGGGCGAGACGCTCTGAGGAGTCGAAGGCGAAAACGATAAACCATGAGTCGATTCACACGGAGCAAATGAAGGAACTTCTTTTCATTTTCTTCTACGTGATATATTTCCTCGAATGGATTTTCAGGCTCATAACGAATCCGAAAAAGGCGTATCGCAGCATATCGTTCGAGAAAGAGGCGTATGAGCATGAGAATGATATGGAATATTTGAAAAACAGGAAACATTTCGCTCAGTGGCGGAAAAAATAGGGACGGCTACACCTCACTATATCTTGCGGCACTGAGAACGTGCCGCAAATTTTTTATATATGGGAAAACCGAAGAACAGGGTTATGTGCCCTGATTGCGGAAGGCAGAAAATGCTTTTCGAGACAGAGAAGAAAGCGCTGACGTTCCTTAAGTTCAATATGGATGAGATTAATCCCGGCGGGAAGAACGAGATGCGCGTGTATTATTGTCCGGCTTGCGGAGGATACCACATCACATCCAAGCCGTATCACGAGAGTTACGAGGGCAGGACAGACAGGCTGATAGACAGATATCACGAGGACGGGAAGACGCTGTTCGATCAACTCGTCGAATACAACGCGAAGTCACTCGAGAAGATTAACAAGTTCCTGTTGGGGAAGACGGGGTACAGCCCCGAAGAGATTAGCGAGGCGAAGAAGAGTTACCTGAAATACAGGGGGCTCGCGTGATTTTGATTTTTGATGGATTCTTTGTATATTTGCACGGAAAGAAAAGTTCAAAAGCCCTGATAAGTCCGATACCCCCCAAGATGCGGATATAAACAGGGGAGGGCAATGGGGAGCCCTGAAGGCCGCGGGGACGTGGCAACCTCGACTTCGGGATTCAATGAGACGGAGTATGTTGGGCCCGCGGTGGTGCCGCGGGTAATATGAATATAAAAAAACACACCATAAGGCCGGTTCGTCTATCGGTGAGGACGAGAGATTTTCATTCTCTAAAGAGCAGTTCGACTCTGCTACCGGCTACCACAGAGGGCTGATTGGATGGATGTCCATAGCGTGATGAACGCGAGCACGACGGTGCAGGGTTCGAATCCCAATGTCAGCCCAACAACGGTCCCTTAACTCAGTTGGTAAGAGTGCCTGACTCATAATCAGGGAGTCGCAGGTTCAAGCCCTGCAGGGACCACCAAAATACTACCGTATCGCCACTGTCTTATACACAGTCGTTAACAGCGTAATTGGTGTATGTGGGTTCGAGTCCCGCCGGTAGTACCAATAACTTCATAACTTATTTTAAAAAAACAAAACAAAATGAAGAAATTATTTTTTGTGTTTGCCGCTATGGCAATGTTGGTGAGCCTTCCCGGCTGCAACTCATGCTCACGGCAGAAGAACGAGGATCCCGAGGTTAAGGGTATCGTCGTGGAGAACACCATCTCAACCGACCGCGAGGATGTGTTCCTCAACTACGGAAAGGTTTACGAGTGGTTCGAGACAAGTGTGACTCTCAAGAGTTTCCTCGATGAGGAGAACGACGGAAGCGTCGAGCAGGTTCTCAACGTGTTCCAAGTGATAAAGAAGGACGAAAGCGAAAAGGCTGTCGACACCGATGTTGTAATCTTCACTCACAGCGAGGCGTTGGATACCGTCGATGTTGTCAAGCACACGCTTTGGTTTGAGGACTTCCGTCTTAACGAGGAGGAAATCAACCTCACCTTCGCCGAGGCGTTCGAGCGTTTCAACGAGGCGAACTGCCCCAAGCCACACAGCAAGTACGTTGTCCTCAGGAAGCCCGTCGGGCCCGCTGTCACCAACGCGCTGTACATTTTCGGCAATACCGCCGATCACGTTTTTGTTGACGCGAAGACGGGCGATGTCCTCACTGAGGATCCCGGTTACAAGTGGATTGAGGACTCACCAGCCGAACACGCGGAGTAAGACCGCGCCATGGTGTGGAAAATACTTGTGGACATTTTCCTTATCGCCACGTTGGGCGTATGCTCATACTCAATCATCTCTTATGATGTGGAGCAGGCGAAAAAGAGGAAAAAGAAATGAGAGACACGTCCTTCGGGACGTGTTTTTTTTTTGTATATTGGTACGGAAATCATTATTTTTGTGTTATGAAATTAGCGAACGACATTGTAATTGACAAGGTGTCCCCGTTCACAGGGGGCAGAGTGCTTCTCGCTGACAAGAATTTCACCGTGACGTTCAGGGGAGAGGAAATCTCAGGCACGCACAAGGTGTATCATTGCGAGGACACGGGCAACGAGTTCACGGACGATGAGTTGGACACCGACTTCGTGTGGCAGGTGTTCAGGGCATGGTGCGATAAGAACGATATCCAGATTTCGGATCTTGAAGTCAACAAACGGGCGAGAAGGAGAAGACAGAGGAATGAGCAGGCGGCACAGGCTGATTGAGGGTGATGCGGGAGAGATGGTGAGGACGCTCGACAGGGAGTCTGTTGATCTTGTCGTCACCTCTCCGCCGTATGACAACCTCAGGAAATACGGTGGTGTCGGGGACTCTTGGAACGAGGACAAGTTCAAGGAGGTCGCCCTGTACCTGTATGATGTGATGAAACCGGGTGGAGTCGTCGTTTGGGTAGTCAACGACAAGACGGAGAACGGAAGCAAGACGGGCACCGCGTTCAAACAGGTTCTTTATTTCATGTCCATAGGGTTCAAACTCAATGACACTATGATATGGAGAAAGACGAACCCGATGCCGCAGGTCAGGCAGCCGAGATACTGTTCCTGCTTCGAGTATATGTTCGTTCTGAGCAAGGGGAAGCCCAAGACGTTCAACCCCATAATGAGGGAGACGAAATTCGGTGGAAAGAGTTACAACAGCACCGCCAAGAATATGGACGGCGAGTCGGGGCGGCATGAGCTGAACTATACTGTCAACTCGCAGGCGGTGGATTATAACGTGTGGGACATAGCCGTCGCGCAGAACAAGACGGCGCATCCCGCCGTGTTTCCGATAGCGATTCCCGAGAGGCATATCAAGACTTGGACCAATGAGGGCGACACCGTGCTTGACCCGTTTATGGGCAGCGGGACGACAGGCATCGCGGCGTTGGGGCTCGGAAGGGACTTTATCGGGATAGAACTCAACCATGAGTATTTTGAGATTGCAAAAAATAGAATCGAGAATGGAGACAAGTGATATGAACGAAGTTGAGAAATTCGTCTACCTGATTTCCTACGCCCCGCAGGAGCTCCCGAAGGAGAAAGCCATGGAGAGGGTCAGGCAGCAGGCGGAGAAACTCATCGAACTCGTGCGCAATGAGTTGGAGAAGGAGTATGTCGTCATAGAGAAGGAGACGTACAAGTCCGTGCTGAAAAAATTCAGCGAGCAGGGCAGGAGCGCGGTGTTAAGGGAACTCCCGAAATGGAGGGTGGCGAAACGCGACGCCTTTTCCGACACGATAGACTTCGCCGTGAAGTTTATGAACGACGGCGGCGATTACAAAGATTACGAGACGGTTGTCGCCACGAACAGGCTGAGTGCCGGTGAGGAGTATATAGACATATCGGACTTGATACATTTGCAAAAAGAGGAATAAGGAAATGGAAGAGAATAAAGTCATACTCCCGATGAGCGAGTACGAGGGGCTCAAGCAGTGCCGTGAGGATATGCGCGCGGCGATAGAGGAACTAAAAAAGGACTGCAAGGAGCGC
>JAEEGL014013839.1_pt1 | contig 21611 bp, 4 predicted proteins | sample 9134231 | NCBI WGS metagenome assembly JAEEGL01 (sample SAMN16246548, study PRJNA631951) | gut metagenome | biome: gut microbiome; feature: rumen; material: fiber-attached | host: Bos | place: Iran: Karaj | collected 2018-10
TGGCTGAGATGGGGCTGTTATATTTGGCCCGTAACACTGTGAATCCCATCATTGAGCGTTGTGGCGGCACGCCATTGTACACTGATTCGGAAGAAGGGCGTTGCTGGTACTGGACCAGTACCGAGGTGGAGCAGAACAAAGGCAATCAGGCCTGGCTGTTCTCGATGACCGACGGCAGCCGTCATAAGACGCCTAAGACGAATGAATATCGTGCACGGGCTATTGTTGAGTATAATCCATTAAATGTAAAATAAGAAAGGAGATTATTATGGGTTGGGGTAAATCTTTGCTAAAAGGAGGCGGTAAGCTTCTTGGTGGTGTCGGTGCTCATACCAAGGGTGTGATGCTCCTTGGCGGTGGCGGTTATGCAGCCTATCAGTATTCAAGGACAGGTCAGGGAGCGTTAAGCACCTGGGGTGATTTGCTGATGGGCAAAGAAACGATGGACAAGGCCAGGAACGACGGTGTTGGCACTGTTGTCGGTGATTTCCTTCTTGGTGATGGAAAAACCGAAAAGGCTGTTGAGAAAGGAAAGGATCTTGTCAGTGGTGTCGGTGATGCCGTCGGTGGTATCGCGCAGGGCGGTTCTGGTCTTTTCGGCACCATGGGCAATATGATCAGCGGCCTTTTCAGTGGCGGCACCAGCAGTCTTGTCGGTCTTATCGCTGCAGGTATGATGTTGTTCGGCAATTTCGGCTGGATGGGTAAGATTGTCTGCGGCCTTATTGCCGCTATGTCCTTTGGACTCTTCAGCGTGAACAGCAGCCAACAGCAGGTGAACCAGCAGATCAGTCCTGCTCTTGCACAGCCAGTGCGTGGCCAGCAGATGGACTATGGCCAGCAGTCAGACGACAACGATGAATCCAACGGAAATGTAGTTTATAGACCAAGAAGATAATGAAATATACGAAGGACATGCTCTTGGAGTCACAGAGTGGCTTCATGATGCCGTTTGCATCAGCAGACGATGAAGAGATTCAGATTACCCTTGGCTTCGGTGAACAGCGTCACCCTGTTACAGGGGAGTTGTTCAATCACCGTGGTGTTGACTTTGTCTGTCACGACAAGCCTTTGTTCGCCCTGGCCACGGGTGTTGTCGTCGGTGCTGGCACTGATGCCATCCATGAGAACTATATTATCACGAAGTACGGTAAGTACGAGGTGAAATACGGCCATGTTTCAGAAGCCTATGTAGGCTATGGCAAGGGAGTCCTTGCAGGCCAGCAGATAGCCCAGAGCGGCGACTTTCTGCATTTCGAGGTATCTTTTGCCGGTCAGCTGTTGGAGCCGATGGAGTTTCTTGGCATGATTTACGGTAATATCATGCAGCTGCAGTCTGTAGGCATGAAAGGCGGTAATATCTTCGCCAACTTGGGAGTGAAGGTGAAGACCGACTATGACAAAGACCAGGAGGAGATAGAGCAGATGATGCAACGCTGGCTTGGCAGCTATATGCAGGATATCATGCTTGATAACTATGCTCCTCCCAAGCGCATGGAAACGTCGTTAAGGAATATCTTTGCCCAGTCTGCCGACAAGAACTATTTCTACGAGACCATGCCCACCATCGGCAATCCTTTAGGGTTGAGCAGCCGTGGTGCGCCGTTGGCTGCCCGTTTCCAGAATCTCCTTATCGGCGACTTCCTGAACTATATGGCGTTATGTCATCATATCTATCCCTCCTCTTGGGATGAAGCTCAAAAAAAAAAGCTTCTGAGCAGGCAGCCGCCGACGGCTACTTTGTAGACCCGTTGGCCAATCTCCAGTTGGGTGATGTCCAGAGTTATGATGTCAGCCGTGTTGCTGCTATCTATGCAGACAACACAGGCCATCGTTGGTGGACGAAAGCCTGGTTCAACGGGCGTGAGAAAGGCGAGAAGGCCGTAGAGATTCCCAGGGCCATGGCGATTAAGTTCGTCAACGACGAAATCAGCAAGGATGCATGGCTCTCCCGTTTCTATCCGAAGCAGATGAGTGTTCTTCAGAATGCCCTTGCCCAGACCCGTCAGCAGTTACTTGGACTTTAAATGTTACTACTATGGATGAGCAGCAGTTAAAAGACTATTTTGTCGATTTGGAGTCCTTACTTCAGGGCTATTATGAAGAACACATGTCATCTATTGTAGATGAAGAATATGCCACCCTTCAGAAGAACAAGCGGGAGGAGTATGAGAAGGAACAGGAACGTACCCCCTACATGCCATCTTTGTCGGGCGTTCCCCTTCAGCAGTATGCCGCTACGACCGCTGTTGTCACGAGTGGTGTCTGGTACCGCCGTAACACCGACTATCTTCTTGGTGTCTGTAATGAGCGATTCAGCAAGATTCCCTTTGCCAAGCATGACCTTAGCGAGTTGACGGCAGGATTTAATGATGCCTTGGTAAAGAAGATTGGCCAAGAGAAGTATGACGAGCTTTCAAGCAAGTATGGCATGGACCTGGCTTCCTATTATGTACAGGGCCGTGTCAACGGCATGTTTTTAGAGCAGCTGGCCGACTTGAAGATGCCCAAGTCAGAATTCCAGTATATTCTGGAAAAAGGTGTGATGGACAGTCTTCCTGCCTTTCTGATGATGTCAGCTGTTCCCGACCACAAAAGTGACTTGGATAAAACTGTTGACTACCTTTCCGAAGAGAGATACAACCCTTCAACAGCTGCCAAGGTCACAGGTTTTATGACCTCCAATGTCATTGACTATATTACACTGGGAGGCGTAGGCAAGGGAGCCAGTCTTTTGCGTTCAGGCGGTCAGGTTGCGACCAATACTGTTGGTCACACCTTGAAGAACTTTGCCAAGTTCACAGGAGCCGACCTGCTTATCAGGGAAGGAGTGTCCCTGATAAGCGGTTTAGGGGATGACGGCTTTAGCGAAGCGATTTTTGGTAACAGAAAAGCTCTTGAAGAATACCAGGTTGAAGCATCAGAGCGATATACTTTATCAAATTCAGACCGAAACGTTCCTTTTGGTTTATTTCGTCGTGGCTCTTATGTATTGAAGACAAACGACGGGAACTATGTCGGTTCCACTTTTGCGAATAAGTTAAAGACACGTTATGAAGGTCCTGAAGTCAAGGTAGACAAAGAAGAGGTCAAAGCCTTCACCAACAGGCTGACCGAAGCTTACAGTTCCTCGCCGGATGTCTTGTTTGGTAATCTTCGAGGCGTATTAGAAACGAACTATATCCTTGACAAAGATAAGGATATTCCCGAAGAAATGCTTACCATGTCTGAGAGCAAGTTAAGCACCTGTTCTGCTTATTACGCATCCCTTGCTCTTCACATGACGGAAAAGCACATTCGTTTTGCTATGGTCAACGGTCATCATCAGACCGATCAGGATGTTGCCCAGATGTCCTACGATTATAGCAGGGCATTAGAGCATGTCCGTTCTGAGCGATTATCCAATAGTGAAGATCGGGAAGGCAGTTTGACTCATGAAGTGGCAGGAGGGAATTCCGTTTCTGACGGGCGAACAGTGGAAGGAGAGACATCGGCTGTTGCTACACAGCAGCAGTCCGTCTCAGGCTGGAACAGTGTTCTTGACAGTCTCGGGCTGTCAGGTTTCGGTGACGTAGGTAAGAATTTGGGGTATGTCATAGCCATGCTTCCCGACTTGCTCATAGGCATGTTTACAGGTCAGACAAAGCGGCTGAACATTTCTGACAACCTGATGCCTATAGCAGCCATTTTCGGAGGTATGTTCGTTAAGAATCCCATTCTGAAGATGTTGCTTATCGGTCTTGGTGGTGCTAATCTGCTTAACAAGGCAGGCCATGAAGTCCTCGACCATGCCGGTATCAAGAGCGACCAGCCAAGGCAGTATAAGACTTATCAGGATGAAGTTCTGGACCGCCGCATCAAGAATCCCGCCATGCAAGGCAACACCCTTATTGCCGACATTGACGGCAAGCCTTTGGTGATACCCATTTCTGATGTGGCTGTCGATGCCTATTACAAGGGAGCCTTACCTCTGAACACCCTTTCCAATGCCGTCTTACGTGCTTGGGACAGGCAACAGGAGACCCTTGCGCAGAACTACGAGCAAGGAGTCGCGGAAGAGCAGCAGATTACCCGTTCACGAGGCATCCAGTAGTGCTTGTTTTACCCCTTTTTTACTCTATGGCAGTCTTGATTTTTTGCGTTTATGACTTTTTGGTCTTAAACGTGTTAAATCAAGAGATTGCCATTTTGTAAATGCTTGTATTTAAAAATATCATATTTATTTTGTACGTAAAAATCAGGCATTTATATACAAACAATGGAAATTCCCGACATGACATATTACAGGCTCTACCTGAAGAATTACTTACGCGAACAGGATGATGTTCGTGCCGATGATGAAGAGTTTGTTGAATCACGCTCGAACAGGGCAGAGGAAATGTATGAGCAAGGCCGTCGTGAGGGCCTTGCCGTCTGGCAGGCCCAGGAGCGTGCCATACGTGTTTTAACAGAAGACTTGAACGATTAGCAATTATAGAGATGGCATACAATAAAAAGGAAAAGTTACAAGACAATCTGCAGGCAATCACTATTGCCTTTGATGTCGCTCGTGATGGCCGTGAGGCCACTGAACAGGAGAAGGCCGCTTTACGGAAGTATAGCGGTTTCGGTGGTCTGAAGTTTATCCTGAACCCGTGTGAAGAAGAGTCGGACATTGAGAAGTGGAGCCGTTCCGACCGCTCCCTGTTTTCTCTCACGCGCACGTTGTTTGCCACCCTTCGTGCCAATTCCAGCAGCGAGAAGGAATACAAGGAATACGAGCGTAGCGTCCGTAATTCCATTCTTACGTCGTTCTACACGCCAAAGGCCGTTGTAGACACCATTGCCAAGGTGATAAAGGAGAAAGGGGTAGATGTAAAAACCTACCTTGATCCGTCTGCAGGAAAAGGTACGTTTATAGAGTCCTTCAAGGAATTCTACCCCGATGTAAAGGCTTCTGCTTTCGAAAAAGACCTTCTGACAGGAAAGGTCTTGAAGGCTTTATATCCCAATGAAGATATCCATGTCGATGGTTTTGAGACCATCGATGCAGCACAGCAGGGTAGGTACGATATTGTCTCTTCCAACATTCCTTTTGGCGATATTTCCGTCTTTGATGACAGCTATGCCACTTCCGGCAATGTTGTCAAGGCAGCATCAACGAAGACAATCCACAATTATTTCTTTCTGAAAGCCCTTGACCAGGTTCGTGAGGGAGGTTTTGTAGCCTTTATTACGTCAAGAGGTTTCATGGATTCCCCGTCTAACGACAAGATCCGTGAGGAGATTGTCAAGAATGCTCGTTTGGTCGGTGCCTATCGTCTTCCCGACGGAATGTTCCGCGATGAAGCCGGAACCGATGTCGGCAGTGACCTCGTTGTCCTACAGAAATATTCTGGCTACGATGCCACCCTTGACCCTGACAGTCTCGCTTTCTGTGAGGTGAGCAGCGGCTATAAGACGATGGACGGTGAAGACTATTCAGATTTCAACCTCAATTCTTTCTGGTGGAAGTCCATGATGGCACCGGATTCTGAGGCCATCATTGCCACCAAGGAGGAAAGGGGCACCAACCCTTACGGCAAGCCTGCACTTGTCTTCACCCATGAAGGAGGGATAACGGGCATTTCTTCCCTTCTTGAAGAATATATGTCCCGTGACCTTTATGCTGACTTCGTGGATTATTACAAGAAGAATGCCCCAAAGCCCCAGAGGGCTGTGGAACAGCAAAAGCCGCGACGTGAGAGGCCTGTCCGTCAAGACCAGCCTGTCCAGCTCAGTCTCTTCGACCTTTGGGCTGAAGACACTGTAGTAGAGGAAGTTCAGAAGCCGTCTATGGATCCGCGTCCCTACAAGGGAGATATTCTTTCTCATTACCGCAATGGCATTGTCGTTGAAGACAATGGCCAGCTGGGTCATCTGAGCAATGTCGGCTACGGTATCACTTTTACTCCTATCAAACTGACCGATGACCAGACAGGCCGTATGCGTCTCTATATTAAGATTAGAGATGCGTATGAGCAGCTTTATAAGTCAGAGGCAGAATTGCGGCAAGAACAGCCTGAGCTTCGCGAAGAGCTGAACATACACTATGACAATTTCTTTGTCAAGTATGGAAATCTCAATGAGCGGAAGAATGCCAAGCTTCTTATGATGGACGCTCATGGCCGTGACACCCTCTCTCTGGAGAACAGTGAGAACGGTCAGTTTGTCAAGGCCGATATCTTCTCACGTCCCGTTGCTTTCAGCTTGGATCATGAGTCTCAGGTTGTCTCAGCCTCCGATGCTTTGTCTGCCTCCTTGAACCGCACGGGCAGTGTGGACTTGGAATATATGGTCTCTATCAGTGACTTCACTGAAGAAGAGCTGCTTGACCAGCTCAGGGAGCGCATCTATTATAATCCTGTTGAAGGAAGTTATGAGATTGGCGACCGTTTCCTTGCCGGCAATGTTGTTGCGAAGCTTGAAAGCATCCGTCAATGGCATGGTGTTGACGAGACGCAGGAGCATGAGATACAGCGCTCCATAGCTGCTTTGGAGTCCGTTGTACCAACACCCATCACCTATCAGGAGTTGGATTTCAATTTCGGTGAGCGGTGGATGCCGAAGGAATATTTCTCGCAGTTTGCCAGTGAGTTCTTTGAGACAGACATCAAGATTGACTATGCCCCGCAGATGGATGAGTTTGTCCTTGACGTGTCGGGGTACAGTGCCAAGCTGCGTACAGAGTTTGCCGTTACAGGTGAGACGAAGACCTACGACGGCGAGGAGCTGCTTCGCCATGCTCTTTACAACACCGTCCCTTCCATCAAGAAATGTGTCGGTTACAAGCCCAACGGCGACCCCATTATGGGTACCGACCATGAGAAGATGCAACTTGCGGCCAGCAAGATCGACCAGATTCGTGACGGCTTTACCGAATGGATTGACCGGCATCCTGAAGAATGGAAGAAAGCGTTGGTCGACCAGTATAACAGGAAGTTCAATTGTTTCGTCCGCGCCAGCTACGACGGAAGTCATCAGACCTTCCCCGGTCTTGATTTGAAGGGGTTGTCTGCCGAGAAGTATAAGATCAACGAGATATATAAGTCCCAGAAGGATTGTGTGTGGATGCTGCTGCAAAACAATGGAGGTATCTGTGACCACGAAGTGGGCACAGGCAAGACCCTTACCATGTGCATTGCAGCACATGAGATGAAACGTCTTGGTCTGGCTCATAAGCCTGTTATCATTGGCATGAAGGCCAATGTGGCAGAGATTGCCGCCACCTATCAGGCTGCCTATCCTGATGACCGCATCCTCTATGCCACCCAGAAGGATTTTGCCGACAGGCAGAATTTCTTCAACAGGATGAAGAACAATGACTATGACTGTATCATCATGAGTCACGACCAGTTCACGATGATACCTCAATCGACTGACATACAGGACCAGGTCATCCAAGAGGAGATTGATGCCATTGACGAAGCTCTGGCAGTCTATGAGCGCCAAGGTCATAGCGTCAGTGGCCGTATGCGTTCCGGTTTGGAGAAACGCAAGATCAATCTGGAGAACCAGCTTCTCACCCTCAATGCCACCCTTGCCAGCCGTGCTGACGATGTCGTTGATTTCAAGACGATGGGCATTGACCACATCTTTATTGACGAGAGCCAGGCCTTCAAGAATCTTGCCTTCACAACCCGTGACAATCGGGTTGCTGGGCTTGGCGACCCTAATGGCAGTCTGCGTGCGCGGAACTTGCAGTATGCTATCAGGACCATTCAGGAGCGTACCGGCAAAGACCTTGGAGCCACCTTCCTCAGTGGCACGACCATCAGCAACAGCTTGACAGAGCTGTATCTGCTGTTCAAATACCTGCGTCCGCAGGCATTGTCAGCACAGGACATCAATAGCTTTGATGCCTGGGCAGCAGTCTTTGCCCGTAAGAGCCGTGACTACGAGTTCAACGTCGCTGGCAGCGTAGTGATGAAGGAGCGTTATCGTCAGTTCATCAAAGTGCCTGAGTTAGGTGCTTTCTATAATGAGATTACCGACTATAAGACAGCTGCTGATGTTGGTCTGGAGCGTCCTGACATGGACGTGCAACTGGTGAATATCCAGCCCACTGAAGACCAGCAGGACTTCCAGCAGCGTCTCTTGCAGTTTGCCGAGAGTGGTAACGGTGATTTGGTTTTCCGTGGCCCGCTGAGTGACAGCGAAGAGAAGGCCAAGATGCTCATTGTCACCAACCTTGGCAAGAAATGTTCCCTTAGTCCGAAGCTTGTCAATCCCGATTACCATGAAGGTGATGACACAAAGATCGGTGTCGCGGCCAAGAATATCAGCGAGATATACTATCAGTATAATGAGCAGAAAGGAACACAGTTCGTGTTCTGTGACCTCTCCACGCCAAAGAAAGGAGAGTGGAGTGCCTATCAGGAGTTGAAAGACCGTCTCGTCAACGAGTACCACATCCCGGAGGCTGAGATACAGTTTATTCAGGATGCCGGCACGGAAAAGAAGAAGAAGGAGTTCATCGACAAGATGAATCGTGGTGACATCCGGGTGATGATCGGTTCTACGACGATGCTCGGAACTGGAGTCAACGCCCAACAGCGTGCTGTCGCCGTCCACCATCTTGATCTGCCTTGGCGGCCGAGTGACATGGAACAGCGCAATGGCCGTGCCAGACGCAAGGGCAATGAGGTTGCCCGTGACCATGCTGACAATACCGTGAAGTGTTTTGTCTATGCTGTTGAGCGCAGTCTTGACAGCTACAATTTCTATCTCCTTCAGGCGAAGAGTGAGTTTATCCGTCAGATGAAGACGGGAGCCTTGGGTAAGCGAAGCTTTGACCAGGGTGGAGAGGATGAAGACAACGGTATGCCGTTTGCCGAGTATGTGGCCATTACCAGTGGCAATACAGACCTGTTGGAGCGTGCGAAGTTAGAGAAGCGCATCCTTGGGCTTGAAGCAGAGCGTAAGGCCTTCTACAAGCAGCAGCAGGTCGTACAGCAAAGGCTTACCTTCGTCAAGGAGCAGATAGCACATTTCGATTCAGCCCTTGAAAAGCTTCATTCTGACAAGGCCGCCTTGGAGAAAGCCCTTGATGGCGTTTATGACGATGGCGTGGATGTCTTTGAGGGGATTCGCCGAAACAACAGTGTTTTTGCTTTCCATGGCAGCGAAGACCCGCAGCTGTCCCGGGTCCGTTTTGACCTCACTCAGGCACAGCCCTATGGTGACTATATGCAGAAGGTTGCCCGTCAGGAGGTCAATGGCGAGGTCACCGTTGCCCGTCTTGTTTTGGAAGATCTTGACTGGCCGTTGGTGATGACCTCCAAGACGGAGTACAACCCATCCACGGGTGTCAACCGTTGGGTAGGTAATAAGATTTCCGTTGTAGGTGCAAGCGGTCTTCACTATACATTCAACAACGGCAAGGTGTCGTTGTCTGATAAGAATCTTGCTGCCAACTATCCTTTCGAGGCTCTTTCTCGCATTCCAGAAATCATCAAGGACCAGGAGCGGCAGCGCAAGTCCTACGCCGACCAGATACCAGATTTGGAGCGTATTGCTAGCAAGGAATGGGAGAAAAGTGAGCAGCTGAAAGAATTGAAGGAGCAGTTGCAGACTCTTGACCGTAAGATTCAGCATGACATGGACGGCAAGGTACAGCAGATCGGTCAACAGCCGGAGGTTTTGCCGTTCACCATTGAGCAGAAAAGCTGGGGCCGTAATCCTTGGGAGCTGAAGTTTGCCGTCAGCGACTACCCTTACCTGAACAATGAAGACCGTGAATCAGTAGAAGAGAAGTATCATGGTAGCATCAGTTCCTATCACGGAACCGTGACAGGCCATTTCCGTCATCAGTTCGGTGCGGAGGAAGCCATGAAGGAACTGTCCATGCTCAATGCCGAGCATAAAGACAATATCGACTGGTTGAAAGCCGCTGTTACGAATATCCGTGACACGGCTTGTCTACCCGCCTTGCACCGTCTGCATGATTTGGGCTACGACCGTAACGGAAGGCCCTTAGAAGGAGAGAATGCCTTGCGTCTTAATGTTGTCAGCCTTGGTGAATACAAGAATGAAGCCATCAGGGCACTTGCCCATGGTGTCAAGGATAACAACGGTGTTGCTATGGAAGCTGCTGCGGGTGCTTTGGCCAAAGCCCTTCAGGATATGCCAGAGGCAAAGAACGCCGTTCTTGTGGGTATGCCCGGTCATCAGGGCTATGGCGGTCCCGCACGTCGTCTTGCCAAGCTTGTTTCTGAACAGACAGGCATCTTATATGTCGATGCTTTAGACAGTACAGAGCATGAGAGTCTGTATGAATGGAAGAAACAGCATCCTGGTGAGGAGCTGCCGGAACTGTTTTTCAGTGAAGACAGGGATAACCCCATTCCCGAGGGTACTACACCTATCATCATCGACAATGTGATTGACACTGGTCATACCGCCTGGGCTGCCGTCGAAGCCTTGGAGGTACAGCCCATCCTTTTGACTATAGGTAGCACAGGCAATGAACAGCGTTCATGGCATGATATTCAGGTAGCAGTCAACCCGAAAGGAATGGATTATATCAAGTCCTCCACACCCGCTGGGGTAGGGTTGACAGGTCTGCAACCACAAGAGTTGAATGACCTTCTTCTGAAGGCACAAAGTGAAAACGACTCTACCGCCAGGGCCAGCCTCGGACGCGCTGGCCTTGACTGGTATACAGGTCAGCCCCGTTATCTTGTCAATCATATTGTAGACAAGTGGAATGTAGCTTTCTCCGATGACCTTGAACCAGGCCTGAATGACCTGTTTGACAAAGGATCTGCTGACAACATCTTCTCCAAGGAAGAGTTGAATCATCTTTCCGATGTCGACAAAGAAGATTTTAATCTTCTGTTAGGTCAGGTTCAAGAGTTGACAAAGAACAGCTACAGCTACCAGCATCTTGACACGAAGCGTCGTTTGATGATTGTCTATGACTATCTGAAGGAGAAAGCTGCTACTGCCATTCAGAATGCCGCTGCCGGGCAAGCTGCATTGTCTGACGCTCCTGCAAAGCAGGAATATACGACCATCACCGATGCTGAATGGTCATATATGTCACAGCTCGTCTCGGACTTGAATACTGGCAATCATCTGTTAGGACGTCCTCGTTCTGAAGAGTATAAGATCTTTTTTGCCGAGGTTGCCCGTGCCCATGAAGCCGTGCAGTCTTGGACTGCTGATAGCTGGTGGTATTTAACCAAACGCCAGGGTGAGTTGTTGCGTGCAGAGAGCAGCATGTACCATGACGGTCTTTCCGGCCTTGCCTCTTTCTTGGAGATGGACGTTAAGGAGTTGAGTGAAAAGTTGGATGCTGCCGCCTTGGATGGAGCCATTGAAGAGAAGAAAGAGTCCACGCAACTGTTATATAACAGGGAAAGCAAGTCATGGTCGGGTGTGCCGGCTGACATGAAGGTTTATTCCACTGGTGAACCAGACCGCATCAGTGAGGTGTATGGCTATACGCCGAATAACGACATTGACCTTGTTTACAGCGAAGGGTTGAACAGCTCGTATGTGCGTGTCTGGGTCGATGACCATCAAGCCGAGACACCCGCGAAGATTGTCATACAGCTGGAGCAGGAAGGCTACGATGTTGGCCTTCATGGAGAGCGGGGGCGTTATGTTGACTTTGACAGTTGGGATGAAGCCGTTAGCTTCGAGAAACATGTGCGTGACATTGAGACAGAGGTACACCGTCCCAAAGTCAATGTTTCAGAGGAAGATGTCAGTCAAGAATCTGTTCAGAAGGAACAGGATACCAGTGACATTGACGTGAAGTTCAAGGCCGCTTTTGCTGCCGCCCTTCCCGATAGTCCAGAGCGTCTTTCCAAGGCACTCGTGGAAGACTTCAGGGAAGTGCTGCATCGTGCCTGGTATGAAAATGATTTGGATGCCCGTGCTGCCATCAGCAAGGATTATGGTATTGACTGGCGCTATGGTGTTACCAATCATACCGTTGAGAATGCCGAGGAAGACTTCGAAGGTATTTCCGATGAAGTCTATCTGACGACTGCCAACAATATAGTCAACCAGCGTATTCGCGGCTTGTTTGACTATCAGGAGCGCAACAAGATAAAAGATCAGCAGTTGGAGCTTTTAGAGTCCTATTTCGAGAGAGCGCCCAAGGAGATAGAGGCAAAGAATGTGGATTTTTGCCGTGAATTTCTGTTATACACCCACATTCTTGTCAACCAGTATGCTTTCAAGCCAAAGATGGAGATACAGCAGATGATTTCGCAGAATGAAGATGCGAAGAATACAGAATCTCCCATCATGAAGCAGTTCCATGACCTGAAGGCCAAATATCCAGATGCGCTGTTGTTGTTCCGTGTGGGTGAGTTCTACGAGTGCTATGAACAAGATGCTGTTGAAGCTTCTCGCATTCTTCGCATTCATCTTGTTCATCGTCAGCCGACGGTGCCATACGACTCACCCAATAATGCGTGGGCAGGATTCCCGAAGCACGCCCTTGACACGTATCTTCCAAAACTGGTACGTGCAGGTAAGCGTGTGGCCATCTGTGACCAACTGGAAGATCCGAAGAAAGTAGCGGCAGCTGCCCAACAGAAGATGAAGGAAGAAGGCACTCCTGGTACTCGTATGCAGCTGGTAGAGACCATGAGTGATGTGAAGGCTGTCCTTCCTCACCAAGCCATGCTCCGTGATGCCCTTATCGAGCGGATGCGGGAAGCAGGGGTGAAGGTAAATACTGATGTGTCAGAAGGGGAGCGTGTTCTATCACTTGCTGCTGGTGGTAGACATGAAATGTTAAAAAACAGGATTGAAGACTTGCGGGGAGTGGAAAAATTTATAGAGGAAGCTCTTAAAGGGAAAAAGGTTAACAAGAGTATTGAATTAGATCTTCCACTTATAACATTACGACGTATTAAAGTTGCAATGGGTAGGAATTATGATAGTCATAGTATTTCTGCAAACAATTTAATTCATGGTCGTAAGGGCCACGGTGTTGGAAGGGAAAGACAATCCACCCATATTCCTTTAAAAGACGAAGATTTCAAATTGGCACCTTATATAATGATTGCACCAGATGTAATCATTCCTGGTACTATGGGCAGTGACGGTCGTGAATCTATTCGATTTGAAAAATATATTTCAAATGGAATGGTTGTCGTTGTTGAGAAGGAACAAAAAAACAGCCCTGATGATATGGAAACCATAACCATGTGGGCTGATAAGTCTACCAGAGTCGCAGATGTCCGTATTTCTACGTCCCCTGTGGATGACGTCCGAAACGTTATCTCTGATAAAGACGCTGCAAAGATACGAAAAGATGCTGAAACTGCAATAGAAAATGATGAAATTATTCGTCAATACAAATTAAATTTCCAATTTCTTAACAAAAATTCAAATGATAATATTATCATTGTTGGCGAGGAAGCACAACGCATATATGGTGAGATATTGGAGAGTGAACGAAAATCCCGTGAACTTGTGTTCCCTGCCCATACAGGAGCATTAGGTATTTTCGTCGAAGAAGGAAAGTATGTTGCCTTTGACAACTCCACCAACGACTGTTGGGTAGAGGATTTCAAGAACGAGCAGGTGGCTCTTTCTTGGCTTCGTGGTGAGCTTTCCGCTGAAGATGCACACAGGTTGGACAATATACGCCTGATGACAGCTTCCCCTTCGGGGGCACAGCCGACATTCTTCCGTGCCGGTAATCAGCAGGCATACGGCTTTGTCTATGACAATGATATCTATGTAGACAGGTCTATTGCCACGGAAGAAACCCCGTTACATGAATACACCCATTTATGGGCCGAGGTGATGCGTCAGCAGAACCCGAAGGAATGGGACAACATTGTTTCCTTGATGAAGGGAAACAGAGAACTATGGCAGGATGTCACAGAGCGTTACAGTCATCTGACAAACGAGAATGACATTGCCGAAGAAGTCCTTGCCCACTACAGTGGCAAGCGTGGCTTCGAGCGTATGGAGGAAGAGTACAAGAAACGTCCCGGGTTGAGTGAAGAGAATGTCAGTTCCATTCTTGACACGCTTTCTGAAGCCCTCTCGCGTTTGTGGAGTTTTGTTGCCGACTTCCTGCACATCCATTACACCAGCAAGGAGCAGGTTGCCGACCAAATCCTTTGTGATGTCCTGAACGGTGTTAATCCCCTTGACTACCGTACTGGCGATGCAGAAAAGGTTTCTACCCAGATTATCCGTCCTCATTTCATTGGCGAGACAGGTGCCAGGAATCTCGGCTTGTCACGCGGTGACGGCTTGATGTTTATGAGCAGGCTGTTGGAGTCTGCCAAGGATTATGAGAAGCGAGGCTATGATGCCTTACGTATTAAGCAGATAACTGGCTGGGAGCGTGGTGCCGATGGCAAATGGCGCAGTGAGATTTCCGGCATCCATGTAAAATCTATGGATGTCGGTGTAAACACCGTTCTTTCCGACATTGTGGATGCGCCAGACTTGTTCAAGGCTTACCCTGAATTGAAAGATGTTCAGGTGAAGATTGGCGGTATTATCGACAACGGGCAATATGACCATGAGACGAATACCATCACCTTGAATGAGATATACCGCTCTTCCGAGGTTACAAAGGAGCAGTACGAAGAGGTGCTGGTCGTCAACGAGCAGTCCATCAGTGATGTAGAGTCATCCATCAATGCAGGCATTGACACAGAATATAACAAAAGTCTGCTTGAAGAACTTCACTTACTGAAAGAAAGTGTTGGTGAGCAGGCTGCTTCGGCACGAAGCATCGATGAGATATGGCCAGACATCAATTCCGTTATGGCCCATGAGGTGCAGCATGTTATTCAGCATATCGAAGGATTTGCTGTCGGTGGCAATCTCCGTACTGTTGCCAATATGCGGTTAGAGTCAGCTCAGGCAGAGATGGATAAATATCAGGAAGTCTATGATGACTACCAGTATCTTGAAGCCAAAAGCCTTTATGCAGAAACCACCAGTGAGGTTATGTACTATATCCATGAAATGGACAGGTTCGAAGCTGAACATGGCGAAGAACTTAACGCTTATCTCAGTGCACGCAGTCAGCGTGATGCTGCTGAGATAGACATTGCCTCTGGCATGCTTTCCGAGCAGAATTTTGATGAATACCGCCGTCTTGCCGGAGAGGTCGAAGCCCGCAATGTGTCGCGTCGTGCTGAGATGACAGCGATGGAACGCCATAACACCCTTGCTTCGTCGACGGAAGACGTGGAAAGGGAGAATCAGATTCTCCGTTATGGCAATCTTGGCGTTGCAGCTCAGGCTTCAATGTCTGTTGCGAGTGACATGTCTTCACGCCAGGCTATGATTCAAAGGCGTGAGGCTGCCGGTGCCATGGTCGATCACCTCCGTGCCATGGGCATTGATGTAGTCACAGACAACCACGAAAGCCGTCGGACGTTGCGTGAGGCCGAGAAAGACCAGAGCGAAGCCGGTAAGGTACGTCATTTCAAGACTGAGAACGGCGAGAGTTATGGCTTCGCCTATAGGGGTAACATACACCTTGATCTCCGTCGGCTGAATACGGAACTGTCCCTTCATGAGTTTGCTCACCTCTGGTGTGAGACCATGCGGCGTGTCAACCCTCAGAACTGGAGCAACACTGTTGCTGTCATCAAGAATGACACAGCCACATGGGATTTTGTAAAGTCTGCTTATCCTGAGTTGAAGGATGAGAACGATCTTGTAGAAGAAGTTATCGCACATTACAGCGGGAAGCGTGGTGCCGAGAAGTTAGAGGCCGAGCTTCAGCGTATGACTCCGAGGGATGCCAATTATGGCAGCCGTTGGGGTAATATATTCCATAACATCAGCAAGGCCATTCAGGACTTCTGGAAGCATACTGGTGACTCCCTGAATGTGGAGTACAAGAATGCCGATGATGTGGCCGATATGATTTTGAAAGATTTCGCCGAGAAGGTCAGCCCTGTTAAGAAGCTGGAGAAATATCTTCAGGAACAGGACAAGGAATATGCCGCTGCCGTGGCTGCCGGTGATATGGATAAGGCCCGTGACCTTTTCGTTGCTGCTTTGCAGGAGAATGTCGGTAACGGTGTCACACCTTTTGTTGCCGTTGACGGCTATCGTGGTAAGATGGATCAGCTGGCGCGAAATGTCAAGTCAGATGATTTTGCTGTTTGGAGGGAAGCTGTCAACGAAGCTGCCGACCGCATGGCTCCGTTGATTGATTCTTTTGCGCCAGACAAGGCCGTCTTAGTTCCTGCGCCATCCCATGATGGAAAGGCTACTAATATGCTGCCATTGGCCAATGCCATCTCCCATCGCACAGGCATTGTCGTTGCTGATGTGCTGGTGAGTGAGCCGAGGCAGAGCCAGTATGAGGCGAAGCGAGAGACAGGCAAGCCCCTTACTCCCGAGCAGTTAGGCATTCGCATGGAGGGTGAACTGCCACAAGGCAAGATGCCTATTGTCATCGACAATGTGGTAAACAGTGGCAATACCGCCGAAGCCTGCATCAAGGCTTTAGGTAAGGGTATGGTTTTGTCTGTGGCCAGTGCTGTCAGTCAAGATCGTCATGTCGCCTCGCTGAAGAGTGCCGCTGCTGTTGTCTACGACAAGCAAGGAAATCTCATCCCGCTCAGTGAGCGCTTTGAGATTAAGAACAAATGGCTGGGCAGGGTTATGAATTATAAGCCAGACCAGCAGCCGACTGTTATAGCAGGCTTAGAGCGTTATAGCGAGCAGGAGATATACAAGTATGTCCGTGAGCATTTCGAGACGATGCTTGAAGATTCAGGCATCGATGCAGAGATTGTTGACATGAAAGTTATCGGTTCCCGTGTTAATGGCAATAGCAGTGAGGACAGCGACCTTGACGTGCTGTTGGAGTTCAAGGGAGACATCAGCGAGGACGGCCTTTTCAACATCCTCAATGATGAAGACGAAGGCCGCCTGTATATAGAAGGCATCCCTGTTGACATCAATCCCATTACCGAAGGCAAGAGTGGAACTATTCAGCAGTTCTTGGAAAGGAACAAAGACTACGTAAAGGAAATTGGTATAAACGATAAAAATGATATTACTATGGAAGAAAATGAGAAGCTACAGGCCACCATCAAAGATGTGACCTCTCGTGATGAACAGTTCCGTTATCAACTGTTGAGTCGTATGAAACAAGACTGTGACTATTTCCTCGGTAATGGCAATCGCCACGAGGGAGGCCTTTGGGCCGGCAATGCGAAGGATCAGGTTGCCGTCATGCGAGCCTTGTGGGATTCTGTTCCTGAGAAGCCTGAATGGCTAACCAATGAACAGCTTGACAACTGTGCCGAGAAGATGACCACTCCAGAGAAGAGCATACAGGATCGGTTGGCTGATGTCAAGACCGAGCTGCTGGTGTTGACAGACATGTATGGTCTGCAATATACCCCTGTCATCCTCCCGCAAAGAGTATTTGTCACTGATGACAACCACCCCGACGGTGAAGTGTCCTACGGCAATGCCACCGTCATGGGCAGTGATGTGGAGTTATACGACAGTATACTTGACTCCTACGATGCCCGTAATGGTGTCTCACTGTCAGAGTTGCCCGAAGAAAAGCAGTTGGACGTGTTGGAGCAGCTGCGTGACAAGCTGCAGAACGAGAACCGTCAACTGTCTGTGTATGTCAACACAGAGCAAGTTCCAAGCTATGCCCTTACCGCTATCATCAATGGCGATTTCAGCGGCATAGAGGATGATGAAGACCGGCAGGACATTGAGGACTTCATGGACAAGTATGCCGGAATGACTTTCAGCGTCCGTGAGGAAGAGCCATCGTTTACCAACAGTCCCGCTTTTGGCAAGGCCGTTGACTGTGTTCCTGTTGATATTATCAATATCACTACGACTGGTCAACTCCGTCAGGTTCAGCTTGCAAGGATGGCCAAAGAGCAGCAGGCACAGGCCAGTCATGGTAAAGTCGTTCAGGAACACGTTTATACTCCTGAACAGTCCGCTATTATCAAGGAAGCCCTTGGCGACCACTTCCAGAAAGTCACCAATGACTATTATAATAATGGAGATGTTGAGAGCACCGAAGTCAAGGAAAAGGTCAATGGCATGGAATTCCCAAGCGAGGAAAAAGCCAGGAGTGCGGCTTACAATATAAGCAGAGAAGTTCTTGAAAAGGCCGAAGCAACCAATCCTGGCATTATTGCCCGTTACACTGGTTTCGAGGGTGACGATGTCATTGAGAAAGAAACCACAAGAATGTCACAGGATGCCATGAAATATGCCGAAGCGGTCTTGTACAACAAGCAGAATAACATGGAGCAGAAGCTGGAAGACAATATTGCACGCTTAAACGACCTTGTTAAGGATTACAATAAGGTTTCCAAGGCTTTCGACCCCAACTATGACATCTTCGGCAAGCCTGTGCAGTTCTATTCCATTGAGAAAAACGATGATGATCATTTTGCCCTTATCGCTCACGATGCAGAAACAGGCAAGTTTGTCACCAGTTGGGAGTCTGCTCGTGCTATTGATTCAAAGATTGGACTTATCCGATTTGAACTGTCGGCAAAAATGCCAGCCATGCGTGAAGTCGTTGCAGAACGTCAGAATAACGGTACGACGCTTGACCCGGAGTTTCGTGTAGCGAAGGGACACATGGATGATGTCATCAGCGAAGCCATGCCCAATGTCGATGACAAGATAGAAATCAGCCCCACGGCTGTTTCCAATGGTGATGACACCTATACCATTACCAGCCTTTACCATGAGCAGGTTGATGGTCAGCACCATTTTCTTGCCAGTAGCAAGATGCAGGATGTCACCGTTGATGTTGACACAGTTATTCATGACGTGTCTTCTGCCAATGATCTTGTGACAGCCGTCCGTGAGGCACAGATTGCTCAATTGCTTGGCACAGGCGGCATTGACTTTATCCAGCGTTATAATGGACCGAAGCGGATAGAGAATGACTCCCTAACAAGGGAGGACGTCTATATCAGGGAGATTCAGAGCCGTGACGGAAAGGTAACCATTGAAGGCGCTATTGACAATGACGGTGTACCTGTTTATGTCAAGAACCTCAAAGACCTTGGCCGTGACGGTATCGATAATCTCTTTGCTGAAGTCCGGGATGTAGTACAATGGACACCCGAGTTGAATCTCACCATTGATCAGGCCTTGATGGTTGCAGAACACCATGGGTTACATTCAGAGGTAGAGCTTGACCTGATGAACGGTATGGAGCCGGAGCTGGCCTTGCAGAAACATCATATCATGCCGACAGCAGACATGCTTGCCAAGATAGAGCAGATGAATGATGTGGATCAGGTTCCCATCGTCGATGCCGTTCCCATGTTGCTTGACAAGGTCATTCCGAATAATGGTGACGAGTTGTTGTTGGATGCTGGAGGTGCGAAGTTGGATTTCCAGTACATCGGTTTCGGTTATCAGGAGCTTCAAGATGTCAAAAGCATCAAACATATCGGCGACGGTTACGTAGCCAGTAATGGCGAACATACTATTGATGTAAGTCGCCTGGCTTCTGGTCCTGATGGGGAATACTTTTTGAAAGTCATTAAAGATAATGTTAAACTTATGGAGGACAAAGCTATGTCAGAAGAGAAAAAACAAGATGTTGTTCAGGAGCAGCAAGAGCAGCAGCCTGAACAGAAAAAGAAGGGCTGGAACATCGACTACACCAAGTATTCGATGCCAGAAGGTGTGAATGTCGAGAAAGCCGACGTGTTCAAGCTTGACAGGGGCGAAAACGCAGGCAAGTATGCCGTCTCTGCTGTCATTGACGGTCAGCGCAAGACGCAGGTTCTTTACAAGAACGATGTCGATGCCTATTTCTCCAAGGATGAGAAGGGTGAGCGCAAAGCTACAGCCGCTCAACTTGTGGCCAAGTATTTCAATCCTGAAACCCTGAAGAAGCCCATACCTGTTAAAGAAGAAGCAACTGAAAAACAGGTTCAGGAGCAACAGGCTACTGCGGAGCAGAAGTCGGAAGAGACTGCCGCTGCACAGCAGCAAGAACAGCCTGAACAGAAGAAGAAGGGCTGGAATATTGACTATGCAAAATATTCCATGCCGGAAGGCGCTGTTGTTGAAAAAGCCTTTGTCAAGAAAGACGAGGAGAGTGGCAAATACCGTTTGATGGCCACCATCAATGGTGAGTTCCGTTCTGCCGACCTCTATCCCAATGACCGTCAGGCTTTCTTCGAGAAGAATGAACAAGGTGAACGTAAGGCCACTGTTGATCAGCTTGTCGCCAAGTATTTCAGCAAGTCCACTGCTGAAAAGATGGGCAAGTCTGCTGCCGACATAGACAGTGTAGGTGAACTGGAGAATGCCGCCGACGAAGCCAAGGAGAATGTTGCAGAAGAGCAGGCAGCTTCTGAAAAAGAAGAGAAAGAGCGTCAAGCCAAGGAAGCCGAAGAGAAGAAGCAGGAAGAAGAGCAGAAGAAAGAGGACAAGCAGGATGTATCTGCTGGTCTTGCCCTCCAAACCACTCTCCTCGTCGGTGCTCTTCAGGCTGCATCGGAACATGATGGCGTATGGATGAACAAGGGCGGCAAGCAAGCTCCTGCTTTCTGGCCGAAGGACACCAAGCCCAGTGCTTTTAACAGTATGATAATGGCATTACATTCCGATGCCAATGGCTATAAGACCAATATGTACACCACCTTTGCCACCGCCAAGCGTGAAGGTATCAGTGTACGTGGCAAGGAAAATGGTCTGCCTTTCAATTGGGATGACTGGAACACCTTTGAGAACAAGTATAACAAGAACGATGTCATTGACCGTGCTAAATACCTCACGCTTGATCCGCAGGAAAAGGAGCTTTACAAGGTACAGTTCCGCAAGGAGATGAAGCCCATCTTCAACATTGACCAGACTACTCTTCCCATGACGAAGAAAGAAGCGTACAATGCATTGGTTCAAGTTGAAGAAAAGAAACAAGAAAAGCCCGACCAGCAGGTCGTCAAAGCCGAGCAGGTGGCCGAAGTAAAGGCCAACTATCCTGATACCATGATGCTCTTCCGTGAAGACAAGAACTATGTCATTTACGGAGATGATGCGAAGAAAGCTGCCACTACTCTTGGTCTGTCGCTTGTCAAGCCCGACGGCGAAGATGTGAAGACAGAGAATATTTCCGTGGTGTTCCCCGTGGAAGAGCTGGACTCTCATCTTCCCAAGCTTATTCGTGAGGGCAATCGTGTTGCCATCTGTGATGATATAGAGTCATCGCGTCTGCATCAGCTTACTCCCGTGGAGGAAGTCTATGCTGCCTCAGAACGTCTCTACACATCCATTGCCAACACAGGTAGCGTCGTTGTTTCCGGCGAGTCATCTTCGCGTTATATCAGCGAGAAGGATATCCTTAACCTCTCACGTCGTCCGTCTGCTGTTCCGGGTCAGGAGATGACCCAGGCAATGGAGTATGCCAATGACGTTTATCGTGCTGCTGTTGCCTATACAGGCACGTCAGACCGTCTGAACAGAGGTTCCCGTATGAACATCTTGCCAGAAGACCGTGACAAGTACGAGCGTTTGGTTCAGGAACTGGCCGCAGGCGTGATGATGACCCGTCAAGGTCTTCCCGCCACCATCAGCAAGGAAAATCGCGAGCTGATACCCTATTGGGAGCGTGAGCTGAA
>JAEEGL014554518.1_pt1 | contig 21611 bp, 24 predicted proteins | sample 9134231 | NCBI WGS metagenome assembly JAEEGL01 (sample SAMN16246548, study PRJNA631951) | gut metagenome | biome: gut microbiome; feature: rumen; material: fiber-attached | host: Bos | place: Iran: Karaj | collected 2018-10
ATCTCTGTGTCTTGGATTTGCTCCACGCTCGAATAGCCTCGTTTACGAACCTGCGGTTCTTTCAAACTCAGTATTCTCGCTATCCGAATTTCGCTTCGCTCAATACGTCCGCAAATCCGCTGTTCTTTCTTCTCAAACCGATTGTTATTTTACATAATGCGAACAGGTCAAGACAGTCCACTGCTGTTCGGATTTTAACATGCAAATCAATATTCTAATTTATAATAATTATGACTTAATCTCTGACAGTCTTATTTTATCCATACATGATTGTACGGTAGCCGGGCGACAGCCGGCTGACAAATCCCTCAATGCATGCGATAAACCGTCAACAATATCTTTTTGGTTCATCACTATTGTCTTTATACCCTCAAAAATATTTTTTTGATTTTCTAAAACTGCATCAGTCACAAAAATACTGTGATTGTCTATATCCAATGCAGAAGGTTTAGCATTCTCCCAGAATTTATTTTGCTTCATTAGTGATTCTAAAAAATTATAAATCTCTTGTCCTACAAGCTGATTGGAATTAATTTCTTTTTCTATACATTCATTATTATTTAAATTTTCAGCAACAATGGTCGGAAATTTTGCACCGAACAGGCTCAATTTAATTGTAGTCCCAGGCTTAAATTCCTTACACATATCCAAAACTCTTATAGCATAAGCTGTGTCTTTTATATGCATGCATTGTTTTACCTTTTGGGAAGTCGCTATATTAAACCCAAAAGTCGGATTATTGTTTTGAACAGAATTGATTTTTTGTATATGCATGTTTAATCTCCTATTTTATATTTCTATTAGTTAGAAAACCCATAAAATTTTTTTTTGCTATAAACTTATCCTCAAAAAATAAACTTGCCGTAATAATTAGTTGTTCGTCCTATTTTGCACTTTTTGCAATCAAAAATACTGGACAAAATTTTTTTTTAGTTATACAATTGTAAATAATTGTTAAATATCTTAATCACAGAGGTAGAAATGGACCAAATTATAAGAGTTGCCTGGGAATTAAACGAAAAAACCGATAACAGATATAAGTTAGTTTATGAAATTGCCGAATTGGCAAAAAAACTTGTTGACGAAACACAAATGAAGAAAGCCCGAGACGAGTTCGGATTTGATGAAGTAGTTCAGGAAAATTCTTTCAAAAAAGAAAATGCCGTTGAACACGCTATTATGGTGAAAGCTTCTGAATCTGATGATACTGAGTTAGTGGGTTAGATTTCAAAAGTTTGTTAAAAGAAGCTTCTCCGAATCGAGAGGCTTCTTTTTTGTAACAATTTTGTAAAGATTTTTCAAAATTAGGCAATTTTATTTTTTTAGGGACTTTATAAGAAAGGAAGGTCGAAATGATTAATAATAACAACAGTAAAAAACTCATGAACTTGCGGTGGGGGTTGTAATATGATAATAAAAGCAGCCAAAATATTTTCAACGCTCGGGAATCCTAATTCCCTTGTCCCTCTTGCCGTAAAGGATTTGTCAGGTATTACAGGTATGACAGCAGGTTCATACGTTACCGGGAAAGAAGAAGGCAAAGACAGATTTATAGATGAAATGGGAACATCATTGATATGGTTATTGGGTATACCGACTCTCAAATGGTTATATGACAGTACGATTTTTAAAGCATTCGGTTTGGATGCCAAATTTGACCCCAGAAATTTTAAGGACAAAAATGTACTAGAGAAGATAAAACAATACGCTCCGGATGAAAAAGTTAAAAATAGCATAGAAAAGGCCGTAAAAAAAGAAAGACTCTTTAAAAATACCGCTCTCGGCAGATTCGTTTTTTCAACCGCCCTAACTATCTTGGGATATATTACGCTCACAAAATTTAAGCAAAAATATACAGAAGAGCAGATTAAGAAAAACTTAATAAATGAGCATAATCAAAAAAATGTTAAAGAAGAACAAGATAAAAAGGATGTCGTTCAAAGTATCGAAAAATCCAATCTGACAAAAGAAGAAACGACAAATCCGACATTTAAAGGGATTGGTTCGGCAATAGAATATTTTGCATTTTCTCCCGTAAAGAATATGTTGATTCTTGAAGGTGCAATTACGACTACAAGATTGAAGGATTCAAGGTCACCTCAGGAGTTTATCGGATATGCAATAAAAGAAGCTGCTGCATGGACATTTTTATACTTTGCAGGTGAAAAAATTCAAAATGCCGTAGAAAAACACGCAAAAGATAAATACAACAAATCCATAGGTTTGGATGCAAGAGTGCTTGAAGGCGGACAATTAAAACAAGCTTTTGACAACGGTACGATTGAAAAAAGCCTTGAAGAATTTAGTGCCGCCAAAACTTCTAACGCTGATTTGTACGAATTTTTACACAAAAATCCGGATAATATGGTTGTTAAAACCGCAAAACAATCAGATATTATCAAACTTTACAAAAACACAAATAAAATAGATACCAGAGAATATATCGACCTTGAGGATGTTAAGGGAGTGGAGAATAAAATAAAAGAGCTCTACTGCCAATACAAAGAAGCCTTGAAAAAAGGAGAAACATCGGAAAAATTCTTTGCCGGAGTTAAAAAGCTGAAAAGAAAATCCGTCATGGCAAATATAGGCTCTTGCGCTTTGGCTCTGGGTGTAATTACTCCGGGGATTATGCTTGCAAAAAGATTTTTGTTCCATGATGATACAGAATTCCAGACAAAAAAAGACATTCGGGAACAATTAATCGACGAAGGAGTTATTGCGTAAAATTGTTATACTTTTACCCCCTCTTCTTCGAGGAGAAGTTTCATAATTGCTGCCATTGTACGAGGGAAGTATTGTGCAAAATATAAACGTCGCATATTTAATGTAGTACAATCTGTTGAATACAGTATAGAGTGCGTTTCCGCAACTTTTTCACGATCTGAATTAAAGAACAATTTCATATCTGATGTAAAATAATCAATATATTCTTGCTGCCCTAACGTTGTTGATTTTTGGAATTGTTTTAATTCTTCTTCATATATTTTTTTTACCTCTTGATTATCTGCAAATTTACTAATTTTTCCGGAATAAATGTCTAAATAATGCCCTAATTCATGAGTAATAACTGCTATTAGTTCATCATTTACATTTTTATTATCAAAATTACCAATCCCTAAAATTTGTGAGGTTAAATCCCAAAAGCCATTTCCTATGTTATTGCTATCATAAATAAATTTTAACGGTTTTTCTGCAAATTCCAGAAGTATTTGCCCCGGCAGTTTTTTTATATAAGGCATTAATTTTTTAGCGGATTTTTTATTTTTGAAATAGTTGTTTAAATTAATTAAAGTAGTCTTATCATTCTTTTTATCATATATTTTGACCCTATTATCATTTGTATATTCTATTTCATAAATTCGTGTATCCTCATCTTTCCCTGTTGCATTTATTGAAGAAATAAATTTATTATCTGATATTTGTTCAAAGGTCTGATGAACATTGATTAATGCGTTTCTGTCTTTGTCCGTAATTTTGTAGTCTGTAATTCTTAAGTTATCACTTTCTTCTGCATAATAATCTGTTTTTGTTCCGTCCGGCGAGGTCAAATGTCTTTCCGTAATGTTTGCACCTGTATTTGCGTCAACACTCTGCCATTGAATCGGATGCTGATTACCGTTTTTATCCGTTTCCGAGACACTTATCGTTCCGTTATTAATGTTTCTCTCTGTTATGACAGTTTTTATAATTTTACCTTCTTTATCTAAGTAGAATAATTCTTCTTTTAAAACTGTTTCTTCTGACTCAGAGTTTTTAATATGTCCTTTAATAATTTTTTGTTTCAGGTTAAGTCGTTTATTGTATATGGTTGTCATAGATAAATCCGTTATTTTACCTGCCCATTTAGTGTTCGCATTAATATCTGACATTTTTACTATTTTTTGTTCAACTAATCCGGATTTGTCAAAGAAATAAAAATTTACCATGACATCATCAACATTTGCAAACTCAATGCCGTTATCACAAAATTTGCTAATTATAGATTTCGGGTGCTTAGCTAAATAAGTACTCAATTCTTTTGAACTGATTGCGGTGAGTTCTAAAATTGAAAGTGTTGAAAACTTGTCTAATTTATCAAAATTATCGGTTAACCATTCATATTGTTCATCATTTAATTCGGCAATTGTATAAAAATCATATTCTCCAAACTGTTCCTCTCTATTTCCCACATATAGTAATTTCTTAATTTTTTCAAGCTGAACTTCACTATACCTACTTGCCAACGAACAAATGTTGTGTGCTGACAATTGTTTTTTTCTGCCATCACAATAAAATAAGTATTTCCCTGCACGTTCTAAAGTGTCATTATCAAGCTCAAGTAATTTATCTATATCATCCTGACTGAATTTTCTTTTTTTATCAGTACTATCTAAATATTTTTGTATGATATTTTTTTTATTTTGTTCTCCTATTGCATTTAATTGAAATAATAAATTTTCAGCCATTGATACCATGTTATCAAGATTACCGGATATTTGCGTTTTATTGTTATTCGGCAATAATGATTGGTAAAAATAACTCATCTCATTATCGCTCATTTTTCTAGGGTTTCTATCTGTTTTAATAAAAATACTTAAATCATCTTTTATCGAATTCAATTCTTCTTTTTCAAATACAGAATTGTGATTTTTATCATACTTTTGCGCAAGCAAACCCATTTCAGACTCTTTACCGGTAAAATCTATATATGTATATTTAGAAAGTTTATTTAAAAATTTTTCAATATCCATTATCAGCTTGCTCTTATCTTATGCTTTATATAACGGCAGATTTTTGAAAAACTTTAGGATTTTTTAGGTATTTGTAACAAAACTTAATAAAAAATCACCAAATTCACACATTTTTTAAAATCAAAAAATGTGTTGAAATGTAACAATATCTTGATTTTTTAAAATTCATCTTTACATTTCTTAACAATTCGGATTAAAAAAGGCAATTTTTTAAAAGATAAATACTTTATATATATACAAGAGATAAATCAACAACAAAACCGAGGAAGAAATTTTATCTTTTGAATGTAGTACAACTCACAACCATAGGAGAGAGTACCATGGCAATTGGTGCAAAAGATTTCATAGACAAATTATTAGTAGAAAAATACGCTCAAGAAAAAGTTGACAACCACGAGTCGGATTCACTGGTTTCCAGAGTATCCGCTGACGATATGATGACTGCGATGAATCATTCATCAGATTCATACAGAATGATGTTAACCTTAAATGCTAAACTGACGAGAGCTTGTTATGGAGTTGTTGCCAAGTCCGCAAAATATGTTGCAACAGAGGCAATGGTATAACTTACAATAATAAGCATTTAAAAAAACATAATACATATCTCTTATATAACTATCTTACATCTTACAAAATTTTGCCCTCATTTGAGGGCTTTTTATTTTGCTTTTTCATATTGAGCAGAATATGCACTGTTAATTAAATTCTTCCAATATTCAAGTTCTTTGCCTGAAAGCATCAAGGGTATGCCGTCCAAATCCAAGGTTTCTAAATCCGCATATGAATACCCTTCTGCCAATCTGCCTTTAATCTCGGCAACATTTGCCACTGCTTGAGTTTTGCTGACATCTATAAAATACTTTCCGCCTTTTTTAATAATAATGGGTTGAATGTTTTTGAGTTTAATATCTTTAGATCCTCTGTTAAGTCCTCTCATATACCTGTTAACATCAAACTCGCTTTTTACTTCCAAAAGGTCATCTGTTACGGGTAAAAATCCCATTTTTGTGTGATAAAGAGTGGCAAACCCTAAAGAACTTCTGGGTATATATTTAATATTATTATCAAGTGCCGCTTTTATTTGTATCTGGTCTGCTCTTATACCAATACCTCTATACAATTCGTTTGCTTTATTCTCCATATATCCGAGATGCATCTCTTTAGAATCTTTATTTAAGGATGGATCATAACCGATATAAAAAGATTTATATCCCAATTCGTTTTTAGATTTGTCATAGAATCTGTATCGATAAGTATCAATATAGGTTCCCAAATTCCGAAAAGTATTTCGCCATTTATGCACTATTGCTTTTATCTCTACCGGTTGATTAGTTTTTAAAGATTTTACAAGATAAGTATTCGGCTTATCACCTCTGTATATATATTTAGGGGTAAACATTTCTTTTAATGTAGCGGAATTAAGCACATTTTCTTTTTTAAAATTTGCAAATGTTCTGTTTGATTCTATAAATAAATTTTGAAGATATTTTATTTCCAAATGATAATCTCCTACATTAACGATAAAACACCTAAAAAAAATTTTTTGCTTTTTCAACAAAATATATATTTTGATGCTAAAAATTACAAAAAACAATTTCATACAAACAAATGATAAAGAATTTAAATAAAAAAGCTAGAATGTTATTTGTTATATAGTGGGCAGCGTTGATGGATCACGAGATAGACTTTTCATCTTACAATAAAATAAGAAGAGTTACTAATGAAGAATTAGGCGAACTTTGGCAGCAATATTTTGATGACCATGAAAATAAAGGTCTTCGGGATCAGCTTATTTTGCAATATATTTATCTTACAAAATATGTTGTAAGCCGTGTCAAAGTTGCTTTACCTCCTACATTTTCTTACGAAGACGTGTCAAGTTTTGGTATTGAAGGTCTAATAGATGCTGTCGAAAAATATACCCCAAAAATGGGTGCCAGATTTGAAACATACGCATTAATAAGAATTCGCGGAAATATTATTGATAAAGTACGTTCTCAAGACTTTTTACCGAGAAGTATAAGAAGAAAGATTAAAGATGTAAAAGAAGCTCAAGACGAACTTAAAACCAGATTTGGAAGAGCAGCCAGCAATACTGAAATTGCGGATTATTTAGGCTTGGAGAAGGAAAAAGTTGATCAACTGCTCGCTGACGATACAACAATAACTTCAATATATGATAAGAAGTGCGCCTCGGACGGCGATATAGAAATAATCGATACAATTGAAGATTCGTCTCACCTTAATCCGCATGATGAACTGGAAGAACAAGACGTTAAAAAAGAATTGGAGGATGCTTTGAAACGTTTACCTGAAAGAGAACGAACAATAATGGTTCTCTATTACCATGAAAATATGACCTTAAAAGAAATCGGTGATACCATTAATATATCAGAATCCCGTGTATCTCAGCTTCATGCCCAAGCTATTATGAAACTTAAGAATTTATTGAGCGAAAATCGTTCTGCAAGATTAAAACGCAGCATTATATAAATTGCGTTTCCGGGGAATGTTTTATGAAAAATTATGCAATTATATTGGCAAGCGGAACAGGAGAACGTTCCGGATTAGATATACCAAAACAATTTGTCAAAATTGCGGGTAAAACTGTTCTTGAACATACATTAAATGTGTTTCAAAAGAATGAAAATATAGACAATATTATTGTAGTAACTCATTTTTCATATACGGATTTTGTCAGGGATTTGGTAAAGAAAAACGATTTCAGCAAAGTTTGTAATGTGATAAAAGGCGGTGAGAGTAGGAGAGAAAGCTCATTTATCGGGATTAATGCAATCAATGAAGATGATGCGAAAGTCCTTATTCATGATGCGGTCAGACCTTTTATAACTTCCGAAATAATTAATAATTGTATTAAGGCATTGGACAATTTTAAAGCTGTAGACGTTGCAATAACCTCTGCTGACACAATTATTAAAGTTGATTCAAACGATATTATAGAAGAAATTCCGCAAAGGAATTTACTCAGAAGAGGACAAACCCCACAGGCATTTGATTTAAAAATCATAAAAAAAGCACATGAGCTTGCGAATCAAGCTGATGATATTGCGGTAACAGATGACTGCGGTTTGATATTACATTTCAAGTTGGCGGATGTTTATGTTGTTAAAGGTAATGATTCCAATATAAAAATTACCTATCCTATTGATATTGCCATTGCAGATAAACTTTTTCAGTTAAAAACTTACAACGGAAAAACAGACACACTTGAGGGATTAAAAAACAAGGTTATTGTTGTTATAGGCGGATTGAGCGGAATCGGGAAATCTGTTTGTGATATAGCGAAAAACTATGGCGCAATTGTTTACCCCTTTTCAAGACGCAACGGTATTGACATAACGAATGTTAACGCATTAAAAAAGGCATTTAGTCAGGTATATTCAAAAGAACATAAAATTGATTATGTCATAAATACGGCAGGTGTTTTGAATTACGGAGGGATAAATGAAAGAATTGCCGAAGATATAGAAAAAGAGATAAAAACGAATTATTTAGGTTGTATAAACGTAGCACAAGCAGCTTTTGAATACCTGAAAGAATCAAAAGGATGTTTGCTTTTTTATTCATCCAGCTCGTATACAAGAGGAAGAAAAAATTATGCTATATATTCTTCTTCCAAAGCTGCCGTTGTAAATTTAACCCAAGCACTCGCTGAGGAATGGGAAGATTATAGGATAAACGTGAATGTAATTGTACCCGAAAGAACGGCAACCGAGATGAGACTCAAAAACTTCGGCAAAGAACCGGAAGATAGTCTTTTGTCTGCGGATTATGTTGCAGAAGTATCACTAAGTAGCTTGCTTGACGATATTACAGGTCAAATTATAACCGTTAGTAAAACTCCACTACAGAATGACTAAATTTCGACTTTAATTTTCAATCTGTTTGTTCTAAAATATTCTGAGAAAATTCAACACCATAAGGGAGTTATTATTATGTGGGAATATTCGGAAAAAGTTCTTGACCATTACAGAAATCCAAGAAATGTAGGTAAAATTGAAGATGCTGATTTAATTGGAGAAGCCGGCTCGCTTGCTTGCGGAGATTCTTTAAAATTATACATAAAACTTGATGGTAACAAGATAAAAGATGCTAAATTCTTGACTTTCGGCTGCGGTTCTGCGGTTGCATCATCAAGTATTTTAACGGAAATGATTATAGGAAAAACTCTTGATGAAGTCAGAAAGATTACAAACAAAGATATAGCGGATGAACTCGGCGGGCTTCCGCAAGAAAAAATGCATTGTTCTGTTATGGGACAGGAAGCTCTTGAAGATGCTCTAAAGAAATACTACAGTGAGAATGTCGAAATAGGATTTTCTCGTAAAACAGAAGATAAGGTTGTTTGTACATGTTTTAACGTAACGGAAAATCAAATATGGGAAGCCATAAAAATCAACGGCTTAAAAACGGTGGAAGATGTCACAAATTATACAAAAGCCGGAGGTGCCTGCGGAAGATGCAAAGGTGCTATTCAAGACATACTCAATACTTATTATAAGAAACAAGAATCCGAATCAAAACTTACTCAAACTCAAAAAATTCTTAAAATCGGCAAGGTTATTGAACAAGAAATATCTCCGCAACTTCAGAAAGACGGCGGAGATATAGAATTGATTGATATAAACGGAGATATTGTGCAAGTTAAACTCATAGGGGTTTGCTCTTCTTGCAAAAATGCTTCGATGACACTCAAAAACTTTGTGGAATCAATTTTGAAAGAAAAGGTTGACAAAAATATTACGGTGGAGCAGGTGAATTAAAATGATTTATCTTGATAATAATGCAACAACTCAAGTAGATGAAAAAGTATTGGAAATTATGCTTCCGTATTTAAAGGCAGAATATGCAAATCCTTCAAGTATGTACGATTTTGCAAAAAAACCGGCGGATGCTCTGAAAATTGCAAGAGAACAGGTCAGAGATTTTTACGGAGCAAATGATGTAAAAGAAATCTATTTCACATCCTGTGGCTCGGAATCTGCTAATATGGCTATTAAAGGAACTTTGAATTGTTATAAAGAAAAACATCATATTATAACAACTAAATTAGAACATCCCTGTGTATTGAACACTTATAAATTCTATGAAAATCAAGGATATGATGTTGATTATATTTCTGTAAACTCACAGGGAGAACTGGATATAGAAGAACTTAAAAGTAAACTGAGAAAAGATACCGCTCTTGTATCAGTAATGTGGGCAAATAATGAAATCGGAGTTATAAATCCGGTTGAAGAAATTGCGGAAATTGTAAAATCAAAATCTCCGGAAACGGTCTTTTATGTTGACGGTGTACAAGCTGCAGGTAAAATACCAATGAGGGTGAATGATACTCTTATTGATATGGTCGGGATTTCAGGGCACAAGTTTCACGCTCCGAAAGGTGTAGGCGCATTGTATGTAAATAAAAAATGCCGATTAACACCTTTGATAAACGGAGGGCATCAGGAAAGAGGATTGAGAGCCGGAACGGAAAATGTTCCTTATATTGCAGGAATGGGAAAAGCTGCAGAATTAGCTAAATCTGCACTTAATTACGAAAATACAGAAGTAAAAAGATTAAGAGATAAACTTGAAACAGGCATATTGAAAAACGTATTCAATGCAAGATTAAATTCATCCGCTCATAACAGAGTTCCAAATACAACAAATATAGGCTTTGAATATGTTGAAGGCGAATTAATACTACTGCACTTGAGCGATTACGGTATTTGTGCAAGTTCCGGAAGTGCATGTACATCCGGTTCACTCGAACCCAGCCATGTTCTAAGAGCAATGGGAATACCATTTACGGCATTGCATGGTTCTATAAGATTTTCTTTATCTAGATTCACAAAAGAAAAAGATATCGATTTTGTAATTGATAAAATGCCTGCTATAATGGATAAGTTAACAAAAATCTCGCCGTTTCAGGATGAACTCAAGAAATTGAGGACTCTGAAATAATCAATGCAAAGAGAGGGTAAATAAATGGAACACGTTGATTTTGATGTAAGTTTGGCAATTAAATTTATTGAAAATATAGGCAAGTTTTTTATCAATCATTCAGGAATGATTTTCGGGATTATAATTAATATAATTATCATTTATCTTGTCTGCAAAGCTATGGATATATTTACTACTAAGTTGGAAGAAAGACTTAAACAAAAAAATTCCGACTCGCCTCTTTTGAATTTGATGCCTGTGCTTTCAAAAATCATCAAATCAATCATAGTTTTTATGCTATTAGCAGGATTTTTACAGAGCTTCGGATATAATGTTTCTTCTCTTATTGCCGGCTTCGGTATTACAGGTTTGGCAGTCGGTTTTGCCGCAAAAGAAGCAATTGGCAATATTTTCGGTTCAATAGGTCTTCTTGCTGATAAAGTCTATAAAATAGGAGAATATATTTCGTTTAACGGATACGAGGGTACTGTTGAAAAAATAAATCTCCGTTCAACAACTATAAGGACATTGAGCGGATATCCGGTCAATATTCCTAACAATATACTTGCAAACGAAGAAATTACTAATATCTCAAAAGTAAACAAAAGAAGAATTGACCTCAAAATCGATATTGAATATTCAACTCCCAATGAAAAAATAGATAAAGCACTTGAAATATTAAAACAAATCGCAGATAGTGACGAAAAAATTGTCAAAGGCGCACAGGTTTTTATTGATGATTTGGCTCCAAGTGCAATTGTAGTAAGACTTTTTGCACAAACCAAAGTTACAAATTATTATCAATTTTTAGAATATAAAGGCAGTATCATAAGACAAGTAATTAATAAATTTCGTGCAGAGGGAATTAATTTTGCATTCCCTTCAACAAGCATTTATATAGAGAAGATGGGAGAACACAAATGATTAGACTTATTATTATTGCAGCAATTGCGTTTGCAGCATTCTGGTGCTATAACAATGTAAATTTTTCAAATATAGCAAAGAACACCGAAAACTCAATTAAAAATGAAAAAACAATAAAAGCCGTACGTAACGAACGCAGTACAAATAACGGTAATGCTCAATCAGTTATGGACGATGGTTATATAAAATAATGAAAATAGAAATAATTGCTCTCGGAAAAATTAAGGAGAAGTTTTTAAAAGACGGTATTAATGAGTTTTTAAAACGACTGACTTCTTATTGTTCAGTTGAAATTATTGAGCTTTCGCCTATAGAAATTAAAGATGAAAATCTCGTTTCAAAGGTATTGGACGAAGAAGGAAAGATGATTCTTTCTCATATAAAGCAAGATTCTTATGTTATTACACTTGAAATCAACGGAAAACAATTATCCTCGGAAGAATTCGCATCAAAAATAGATGAGATAAACATATCCGGAGTACACGATTTGGTTTTTGTAATCGGTTCTTCATGCGGACTTTCACCGATTGTTTCAGAAAGAGCAAATTTTAAATTAAGTATTTCAAGAATGACATTTCTGCATCAATTCGCAAGACTTTTACTTGTCGAGCAAATTTACAGAGCATTTAAAATTTTAAAAGGTGAAGTTTATCATAAATAGATATTTTATCAGCCTTTTACTTATACCCGAGAAAATACTTCTACATCAATATTATCAAAAGTATTTTCAAAGAAAAATGCCGCACTTGCAACCATTGAAGCATTATCAGTACAGTATTTCATCTGAGGAGCATATACTTTGTATCCTTCATTTTCTAACGAAAATATTTTCTTTCTTATTTCTGAATTTGCAGCGACTCCGCCCGCTAAAACAACTTGTTTATATCCTCTTTCTTCCGCAGCACGTTTAACCTTTTTATACAAAGTCGAGGAAACACATTCCTGAAAACTCGCACAAATGTCTGCAACAGGTAGTTCTTTCCCGTCAAAGCTTTTTACTAATCTCAAAACTGCCGTTTTTAGCCCGCTAAAACTGAAATTATATCCGTCAACCTTCGCTTCAGGCAGCTTAAACGCAAACGGATTACCTTCTTGTGCCATCTTATCAAGTTTCGGCCCACCTGGGTATGGAAGTCCAATCAGCCTTGCAACTTTGTCATAAGCTTCACCAACGGCATCATCAATAGTTTCACCAATTATTTCAATATCAGAATATGATTTCATTTCAATTATTTGAGTATGTCCTCCGCTGACGAGCAGAGCTATAAAAGACGGTTTTAAATCCGTATCAATAAAGTTTGCCGCCAAATGTGCATTCAAGTGATTTATTCCGATAAATGGCTTGTCATAGGCTAGTGCAAGAGATTTTGCCGCATTCATTCCGACAAGCAAACAGCCTACTAGTCCCGGTCCTACAGTTCCCGCAAATGCGGTTATATCTTCCCCTTTTACATTAGCCTGTTTAAAAGCCTCATCTACTACAACATTAACCGCCTCAAGATGCATTCTTGCTGCAATTTCAGGAATAACACCTCCGTATTCTTCGTGAGTTTTTATCTGAGAAGCTACAACATTTGCTAAGACTTCTCTTCCTCCTTTTACAATTGCACAAGCCGTTTCATCACAACTCGATTCTATTGCCATAATAAGCGAATTCTCACCAATTGTTACAGGTTTGTTACTAAATAATGTATTTTTAATTTTGTTCATATTAGTATTATATTACGAATATATTTAAGGGGTATTCATTATGCAGGTACAAACAATCGGAGCAAGCCAAAAAACAAGCAATTGCAGAAAACCTTGCTTCAAAGCAAAATTCATTGAGGATTATAACGGATATATTCGCACTGCTTGCAATAAGGCAAATGTAACCAAAAACTTGAAAAATGAAATTAAAACCTTTTCTAAACTGTTTCCGCAAACTCAATTGGAAATTATAAATATTGAAAAAAATAACGTTACATCCGGTTACATGTATAATATCTACAACCATACCACAGGTAAGACACAATACATAGGTTTGCAGCATGATATCAGGCATAAAAATACTTTAGATAAATTGTTATCAAAACTGATTATTAAAATGAAAAATGAGAATGATTTCTTTTGTGTATCAATACTTGGTGATTTTATAGAAGGTTTTGAAATAAAAAATAATATGAAAGGATAGAAGCTATGCAAGTACAATCAATTCAAACAACAAATAACTGTCGCAAGCCTTGTTTCAAAGCACAATTTGTGAATGACCCGCAAGGATATTTCCGGACTATGTGGAGCAAGGCAACAAAAAACAATGCACTTAAAGATGAAATAAAAAAATTTGCAAGTAAGAATACGCATAATATAGAGATAATCGGAGTTAAGGACGGTTGGAATGATGTGGGTTCAGGTCTTGACAAAAGCCGTGTATTCGGGTCATTTTACAAGTTGTTCAATCATTATAATGGGAAATTCTCCGAATATTTCGTTAGTTCATCAGATAATGCAAGATTGTTTAACCTGTTAAATCTTATAAATAAAGATCACAATATTTTTAATGATGATTACGCATCTGATTCATATAGATATTTAACAGGGCAGGCAAAACTGCAAACTGAAAAATAACAATTGAAAGGATAAATATATCCGTAATGGTAAAATTTTTAGACAAAGCTAAAATAAGAGTAATTTCGGGCCATGGCGGGAACGGCATGGTCGCCTGGCGCAGAGAAAAGTACGTAGATAAAGGCGGTCCCGCAGGCGGTGACGGCGGAAACGGCGGAGACATATATTTTATCGCTGATGAAAATATGTCTACCCTTTTGGATTTCAAAATCAAATCCGTTTACAAAGCCGAATCAGGAGAAAATGGCGGAATAAAGGGCATGCACGGTGCATGTGCTAAAAATATGTTTATAAGAGTGCCTCTTGGAACTCTTGTAAGAGATACCAAAACGGGTAAACTTATCGCTGATATGACAGAACACGACCAAAAAGTTCTTATTGCGAAAGGAGGAAGAGGCGGACGAGGTAATGCACGTTTTGCAACCGCACAAAAAAGAGCACCGCAATTTTGTGAACCCGGTGAACCGGGAATAGAAAGAATTTTAGAATTGGAACTCAAACTCATTGCTGATGTCGGACTTTTGGGAATGCCTAATGCAGGCAAATCAACATTTATAAGTGCGGTATCATCAGCCAAACCAAAGATAGCCGATTACCCCTTTACAACGCTTGTTCCGAATCTCGGTGTAGTCAAAAAATCAGACGGAAGTTCTTATGTAATAGCTGATATCCCGGGATTGATTGAAGGAGCATCCGAAGGTATCGGACTCGGACACGAATTTTTACGCCACGTTGAGCGTTGCCGGTTTTTGATTCACATCGTTGATTTAACAGCAGAAAATCCTATGCAAAATTACATCATAATTAATGAAGAATTAAAAAAACATTCTGAAGGGTTAGCAAATCTTTTCCAGATAGTTGTTTTGAATAAAACAGATGCATTATCGGATGAAGAAACTGATAAATATATAGCTGAATTTGAACAAGTTGCCGAAAATGTTTACCCAATTTCTGCAGTAACCAGACAAGGGTTAGAGAAACTTTTATATTATGTTGAAAAGAAAGTTGATGAAATACCAAAGCCAAAATTTGATATAGATATTGACGAAGATTACGAAGCATATAATAATGACGACAGCTCTTTTGAAATTTTGCAACTCGGTAAAGATGCATATATGGTTCAGGGAGGTAAATTAAACCGCTTGGCAAAGGTTACTGATATCAGAAATACAGAGCAGGTTATAAGACTTCAAAATATAATGAAAAGTATGGGAGTGTTTGACGAACTGCACAAAAGAGGTTTAAAAAACGGTGATACTGTAATTGTCGGGCATTTGGAACTGGGATACTATGATGATGAAGTATGGGGTGAAACTGATTCAAAGTTATAAAATTTACCTGCTTTTGAAAAATATACAAGGGGTTAGGTCTGCTGTATGTTAAACGCAATTGAACAAGCAAAAAAATGTAAAATTGATGTTCCGATAGGATGTGTTATTAAAAAAGACGGACAAATTATTGCTGCAACTAACAATCGTAGAGAATCGGACAATGATGTCACCGCTCATGCGGAAATGCTTGCTATAAAAGAGGCACAAAAAAAACTTAATACTTCACGTCTTAGCGGGTGTGAATTATATGTAACACTTGAACCGTGTCCTATGTGCAGTTGGGCAATTGTTGAAAGCGGAATAAGCACCGTTTATTTCGGTTCTTATAACAGTGATTACGGAGCATTGCTTTCTAATCCGCTAAAATTACCGAAATCATTAAAAGTTTACGGCGGAATAAAAGAAGAAGAGTGTGATAAAATATTAGATGAATTTTTTTCAAGGATTAGAAAATGATAACTAAAACAGAATTAGATAAACTTGCAGAAAAGTATGAAACACCGGATTTTATAAAAGATGACCCGATTCAGTTTATATATAAAGGTAAATGCAAGAAAGATGCGGAGCTTGCCGGTTTTATTGCCTCGACTTTTGCGTTCGGTAACCGAAAAATGTTTATCAAAACTCTGAACGAAATTTTTGACTGTTGTGATAACGATTTGACCGGCTACATAAAAAACGGTGATTTTGAGAATCTCAAAGGAATATATTACAGGCTTTATAAAGATAATGACATAATTGCAATGTTTAAAGTTTTGAATAAGTTGTACACAGAATCAGACGGATTGGAAGAATTGTTTAAAACTTCTTACATTGTTGACAGAGGTGAAAAATATGACCATTTTTTGCAAAAAGTGGTTGAATATTTTTACATAAATGCTCCTAAAAATATCGGAAACGGTTTTTATCATATGATACCAAACCCCAAAAACGGAGGAGCAATGAAAAAAATGAATATGTTTTTAAGATGGGTAATTAGAAAATCCCCGGTTGATATTGGGATTTGGTCTTTTATGAAACCTGCAGAATTATATATACCGCTTGATGTTCATGTCGCAAGACAATCAAGAGACATGGGATTATTAACCAGAAAAAGCAATGATTACAATGCTGTAAAAGAATTGACAGAAAACCTCAAAAAGTTTTGTCCTGAAGATCCGGTTAAATATGATTTCGCAATGTTTGCTTTTGGTGTAGAATCAAATAAGAATAAAAAAGAGGGAGTATAAATTATGGGAAATTTTGATTCCAAAACAGCAAAGATTATGATTGCACTTATTGCTATATTCACAATGATTGTAGTATGTTTGCCGTACGCATACAGAAATGTCCAAAATGATACAGAAAAAGAAATTAATAAACAGAATGAATACTCTGTTCCGGTACAAAATGAGAGATTTAATTCTAATGATATAAAAAGACGGTTCAATAATGATGAGGATGATAATAGTGTATCCGAAGAAAAAGAAGTAAGAAAAAGTGAAAAGAAACCAAAGATTAAACTTGAAGAAATAAATGAAGATGAACAAATTCCGGAAATTGAAAATAATATATTCGAAAAAGCAAATTCATTAAAATCCGACAAAAAGTATGAAAGTGCCGTATATGAATATGAACAAATTGCCAAAAAAACAGATGATAACAAAGTTAAAGCAAAATGTTATGAAGAAATTGCAACTACTTATGCGGTTATGAAACGGTACGGAACAGCCCTTCCGTATGCCGAAAAAGCATATGATACAGAAGCAACTGCAGATAGACAGTTTTTGCTTGCAAGATTACTATATAAAACAGGACATGAAGATAAAGCTTCGGAAAAAATTGATGAAATCTTAAATAGCGATTTTGAATAAATTAATTCACTTAACAATACAGAAAAGTATACAAAAAAAGGCGGTCTTTCGACCGCTCTTTTTCTCTAATTTCCTCATTGCCCTTTCATTAGGCAAGTACAGACTAACCTCTGATATTAAGGTCTTTAATAAGTTTTCTGTACCCGTCAAGATTTCTTTCCTTAAGATAAGAAAGAAGTCTTTTTCTTTTACCTACCATCATTAACAACCCTCTCTTTGTAGAGAAATCTTTCTTGTTGTTTTTCATGTGTTCGGTAAGTTCAGTAATCTTTTGCGTAAGCATTGCAATTTGAACTTCTGCCGAACCTGAGTCCTTAGCATTTTTACCAAATTTCTTGATAATTTCTTGTTTGTTTTTCAAATTAATTGACATAGTGTAAATCCTTTTCTTTTCGCCGTATTCCACGCTTGAGATGAAATATAGTTCCGGCTTTTAGTACTGTCCTCGGGTCTGAATAAAAAACTTTGTTATTCAACAACTTCAACTGGATTATTTCTCCGGTTTGCATCATTTTATTCTGCGCCCTTCGGCAAGCGATACTGATTGCTAATCAGCATGTGAAAGCATAATATAAACATAAACCTTTTGCAAGTGTTTTGCTTTATTGTTAAGAAATTCGTCCCGCAACCACTACATCTTTACCGTCAGCTTGAGGTTTCAGATTCTTTTTATAGAACTCAACATGCGGTTGAAGCACGCTTGAAAGCACTTCCGGCAATTTTTCGGAATTATATAAGCTCATTATAATTTCCTGATAAACTGTTGTAAATGCCCTCAATTGAACCAACGCTCCCGCTGCAGACGGAATTAATCCCATATCTGAAGCATCTAAATACTCGCAGAAATACGGACCGGAAACAGAATAAGATTTGCTCAAAGCACTTATATACCCTTCCGTATTTTCTTTTGCAATCCCTTTATCTGACGGCACTGTAAGAGCAAAAGCAAATTTATTATCAGGATTAAAATGAGCTTCCGAACTGTGATGCATAGCATCCGGGACTTTTGCAATCTGTTTTGAAGTATCTTTTACTGATTCATTCTGCATTTGAGAATGCCAATTAACCGTATAATCAAACATAGAACCCAAATATTGATGAACAGAAGAATAAATGTTATTTATTCTTGCAATAGACCAAAACGCAGCTTCAGCATATGCCAAATTCAAATTGCTATCATCTGATAAAGATAATTCTGAAATCTTTTGAGCAGAATTTAACATTTCTTCCATATCCGATTTTGGCATACCTGCGTATGCAAGAGTAAACAACGCATGGTCATCAAGAGCTGAAAATCTTCCGCCGACATCATCGTGTATATATAAATCACCAAGCCAGTTTTCAGAATTTGACATTCTTCTTAATTCACTCTTTTCGGCATTTTTATCGGTTACGGCTACAAAATGCATTGCAGCTTTTTGTTTAGCATCATTTTCTGATACTCCTTTTAAGATATATGCATCTTCAAGCATTTTCTTGATTCTCAAAAGTCCGTCTTTTGTTTCAAAAGTTGAACCTGATTTTGAAGCAACAAGATAATTTGAAGCGGTAACATCATTATTCAGTAAATTTAAAAATCTTTTAAAACTTATTGAATCAATATCAGAATAGAATAAAACATCATGATTTCCGATATTTAGTCCGTTTATACTCAGCATGTTTTCAACAGTATGCTTAGAACCTCCGATTCCGAGAACGGTCAAATATTTTGCACCTGTTTGTGATTTAAATTTTGATGCCAATGAATAAATTTCATCAAGTCTTACTAACTGGTTTTTCGGCAAATCAACCCAGTTCAAAAATTGTCCCGGTTTGTTCGCTCTGGATTTTAATTCTTCTGCTGAAGATTTAATATAATTTGATAATTTCAAGTATTCCGAATTATAAAAAATAGCGGAAAGTCCTAATGATGTAGTAAATTTTGTTTCATTTAACATAGCTGATACCATAAAAGCCTCCTATTTGTTCTACTTGCAGTCATAATTATAACATCAAAATACATATTTTTACATAATAAAAAGGGATTGTAAAAAACAATCCCACATATAAGTACATATCCCAATCAACAACAAATCTGTTAATCTTACAGCAAATTCAATGCTACGCTCGGCAATTGGTTAGCCGTTGATAAAAGCGTTGCCGAAGCTTGCTGTAATATTTGAGCCTGCAAATAGTTTGAAGACTCCTTAGCTACATCAGTATCACGTAATGTTGATAATGATGAAGTAATATTTTGAGCCTGAACATCAATCGATCCTAATGCTGATACAATTCTGTTCTGAGCAGAACCGATTTTAGTTACCCTGCCTGAAATCTCATTAATAGCATCATCCAAGAATTTAATCATTTCTTTTGCCTGCATATCAGGGTCGTCTTGCAGAACAAGCTTGTCATCTTCTAATTTTAATCCGGAACAAGCAGCTGCAAAAGCTTCCAAGCTTTCGTTCAGGTCATCATCAGAATCACCACCGGCACCCTCTATTAATTCAGTGAAGCTTTTACCGCTTTCTGATGTTTGTGTCATACCGCTAAATAGACCGCAGATACTTGCATTCTTGAATAAACTTACATCGAGTTTGATTCTGCTGTCTGCATTTGCATACAAACCGACCTGCAAATTCAATCCTGTTGATGTAATACCTGAACCGTCTCCGTCTTCTGTATATGCCATTAACTTAATTCCGTTAAATTCGGAATTAGCAGATATACGGTTAATTTCTTCCAATCTTGCTACAACTTCGGACTGTATTGCCCTTAATGATTGTGAACCGTAAGTTCCGTTTGCAGCTTGTTCCGTCAAGTCTCTAATACGTTGAAGGTGACTGGTCAACAAACCATAAGTATCTTCAGCTGTTGTAAGCATATCTGCACCTGTTGCTGCGTTTGCTGCCGCAATATCAAGTGAACCTAATTGAGTTACCCACATTTTAGAAATTGAGTAACCTGCTGCGTTGTCGCTTGCGTGGTTAATTGTATAACCTGTAGTTAATCTTTCAATTGCCTTGTTTAATGAATTTGTAGCATTACTCAAATTTCTTTGTGCTACTAAAGACGAAATGTTTGTGTTAATCGTAAGAGCCATATCCCCTAAAACCCTTTCTTAATTATTTAATCCTATCACATATCTACTAAAACATAACCCGAATACACAAAAACTATGCTTAATAATTATATAACTTTCGTATACCAAATTATAGAATCATTATAGACTAACAATATAAATCGTGTACAGTAATGTTAAGAAATATTTACAAATATTTACAATTTGAACAGTAAAAATTTTTCAACAAAAAACAAGAAGCGGATACCGCTAAAAAAGGTATCCGCTCTATATTTTAGCCATTTTTAAATTATTTATTCATCTCTTGCAATTTGTCACAAGGATCACAGTTTTCTCTGACTTTTTGGCATGGCTGGCATGGCTTAGCTTGCTGTTGTGTCTTGCACGGACAACCCTTTTTCTTTTTTGCGCATGAATCACAGGGCGACGCATACCCTGTTGCACAAGGGTCGCATTTCTTTTCACATTTGCAGTGTCCCCAGTTTGCAGGGTTTAGATTTGACCAGCAGAAAGCATCTGCACTCGGCATTGCCATCGAAATTAAGCCTAATAATGCTAATACGGATAATGTTTTTTTCATAATTACTCCTTTTCTTATTAAAAAAGTGTATATGTTTACACAACCATATTTTAAAACAGATTTAGACAAAAACTATTGCCTGAGTGAATAGTGACCGGATGAGCAGGTAATTTAACTTACTATATCAATTAATTACTTTTTAACTCCTTAATTGCATCCGTTTTACTTGGAGTTTGCCTTTTGTAACATTTCTTAATAAAACTTAATATGTATCAAATACATCTGTGATATATATACAGTGGTATATACAGGCATTAATTGATGAAGTATAACTATCTAATTTGTAACAATTTTTCGTTTATCTCTAAAGTTTTCAAAAAAAGTGCCGTTATAGAAAGTGTAAGTCATCTGACTTGGGAATAATGATTTAACAAAAAAAAGAGAACACGAGTACGCAAAAAGTAAACACTGAGGATATTGACCTGCATGAACTACGTTGCATGCAGAATCTACAAGTACGTCAAGAAAGGAGTACAAATTATGGCAAACGTAAACGTAAATTTCAAAGCTATGGCACGAGAGATTGCAAAATTGCTTGACCAAAAAGAAACCACGGAAAAAACAAGAGGAGAC
>JAEEGL010439427.1_pt1 | contig 21609 bp, 16 predicted proteins | sample 9134231 | NCBI WGS metagenome assembly JAEEGL01 (sample SAMN16246548, study PRJNA631951) | gut metagenome | biome: gut microbiome; feature: rumen; material: fiber-attached | host: Bos | place: Iran: Karaj | collected 2018-10
GAGATTATTTTACTGATATTTTGATCAAAATCAATGATATTGTTAAAAGCAAAAAAGCGCATTGGGTTGTGCTTTCCCTAACGAAATTTGGGCATCCGCACCATCCTACAAGATTAGCATATGATAAGATGACTTTTGATTCGTTTGATGTTGACACTTATATATCAAAGATCTTAAAAGTATAGCGCATTCTCATTTACGTTTGGTTTTTGATAACCTAAAAATATTTTTCAAAAACCCCTTGACGGCTGTTTTGATTTGGTTTATAATAGCCATGTAATCGGTTATCGATTAACAATTTACGAGAGGTGAGCAAGTTGACACGACAAGAGTATCTGACTTTAAAAGAGACTTACATAAGGGAAGGCAAAGAAGTTGCCCTTAAGATTGCTGGTATAGTAAATGGGAGACTATGGATAGACAAAAGTACAGTAATTGCAGCTGCATATGTGTTATATAGGGCAAATGATGAAGAAGTTGATGTGACTAATATACAATCTTTCTGTGAATCAACAGATTGCAACGAAGATCGTAAAGCGTTCATTAATGATTCATTAGCGGATGACTGGCCTATGGTTGTCGGTCAAAGATATAGATACAGCAGTGTTGCCTTAAAGTCAATTCTATTATTTAATGATCTTGGCGATGAGCGTCTTGATGGGTCAAGAAAAACTCCGGATTCAGTTGCCAAGCTTGCTTGTTCGTTGTTTGATTTTGAAGACGGTAGTTTAGTTGCCGATTTTGGAATCGGCGCAGGACTCTTTGCAACGGAAGCGCATCTGACTAATCAATCATTATCTTTTTATGGTGTAGAAATAAATGCATCTTTAAAAGAAATGACTTCAATTAAATTTGAAATGCTAGGTTTAAAAGCCGAAATTGAGCATAACAATATCCTTGATTTGAATCCGGAAACACATAGATTCAAATATATATTTTCTAATTATCCTTTTGGCCTTGGTATAAAAGATTGGGGCCTTGAGTGGAATAAATTGCTTCAGAAAACCTTACAGAAGTCGCCGGCATTTTCAAAAGGAACTTCTTCTGATTGGCTGTTTAATGCAGCAATTGTTGAATGTCTTGAGCCGGAGGGAAAAGGCATTGCCATAATGACGAATGGAAGCACGTGGAATACTTTGGATAAAAGTGCAAGAAAATATTTTATAGACAATGATTTAGTAGAGGCAGTTATTTCTCTTCCTGAGCGTCTTTTCGAATACACAAGCATTCCCACTACCATGATTGTTTTTGGACGAAATACGGGGAAAATTATGCTTGTAGATGCTACTAACATGTGTGAAAAAGGAAGACGCTTAAACAGTTTTACAGATGCTAATATTGAAGATATTGTTAAAGCAACTAAAAATGAATCGATACATAGCAAACTTATTCCTATTGAAGAACTTGAAAGTAACGATTACGTTATTAATGCTACACGCTATTTGACTGCGAGTATTGTTGTAGAGAATGGTGTTCCGTTTGAAAAATACATTAAAAGTATTACACGTGGTGCACCGCTCAGTGCTGATGATCTTGACTTGATGATTTCAAATGAGCCTACAAATTATCAATACCTCATGCTTTCAAATATACAGAATGGTCAAATCGATTCTAATTTACCATACATTAAAAGGATAGAAGAAAATCAGCAGAGATATTGCATTAAGAACCACGATTTAATTCTTTCGAAAAATGGAGCGCCATTCAAAATTGCAGTTGCAGAAGTTGAACCCGGAAAAACAATATTGGCAAACGGCAATTTATTTATCATAGAAATTGATGAGACAAAAGCAAGCCCTTATTACATTAAGGCGTTTCTTGAAAGTGAACAGGGAACTGCGTTATTGAAATCGATAACCGTTGGAGCAACTATACCGAGCATTGGAATTAGACCGCTTAAACGTCTACCAATTCCTTATAAACCAATTGAGGAACAGCTTGAATTTGCGCAAAGATATCAAGCAAAGGTAGATGAAATCGCTATAATTAAGCGTAAACTTCAGAAAACGATTGAAGAACTAAACCATATATTTGACAACAAGGGGTGATACGTTTGCTATCAATTGAAGAGCTTGAAGAACTGCTTGACAAAATACGTGTTCGTCTCACTATCGCTAATAGAAATGGTACACTGAATCAGATATTGCAATCACTTAATATGCTCGACTTAATAACGCCTCAGTTAACTGAAAGTAACAAAAAAGGCAAAATAGTTTTGCTTGGCGCTACTGACGTGAATGCGGAAATATTTTTAATGACAGCTGGGAAATTGGGTATAGATAAAAACCGTTTAGAGATGTGCCTTGACTATGATGCTTTGCAGAAGTATGATTATCGCAAGCTGCAGTATTTGGACAAATATCGAGTTGTCCTTGTTGGTCCAATGCCGCACAGTGCAAAAGACAAAGGAGACAGCGGAAGTATTATTTCTGAGATAGAATCGCGGCCTGATTTCTATCCAAGGATGGTTCGAATGGGTTCGGAGGGAAACCTAAAAATTACAAAAACCGGTTTTAAAAATGTACTATATCAGCTTATTCAAGAAGATTATATTTGACGATTGCTTTAAGCATCTATGATACTTGTCAATTCACTGGTCATGAATAGTTCAAGCCGATTAATTATCATTTACATGAAAGGACGATTAATATGATATCTTTAAGACAAGGAAAAGCAAAGACCATTCTTGAAAGTTCAATTAATAGCGCTTTTACTGCTGTAGAAACATTTAATCGTCCGCGAACGCAGTTTAGAATTGAGAATTATATTATTTTAATGGTAATTGCTTGGACAAGGCTTTTTCATGCATATTTTCAATCCACCATAGGAGAACGCTACTTCGATAAAGAAAAAAACGGAAGATTCAAACGCATCGACGGTGAGAAAAAGGCGTGGGAGTTGGCTGAATGCATAAAGAACTATCAAAAAAACCAAACAACAGATAAACTACCTGAAGCTGTTATTGCTAACCTAAAGTTTTTTATTGGAATAAGGAATAAAATTGAGCATCGCTATTGGAGTTCATCTGAGTTAGACATTCTTCTTTTTGGTGAATGCCAATCATTACTTTACAATTATGAAAACTTGGTGATTGCATTGTTTGGAGAAGACTATGCTCTCAATACAAGTTTAGCGTATGCGTTACAGTTTTCGCATTTAAGGGCAAGTCAGCAATTATCTGCTCAACGAAAATTGCTTTCAAAGGAGATGCAGGATATAAAAAAGTATATTGATAAATATAAATCTGAGCTTTCGTATGATGTGTTTAACAGTCAAGAATACAGTGTAAAACTGATTCAAATTCCTAAGGTAAGCAATACTAATCGGTCGGATTTGTCTGTTGAATTTGTAAACTGGAATTCGCTCAATGAGGAAGACAGAGAGAACTATAATAAAATTACAGCAATTATAAAAGATAAGATTGTCAAACAAAACGTATCAAACGCCAATATGCTAAAACCAGGAGACGTGATTAGAGCAGTTAAAGAGATAACTAATGTAGAGATAAGCCAGAATAATCATACTGATTTGTGGAAAGCGTTTGGAATACGTCCGTCACCAAAAGCGGAGTCAAAGTTTGATACTGTTACAAAATACTGTATCTACGATGAACCGCACAACGATTATTTGTATTCAACAGATTGGGTTGATTTTGTTGTGCTACTTGTTACTAAATATGGTTTTAATAGAGCAAACATACACTCAAAGTGCAAAAGCAAGCTGAACATTGAAGAATATATTTAGGAGTGGAAAAGAAGTCGTACTTTAACGGACACGCTTTTGAAATATCTAAAATGGAGCTTTTCCAAGATGATGGGTATCTCTACCTTCAAGGATACAAAGTCCAAAGTGTTTTTGACATCTAAAAGCATATCATTTATAATAAAAAGGTACCGATAAACCGGAGTTTAAGCGTTCAATAACAGATTGACAGTTTTGAAATCAAAAAGGGGTATAATTATGGCAAACGGAGTAACTGCTAATATTGGCTTTGAAAAACAAATATGGGATGCAGCATGTGTGCTTCGCGGCAGCATGGACGCTTCAGAATACAAACATGTTATACTTGGGCTTATTTTCCTTAAGTATATTTCCGACCGCTTTGAGGACAAATACAAAGAACTGAAAGCGGAAGGCGATGGCTTTGAAGAAGATATTGACGAGTACACTTCCGAGGGCATCTTTTTTGTTCCAGCTGGCGCTCGCTGGAACGAGATCGCATCAAAGGCACACACTCCCGAAATCGGGGTAATTATCGACGATGCCATGCGCGCTATCGAAAAGGAGAACAAGCGTCTTAAGGATATACTCCCTAAAAATTTTGCTCGTCCAGAGCTTGACAAGCAGCGCCTGGGCGACGTTGTCGATCTGTTTACAAATATCAATATGACGGATAGAGGCGACGAGCGCGATCTGCTCGGCAGAACATATGAATACTGCCTTTCTCAGTTTGCCTCTCAGGAAGGAAAGAATGCAGGCGAATTCTACACGCCTTCTTGCGTTGTCCGTACACTTGTTGAAGTATTGCAGCCTTATCACGGCCGCGTATATGATCCGTGCTGCGGGTCCGGCGGTATGTTCGTACAGTCTGCCCAATTCGTTGAGAAACACAGCGGTAATATCAACGATATATCCGTTTACGGGCAAGAGTTCAACCCAACCACATGGAAGATGGCACAGATGAACCTTGCTATCCGCGGAATCGACGCCGATCTAGGCAAATTCAACGCTGATACATATATAAACGATCTTCATCCGACTATGCGCGCCGATTTCATACTCGCCAATCCTCCGTTCAATGACGATCATTTCAAACGCGAAGATTTGAAAGATGATCCTCGATTCTACTACGGGCTTCCAACTACTCAAAATGCGAACTATATCTGGATTCAGCATATGATCTATCACCTGGCGCCAGGCGGCAGAATCGGCCTCGTGCTTGCGAACGGTTCTCTTTCTTCTCAGTCTGGCGGCGAAGGAGAAATCCGTAAAAATATAATTAATGCGGATCTTGTTGAATGTATAGTCGCAATGCCGACGCAGCTATTCTACTCTACTCAGATTCCGGTCTCGCTTTGGTTCCTGTCCAAAAACAAAAAGCAGAAAAATAAAACGTTGTTTATTGACGCCCGTAAAATGGGCACTATGGTAACGCGAAAACTTCGCGAGCTGACCGAGGAAGACATCGCTCGTATTGCCAGCACATATAACGCTTATGTTTCCGGAACGCTTCAGGATGAAAAAGGATACTGCGCCGTCGCAACCACTGAAGATATAGCAAAGCAGGATCACATACTTACACCCGGCCGTTATGTCGGTATAGAGGAGCAGGAAGAAGACGGCGAGCCGTTTGAAGAAAAAATGGAGCGCCTGACGTCCGAACTTTCAGGGTTGTTTGCTAAATCGCACGAGTTGGAGGATGAAATCCGTAAGAAGCTGGGGGCGATTGGATACGATGTCTAAAAATTCAAAAAGAGATAGTAAAAATAATCGCATTCAAGCTTTAGAAAAAGAGCTTGTAACGGAAAAGGAAAAAGTTGATGAACATTTTATAACAATCAGATTAGATCCAACTCAAGTTGACGAGATTATGAATCAGTTAACTGAGAGGATCGAGTGGTCGACAAACAGAATAGTTGACGAAACGGATCCACATACACCTATAATCATCAAAAGCAAAAAGGCAGACATGTTCTCCTCTATTATACGTTGGACATTGTCTTTCGTTTTTGCGGGTTTTGGCGTTGGATTAATTGCTATTCTTGTAGCAAACTGGTCATCCTACTGGACAGGTGGTGTAAATAACATTTCCACATTATGCGTAATCCTGATTGGACTGATAAGTACCGTAATAGGAATTGATATATTCCGTGAAAAAGACAGAAATTACATTATTTCTCTTTTTTCCGCACTCGTTGCGCTTGTTGCGCTAATTGTAACGTTGGTAAAGGGCTGATTTGGTGAAACAAATACTGAAACATATTGCGTATATAAATCCAAGCGAATCAATTGTTGCAGGTTCGATTGCAAAGAAAGTTGCAATGGATAGGTTGCAACCTTTTTGCCGGGATATTCCCGATTACGAGCTTGCAAAGTACAACGGTGGAACTAAATTCCGTAACGGAGATACCATAATGGCCAAAATCACTCCTTGTCTTGAGAATGGCAAAACGGCTAAAGTTAATATTCTTGAAGTAGGCGAAGTTGGCTTTGGATCCACAGAATATATCGTTTTTCGTGCGATACCCGGAATTACGAATGAGGATTATTTGTATTACCTTATCTGTAGCCCTCTCGTTCGTGATCCAGCCATAAAATCAATGGTCGGTTCTTCTGGAAGGCAAAGAGTTCAAATCGACGTTGTTCAGAATCTTGAAATTGAAATGCCAGATTTAGAAACGCAAAAACGAATCGGCACCATGCTCAAAGCTCTTGATGACAAAATAGAGTTGAACAATCAGATAAATAATAATTTAGCTGAGCAAATTCAAGCTATCTATCGTCAGGGTTTCGATCCGACAACGCACCAACCCACAGGATCTTTGTCTGATATTTGCCATTACTCTTTGGAGCGGGTTTCCATATCTGTCCTCTCAGTATCAACTTATTATTCTACTGAGAATATGCAACCCAATAAGGCAGGCGCAATCAATGCAGCGTCATTGCCAACGATTTCGCAGACCACGAAGTGTCATAAAGGTGATGTTCTCATCTCCAACATCCGCCCATATTTCAAAAAGATAGTTTATGTATCCGATGATTGTGGGTGCTCTACGGATGTGCTTTGTCTCGTTCCAAACGATATCGGTCTTTCTGCCTTTCTTTTTAGTACAGTCTTTGCGGATCGATTCTTTGACTATATGGTTGCAGGTTCAAAAGGGACTAAAATGCCACGTGGTGACAAACAACAAATAATGAAATATCCGGTCGTTTTACCATCAGGCCATGCTCTCATGACTTTCACCGATACAGTCAAACCTATGCTTGAAATAATCGCCAATAACCGAGCCGAAATTGTCCGTCTGGCTGATATTCGTGATGTTCTTCTTCCTCGACTAATGTCCGGTGAACTGGACGTTTCCCAGGTCGAGGTTTAGGCAGCTAAATTATTGTTTAGCAAAGAAAGGAAAAGTAATTGAAGAAAGCTTTAGTTGGGCTAATCACCCTTGTGTTTTTTGTGTTTGTGTTTACAAGCGGTCTTATTGAGCCGTTGGCAAAGTTCTTTGTGTGGCTCGTTACGTTAAACATGGCTCATAATTCTGTGTCAAATGTTGGTGAAATATTCGTAAAAATCGCTGCATTCGTAATTTCATACGCAACAGTAGGAATGGCTTTTAACGCTATTGGATGGTTCAACAGCGGTGTGATGAAAGCAGTATATTTCATAATTTCAACACTCGTTTCATTTGCTCTGTGTTGGCTTGTTATGATTTTCGAATCACATCTGTTGCTCATATCGATAATTGCGGGAGCGTTATTGATTATTGCGCTCGCATTGTTTATAATTCTGCTTGTTCGTTCAAAGAAGGCGGAATAAGCACGCCCTAAAACTCTCACCAACGGCGGGAGTACTCAAAGGAACTGCCGTTGAATCGTCGTTCTCTTGAGATTAAAACAAAGGAGAAAAAGACGATGAAAGATGAAAAAATCAAAGAGGTACTGCGACAAATGCAGCCGTACCTCGATAACGCTCAAATGGAGCAGCTGAAACGGACGTTACAACATGCATTCTGGAACTGTTCCGTTGAAGAAACAAATGGTTGTGAAGAAGCAGATGATGGAAAAAGTCTGATTGAATTGTTTCTTGCCTCAAAACGCGTGGAAGGTTGTTCTGAAAAGACAATTGCTTACTACAAAGCGACCATTGAGACAGCAACAAATACTGTCGGCAAGGCGATTAAACACATCACTACCGAAGACCTGCGCCAGTATCTGACAAATTATCAGAAACGAAAGCAGTCCGGCAAGGTTACAATCGATAATATCCGTCGTATTCTTTCCAGTTTCTTCTCGTGGCTCGAAGATGAAGATTACATTTTGAAAAGCCCGGTTCGACGTATACATCGCGTGAAAACGAGTACTACAATCAAAGAAACGTACACCGATGAGGCGCTCGAACGTATGCGGGACAATTGCAATGAACTGCGCGACCTTGCTATAATAGACATGCTCGCTTCTACCGGGATGCGCGTTGGTGAAATGGTCCTTCTAAACCGCGAAGATATCGATTTCAACGAGCGCGAGTGTGTGGTTTTCGGCAAAGGCGACAAGGAACGGCTGGTGTATTTCGATGCGCGGACTAAGATACACCTGCAAAACTATCTGGCAAGCAGGACGGATACGGAGCCGGCACTGTTTGTATCGCTCAGGGCTCCGTATAAACGGTTAAAGATCGGTGGCGTCGAATCACGGTTGCGGGAAATGGGAAAACGGCTTGACATCCCGAAGGTGCACCCGCACAAGTTCCGGCGAACGCTGGCGACGATGGCAATTGACAAAGGTATGCCGATTGAGCAACTCCAGCAGCTCCTCGGACATCAACGGATCGATACCACGCTGAAATATGCGATGGTCAAACAGAGCAATGTCAAGTTGGCTCATAGGAAATATATAGGTTAGGACGAAATCCATATGATTAGAAAACTATCTGACGTAACGGACATTATTGCGGGATATGCTTTCAAGAGCAATGACTTTGGTACCGATTTCCCTGATAAGGTTATTAAAATCACTCATATAGTACCACCAAACGTTGATATGGATGGACTATCTTCGGTTGATATGTCTAAATACGATCGAAGAAAACTTGAGAAGTATATTGCTAGAGAAGGTGATTATGTTTTTGCAATGACTGGTGCAACTATAGGGAAAATAGGACGCCTTGAAAAGGGAGAAGCATACCTGAATCAACGAGTTATGATGTTTAAGCCTAATTCAAGGATTGACAAAGATTTTTTGTATTATGTCCTGCTTCAAAACAACTTTTACCAATATGTTCTAAATCATATTGATAGTGAGTCCGCACAGCCTAATATTTCTGCGGGTACGATTGCCAAGTATGAGTTTGATTTACCAGAAATGGAAATCCAAAGGAAAATAGGAAAAGTACTGAGACTATATGACGAAAAAATAGAAACAAACAGATGTATAAATAATAATTTACTTGAGCAAGCACAAGCTGTATTTTTACATTTCTTTGCTGGCAATGAATCCGTAATTTCTGCAACCATTGCTGATGTTGCTCTAAACGTCACAGATGGAGTTCATAATACTGTTCATGACGATCCAGAAGGCGAATACTTGCTTTTAAGCTGCAAGAATATCAAAGGCGGGTCGTTATGCATTGGTGCATCTGAGCGTAGGATCAATTCAGAAACCTTTGAGAAGCTCCGTCGTCGCACAAAACTTGCTAAAGGTGATGTCCTTATCTCTTCAGTCGGAACAGTAGGCGAACTATTATTACTAAATACAGATCCTTCCAACTATGAATTCCAGCGAAGTGTAGCCATTGTTAAGCCCAATCCCGAGATTGTAAGCCCAGCATATCTGTATGAATCACTCGTCTGCCGGAAAGCCGAACTGATAAATGCAGCACACGGGGCGGTACAACAGTGTCTTTTTATCTCAGATATTGCAGGCTTTCCCATTGGAATTCCAACGTCAGAAGATCTTCGAGTGTTTAATGAACTCGTCACTCCTATGTTTGATGAAATTACGGCTAACGAAGCAGAATCAATTAGGCTGTCAGCCATACGCGATACGTTGCTTCCTCATCTTATGTCTGGTGAGTTGGATGTCTCTGACATAGACTTTTAAGCCGCTAAATTATTGTTTATTAACAGAAATGAGAGGTTCTGAAATGTATAAAATCACAGAAAAAGATCTTATGCGACTGTCAATGATATTGGATAGTCATAGTTCCACAACACGGGATAGGTATATATGTAAGTTTGCAGAATATGCCATTTTTGATTCTGTCAAATCCGGACTATCCTGCAATGATATCAGCATGTTTATCAAAGAAAGATTTCAGCTCGAATTTGATCTATCTGAAATCCAAAGAGCTATCAAAACAAAAGGAGGAGGCAGAATAATTGAATCAAACGGGAATTACCAATTAAGTCTGAAAGCTGCAGATCAAATATCCAAACAAACCTCTGTTGCAGAACAATTAAAACACCACATACATTTTTATTTAGAGGGTAAAGAAGGAATTAATGAAGACGAGCTTCTGTCATTAATTACAAAGTATATTTATTATTGTTTTAATTCGAATGCGAAAAATTTCCTTACGATTATAGGACATGAGGGTCATGTAGACTTTCAGTCTGAAGAGCTTTCTTTCAATTGTTCTCAAGCAGAAGCTGATTTAATTAATGGTTTTTTGAGATGGGACAATATAGATAAAAACAGGCTTGTGTATTCGATTGTTTCGTCTGCCTATGAATACTGTTTAATAACGTCAAACAAGAATCCTGTTATTCCCAAATCAATTTTCAAGAACAAAAAGTTTTTCCTTGACACTAATCTCATTTTTCGAATTGCTGGATTAAATAAGGATGAACGCCGCTTTGTTGTGAAAACCTTTGTGGAAAAATGTCGCGAGGTTGGAATAACCCTTTGTTACATAGGGGCAGTTTTCAAAGAATTATACCGAGTGATTGATTCACAAGTTAAATATATATATTCTATAACTAAAGGGCAAGCTCCAGTCGATGCAAGCATATTGACCGCCATTTCGAACGAGTACGAAATAAATGATTTCTATACGATATACTACAATTGGTGCAAAGAGCCTCAGAACGATTACCGGGATCTTGTATCTTTTCGCTCATATTTAACAACGAGAATCAGTACTGTTTTAGAAGAATTCGAGTACTATGATTCATCGAGAATAACACTGGAAAACAAAAGAGAGAATGATTTGTGCAAAAGCTTGTTCTTATTTAAAAATGAACGGAGGAAAAACAAAAACACTACAGATGAATCGGTTAAAACTGATATTACTCAAATAGTCTTCCTTGAAAAAATGAGACCAAGAATGTCAAAAAGTCTGTGGGATATGAACGAGTTTATAGTATCAGCTGATCAGTTGTTGATTTCTTGGGCAGATGCTCAATTCGATGGAATTCCATTGGTCGTTATTCCAAGTTTATGGTTATCTATTATTTTGAAGGTTACTGGCAGAGCAACAGAGGACGATTATCAATCATTCTGCATGTTTATGTCTTTAAGGCATTTTCGCTCAGATGATGGCTTGGTCATTAATCCGACAGAATTGCTATCTAGATTGTCTAACAAAACAATTGATTGTCAAATAAAGGAGTGGGTTATCTCTGAAATAATAACAAATAAAAACGATTACACTTTCTCCAACCTCGAAGATTATGATATATCTATCGAAAAAGCATTTGATCGCTTGTTGCAACAAAACGAAAAAATACATAATGAAGAACTTATAAAGGCAGTAGATTCAGAACGTCAAAAAGCAATTGAGGCTGAGCAACATTACAAATCAGAAATTTTGACCAAAAAAACCTATGAGGAATATGCTCAAGAATTTGCGCGAAAAAAGGCCCAAACGAAAATTGATAAATATTCTCGCAAAGCGTACGTGCCCCTCCTGTTTGGAGGTCTCGCGATTCTCGCTGTTATTTTTATAATTTTGAGTTTTATATTTAAAATATCTCCATTTTACCATTGGCTGTGCTGGATAATAACCACAGATAGTATCAATAATAAAATATGGAGTGCTTTAACGTGGCTGGTGAATCTTTTTGTGATAACAATTCCTGCCTACTGTAAGCAAGTCTGGGAGTACTTATCTTCCGATAAGAGAAGAGACAAGCTATGTTCAAAGTACTTCAAACAACAATTGAAAGTAATGAATAGAAAGCAATAAAGACAACCATACTATTAGGAGGAATACATATGCCGTTTACAGAGGATACATTTGAACAGGCGGTCGTATCGCTATTCGAAGAAATGGGATATGAGCATATATATGCGCCGGATCTGGAGCGTGACTATACCCGTCCGTTGATGGATTCGGTTCTGAAGGATTGCCTTGTTCGAATCAATAAAGGATTGCCATTTGAAGCAATACAGGAGGCAATCTCAAAACTGAATACTTTTGACAGCGGGAGCCTCATTCAGAAAAACCGCATTTTCACCGGATATCTTCAGAATGGCATCGAAGTTAAATACTTCAATAACGGCGAGGAACGCTCTTCTATCGTATACCTTCTTGACTACCTAAAGCCTGATAACAACAGTTTTTATGTTGTAAATCAGTTCACTTTCATCGAAAACGGCAACAACCGCCGTCCGGATATCATACTTTTTATCAACGGTATGCCGCTTGTTCTGATGGAGCTAAAAAGCCCGTCAAAAGATGAAGTCGGGGCCGAGAACGCATATAATCAGATTCGCAACTATATGCAGGATATCCCGTCGCTGTTCTATTACAACCAGATCTGTGTTATCAGCGACCTTTCCACTAACAAAGCTGGAACGATTTCCTCCGGAATTGACCGTTTCATGGAATGGAAGACAAAGGACGGCAGTTATGAGAACACCGCATACGCGCAGTTTGATACGTTCTATGAAGGATTGTTCCCGAAGGATCGTCTCCTCGACATCTTCAAAAACTTTATCTGTTTTTCCAATGAACCCAAAAGCCCTGCAAAGATTCTCGCCGGATATCATCAGTATTTCGCTGTTAGAAAAGCTGTAAAAATGGCGATTACGGCTACAAACGGCGACGGACGCGGCGGTGTATTCTGGCATACTCAGGGCAGCGGTAAATCTCTGTCTATGGTTTTCTACGCTCATTTGCTGCAGGATGTGCTCGACAGCCCGACAATCGTTGTTATGACGGACAGAATCGATCTGGACGACCAGCTTTATTCTCAGTTTTCAAAATGCGCTGAATTCCTGCGCCAGAACCCCATCCAGGCAGAAAGCAAGGAGCATTTGAAAAAGCTGCTCGAACGCAGAAAAGCAAACGGAATCATCTTCACAACCATGTTCAAGTTTGAACGCGGAGAGACTGCGCTTTCTGACAGGCATAATATCGTTGTAATGGCCGACGAGGCACACCGCGGCCAGTACGGATTTGACGAAAAGGTAGTCTTCGGCGAGAATGCCGAAGGAGAAAAAGAGGCACATATCACAGTCGGAACGGCGCGCGTTATTCGCGAAGCGTTGCCTAACGCAACATTTGTGGGATTTACCGGCACTCCTATATCTATGAAGGATCGCAACACCCGCGAGGTGTTCGGCGATTATATAGACATTTACGATATGACGCAGGCTGTGGAAGACGGGGCCACTCGTCCGGTTTACTACGAAAGCCGCGTGATTCATCTGAAACTCGATGAAAACACGCTTAAACTGATAGACGCCACATACGATCTTTTGGAACAAGAAGCAGATTCTGTTACTATCGAGAAAAGCAAAAAGATGCTCGGCCAGATGGAAAGCGTGCTCGGCGCGGATTCTACGATAGAATCTCTCTGTTCAGATATTATCGATCACTACGAAAACAATCGAGCGAAAGTGTTGACCGGCAAGGCTATGATTGTTGCCTACTCCCGCCCGATAGCGATGAAAATATACCGTAAAATCCTTGAGATGCGGCCCGACTGGAAGGAAAAAGTTGGCGTAGTAATGACCGGCGGCAATAACGATCCTGAAGACTGGAAAGATATTATCGGCACGAAAACGCATAAAGAAGAGATGGCGCGTAAATTCAAGGACAATTCCGATCCTTTGAAGATTGCCATTGTCGTTGATATGTGGCTTACAGGTTTTGACGTTCCTTCGCTTGCTACTATGTACGTCTACAAGCCGATGCACGGGTACAACCTCATGCAGGCCGTTGCTCGCGTAAACCGTGTCTTTAAGGATAAAGAAGGCGGTCTGATCGTTGACTACGTCGGTATTGCTTCAGCGTTGAAAGAAGCTATGAAGGAATACTCCTCCCGTGACCGTCAGCGCTACGGAGATATGGATATTGCAAAAACTGCTTACCCGAAGTTCGTCGAAAAATTGCAGGTTTGCAAGGATCTCCTTTTCGGCTTTGATTACAGTGGCTTTATGAGCGGTACTCCACTTGAAATGGCAAAATGCATCTCCGGTGGTGCAAACTTTGTTCTTGATGCAAAGAAGCCTGCGCTGAAAGAGCAGTATCTGAGAGAGGCGCTCCTTCTCAAACAGGCGCATTCTCTCTGCTCAAGTATGACAAATGAGCAGCAGAGACACGAAGCGGCACTATTTGAATCAATCCGCTCGACGGTTATCAAGGTTACTACCGGCGGCACCGGCGGAAAGCCTATGTCGCTGAAAGAAATAAACAATCAGATCAACGAGTTGTTAAAAGCAAGCATCCAAAGTGAAGGTGTCATCAATCTGTTTGACAGCCAGGAAGTTGGCGAGCGATTCTCTCTTTTCGATCCGAATGTGCTGGAAGAGATTGCGAAGATGAAGGAGAAGAATATCGTAGTCGAGATATTGAAAAAACTGATGGCTGAGCAAATTGCGATCTATCGTCGAACGAATGTTGTACAGGCAACTACCTTCTCAGAAAAAATAACGCTTTTGATGAACACATATTATAACGGGCTTATTACAAACGAAGAGGTCATAAAAGAGCTCCTGAAAGCGGCGGAAGAAATCAAAGCGTTAAAGGATGAAGGTCAGGAACTGGGTCTTTCCGAGGAAGAAATGGCGTTTTATGATGCTTTAACAAAGCCTGAGGCTATTAAAGACTTCTACTCAAATGATCAGCTGGTTGAAATGACACGTGAACTAACAGAACTTCTGCGCAAGAACCGTACAATTGACTGGCAGAAAAAAGAGACGGCGCGAGCCGGTATGCGGAAAATGGTTAAGAGACTCCTGAAACGATATAAGTATCCGCCGGAACAATATGAGAACGCCATTGAAACAGTTTTGAGCCAGTGCGAAATGTGGACAGACAATTGATTACATGAAACGTTTGTAGCAGAGGAGAACTTAAATCATGAAGGAAAGTTTCAAAAATGCAAATAAATAATCGCATCTACAACAAAGAAATATTTGACAAACTATTGCGCTCCGATACGGAAGAATTATTTAATAATCGATCCGAGCGAGAAATAAAGCGTATCTATCGTGAATCGAATTTTTTATCTGAAAAACCAGAGCAAGCAGCAAGAGCACTTGTTGATGAACCAATCGGTTTAGAGTGCGTTCAGGCCTTTATTTCAAATATGTCTACATCATCATCTTTGGAAGAATTGGACGTATACGGAGGTCATTCCTTACCGGAAGTATTGCTTGACGAATCAAGCATTGAATGGACAGTTCCTAAATGGGCTAAAGCCGGGGATATAGTTTTTTTCATGCATTCGAAGTACGCAAAGTCAACAATTACAAGATTGCGGACAGAACTGATTCAAAGGAAGAACGAGTATTCTTTGACAGACTACTACCGCCTTATGTCATATTTGTATCATGCGCTTGAAATACATGCAAAGTATGGCGGCAAGATATTTGCAATTGGCCGTGTTTGCGGTTGCTCGGAGTATGTAGATCCAGATGATTACGAGGATCTGATTCACTGGAAATCGCGAAATTATGCGGACATAGACAATATCCAGGAACTCGATGAACCAATTGACATTTTTGATTTTCATGATTACATATATGTAACGCGAGCCGGAGCGATTACTCCGCTATTTTATAAAGAATTTGACCGATTGAGGAATGATATTGGCAAGTTGAATCATCTTCCGAGTTTTATTAATAATGCAAATGCACTGCCAATGACGCTTAGACAAATAAACGACGAAAACTGGGTGGAAATAGCTAATCTTTATCGCCGCTGCTTTATTCTGGAAAAGCAATTTCGAAGTTTTTATGTTGACTATTTCATTAGGGCGATAGGGGATAGAAAATCCTTTTTTACGGAGTGCCGCTGTTGCCGGCAGGATATTAATGACAGTTTCATGGATTATGTTATGCGGTTCGATGGGAAATTTCTCCCGGTGGAAGTAAAACTGTCAGTTCCTGCAGAACCGAATATCATAGGACAGGTGAGCAAATACGTGTTCAACAGCAGGGTGTTCCTTGATGTTTATGAAAAGCGCATTGTCAGTGGTGATATGTTTCATCCTGGAAAAGTGCTGGTAATAGACACGGAGAATGTGTATATGTATGATGCCAAAACGGACTCTATAGATAAACTATTCGATCTTGACAGAATCAGTTCGAGGAGTAAACTAGAAGCTGCTAAGACACTTATAAAAAAAGCCATCTAAGTTAGATATGACACAGCCGATTAATATTTACAACATATCCAGGATAGATGATGAGCGGTTATTTAATGTGATCGAGTCTCATCAATCGCATAGAATAAAAGAAAAGAGATTCCGCGATTATGAGATTAAATCGTTAAGAATAGTATCAGATTCTCTTATAAATGCCGGTATTACAATAAAAGAACTTGACGATTTTTTCTTCGGATTTATTATTCAACAAATTGAAAAAGAATTTGATCTTTTAAAAATAACTGACACTCTATGTCTTAATATAGAGTTAAAATCAACAGCTGTTCCGGAAGATCAAATATTGAACCAGTTATTGAGAAATCGTCACTTTTTGGGACATCTTGAAAAGAAACTAACACAGTTTTCAATCATTACAGATGAAATGAGATGCTACCGTTTAACAAATGAGGGTGAATTAGAATGTGTTTCATTTTCTGTAATTGTTGACAGCGTGAAAGAACATGCAAATAATTCATTGAACCAAATAGATGATTTATTTAAAGTGGCGAACTTCTTGGTCTCTCCATTGAACACGCCTGAAAAATTTATCTTGGATCAGTACTTTTTGACTCAAGCACAAGAGCAAATCAAAAAAGATATAATTAAAGCGCTGAATATCCAATCGCCAACGATATTCTTTCACATTACTGGAAACCCGGGAACCGGAAAAACGCTTTTGCTTTATGATATTGCAAAATCGCTTTCAAAAATAGGCAAAACCCTGATTATTCATTGTGGGATGTTAGTGGCAGATGGGCAACGGAAGATCTCTAAAGAAATAGATAATTTGTCTATTGTACCTGCTTCCGATATGAGATATTCTAATTTTTCATTGTCGAATTACCTATTTATCTTAGTTGATGAGGCCCATAGAATATATCCTTATCAATTTGAATTAGTCTGTAAAGAAGTGATAGAGAATAGAAAGGTGTGCATTTTCTCGTCTGATCCAGGGCAAGTTCTTTCAAATGAGGAAATGCAAAATAATATAGTTGAAAAAATAAACGCGTTAGAGTTAACAGGAAAATATACGCTATCTGATAAAATAAGAACGAATCCGGAATTGCGCTCTTTTATTATTCAATTGCGTGATTTGAAACACCGACCTAAAAAGCAAATGAGTTATTCAAATGTAGATTTATGTTATGCAAATACAACTGAAGAAGCTCAAATGCTGATTGAGTATTATCGTAGCAATGGATATGTTTTTATTAATTACTCAAAGTCAAATCGCAATCCCAGCCCATATAGGTTTTATAGAGAAGATTACGATACACATCATGTAATTGGGCAGGAATTTGATAAAGTCCTTATGCTAATGGATAAATCATTTTATTATGATAATGAAGGTAAATTATGTGGTAGAGAGCACCCCAATCCAAACTACTTATATCCCAATTTATTATATCAGGGTATTACAAGGGTAAGAGAGAAAATCGCCCTTATTGTTGTTGATGCCCCAGTTTTAATGAATAAAATTGCTTCAATTATTGAGGAGAATGAAATTATTGAATGTTTTTTTAATCGGCTGGATTGACGTCTCTCACAAAAGCCATATGTCTCTGGGTAAGCGATTACTGATAGTCAAACGAAATGCTGACGTATGAAGAAGAGAGGAAATAAAAAGAAAGTCTACAGGAGGGGTTAGCATGGGTTGCTTTATTCACAAGTGGAACGGCTGCAGGTGCGAGAAATGCGGAAAGACGCGGAATGTCAGGAAGGAAAGTGACCACAGCTTTCTGGGCGGGTGCAAGTGCACGAAATGCGGGTTTGTCAGAGACTTCGGGCACTCGTACAAATGCGGAAAATGCACCGTCTGCGGGGCTGTTGACCGCATGAAAGGACACGGCGACCGGCGAAACTGGGATTACCGCATGAACGGCGGCAACGTCGAGTTCTATTGTATTGACTGCGGCTGTATAATGAAGACGGTAGATTATAACAGACAACTGAGGGCAACCGAGCAGGAGATCGACAACGCAGAACGCGCCGGGTGCGAGAGCCCGATCGCCGAGAGCCTGCTGTACTGGCTGAGGAAGAACAAGCCGTGATGAGATGAATAGAGGCTGAAAACGCTCATGTGTTCTGTACATTGAGGCGGTCAATAACGTTTATAATCAGATTAACTGGAAACCTAATTATTACGGTCTTAAAACAGTTTCAAATTCTTATTTATGAGGAAACAATGCGTATTCAACTTTTTTTGATATCCCAATCGCTGAATAACAGAGCGGAAAGCCCGCTCGCAAAAGTACTTTTTTCGGTACTCAGCTACATATTGTTTATTTGCGCGGTACTTTACATTGTTTACATCATTGCCGACCGGAAGGGTTCGCCTGAGACGAAGGGAAAGATCGGGGAGCTGAAGGTCAAATTGACGCTTGGCAGGGGCAAGGCGGGGAAGAAGCGCATTGTCAACAACATCATTGTCGAAGAAGATGGCAAGACCAGCCAGATCGACCATGTAGTGATCACCAACCGTGGAATCTTTTGCATTGAGACCAAAAACTACGCTGGCCGTATTTACGGAAGCGAAGACCAGCAGCACTGGACGCAGGTGCTGGCGTACGGAAAGACGAAGAATCAGTTTTACAATCCGCTGAAGCAGAACTGGACACACGCGATGCGGTTGTCGCGTATGCTTGAGGACGAGTATCCGGTCTATTCGATCGTTGTCTTCACTCACAATAACACGCGGTATATAAGTGCGCGGGATGTTGTCGGCCTGAAGGGCCTGAATAAATTGCTGAGTTCAAAGGGCGATGAAAACGCGTTGACGCCGGAGCAGATCGAGACCGTGGCCAACCGGCTCCTGTTTATAAAGGATGTCAAAATGGTCACGGAGGATGATCATATGAACGAGATCAACAAGGCCAAAACGGACATTGCGAACAACATCTGCCCGCGCTGCGGCGGCAACCTGGTCCTCCGCCGCGGAAAGTACGGCTCTTTCTACGGCTGCAGCAATTATCCGAAGTGCAGGTTTATTAAGAAAATAAGTTCTTGACGCCCTATAATTATTGAGTATAATAACACGATTCGGTTTGGTTGCCGGATGGTCGGTACAGGGGACAACACAATAAAGGAGCCATTGATATGGAATACGAGTATGTCTCAAAAACTGAATACCGGCCGGTGCGGGAGGAATTAGAGCAGATCATTCGCCGCGCGCAGAAGCATTTGCGTGACCGTGGGATGACTTTTCAATTTCGTTTGATCGGAAGCGGCGGCAATCATCTTATCACGCGGGTAAAAGGCGGCAACAAGGGCTTTGATTTCGATTATAACCTCATATTGCCCGACCCCGGTGATCGTGATTACAACGCAAAAGTAGTAAAAGATGAGTTCGTGATGGCTTTCAGAATTGCGCTTCGCGGCACTGCATATAAACCGCCGGAAGACTCGACATCTGTATTGACGATCAAGGTCGTTGACACGGCAAATTCACGGATCATCCACAGCTGTGATCTTGCAATCATATATTATCCCGAATCGGATAATGACGGCGAGTACAAGTATTTGTATAACAAGAAAAATGGCACTTATTCATTTGAAACTCGCCCAGAGTCAAGAGGAAACGAGCGAAAAATTGATGTGATAAAGAATCATCCCGGCGGATGGAACCTGGTCAGAGACGAGTATTTAAAGGTGAAGAACAATAACCGTGATCCGGATAAGCGCTCGCATGTTTTGTATCTTGAGGCGGTCAATAACGTATATAACCAGATCAAACCGGCAAATTGGGGTGGCCTTGTTACGGTACATAACGAGCTGATAAAGAGGGGCTCTAAGTAAATGGCACGTCCTTTTTCATAAAGAGCAGTAGAAAGCCTGACCACTCAATTTACCATTTTTTCACCCCTGGGTATAATTTTTTCTATACTCTGTGGCGAAAATCAAGCATTTTGTTGAAGAATTTCTGACTGTTCACCTCCGGCTCTTTTGACCGGCCGGGATCAACGCGCTCGAGGCGGACGGCCGCAACTTGTTGCCCGATCTGCGGCCGGATCTCGCCGGCCGCTCCGCATTCTCGCTCATTTACCCAGACACTTAAGCCGACATTTACCCCGGCACTCAGTAGGCATTGCCATTTAATTGCCTTTCCGCCGCCGTTCTGCTATACTTTAAAAAGCAATTTACATTGAGAGGGGAACGCTTAAATGTACCGGGTTTCCATACCGATCACCACCGATTTCAGCGGAGTAAGAAAGGCCCAGTACCTTGAGGAACTGGCCCGCGCAAAACCGGACCGGGTCTTTCTGTGCGGACCGAGAAGCGCCGACTCTGCGAGGAGCAAAGCGAGGATACTTGAAAGGCTCAAAGAATTGGTGCCGCTGTTGCGGGAACAGGGGTACGAAGTCGGAGTCTGGGTAAACAGCCTGGGCCACGGCGGAAATTCGGACGCACATCCGGAGTATCAGAACATTGTCAACGGCGGAGGAATAGTGAATACCGACTCTTATTGTCCGCTCGACGAAGCGTTCACCGATGAGTTCGCCGAGTGGATCGCGGCGCTCGCGCGGACCGGGCCGGATCTGATAATGCTTGACGACGACTACCGGCTGGGGTACAGATCGGGGTTGACCGGCTGCTATTGTCCGCTTCACCTGAAAAAAGTTTCGGAACTGATCGGTGAAGAAATAAGCTCTTCGGAACTGGAGCGCAGGGCGCTCACCGGCGGGCCGAATAAATACCGCGGCGCCTGGATGGAAGTGAACCGCGCCTCGCTCACGGAGCTTGCGAAAAAGCTCAGGAAGGCGGTGGATTCGGTCGATCCTTCGATCAGACTGGGGCACTGCGCGGTGCTCGATACGTGGGATATTGACGGCGTCGATTCGATAGAGCTGGCAAAGGCTTTCGCGGGCGGGACCAGGCCGTTCCTGCGCCTGATCGGCGCGGCGTACTGGGCGGTCAACAGATCGTTCGGCTGCCGCATCGCCAACGTCATCGAACTCGAACGCATGCAGATCTCATGGTGCGAAAATGAGGACATAGAGATATTTGCGGAAGGCGACGTGTTCCCGCGCCCGCGCCATAACGTGCCGGCCGCGTATCTTGAGGCGCTGGATACGGCCCTGAGAGCGGACGGTCGGTCGGACGGCATCTTAAAATACATGATAGACTACGAATGCGCGCCGTTTTACGAGAGAGGGTATATTGACCGTCACGTACAGAATATGCCGCTCTACGGGCAAATATCGGGCTTTTTTGACGGCCTTAAGCCGTGCGGCGTGAGAGTGTACGACTGCATGCACCGCCTGAAGGACGCAGAACTTCCCGAAACCGGCGGCGGAGA
>JAEEGL011612159.1_pt1 | contig 21609 bp, 15 predicted proteins | sample 9134231 | NCBI WGS metagenome assembly JAEEGL01 (sample SAMN16246548, study PRJNA631951) | gut metagenome | biome: gut microbiome; feature: rumen; material: fiber-attached | host: Bos | place: Iran: Karaj | collected 2018-10
AGTTTGGTCTTTTTTTGCGCTTTGGAAAGGCGGTAAAAAGCCAGGACAAAAAGGGCGGCTATAGCGGTAAAGATGAGCATATAGCCGGTGCTGCCCTGGGCCAGGCCAATGAGTTTGAAGCCGTAATTGAGCATGGCGATGAGCGAGATGAAAGCCAGAAGCATGGCGCCCACATTGAGAACAAGGGTCATGCCTTCGCCGGCGCCTCTGGCCGCCGCGCCGATGATATTGGCATCAAGGCGCTCCACTTCGCTATTGGCGCCGCCCATGGTTTTGGGCTTATCCACTTCGGGAATGATCATTTTGGCAAGAACCAGGCCTGCCGGCGCGTTCATGATGGAAGCGGCCATGAGGTGCCCGGCGATATCTGGAAAATAGCCTTTTAAAATAGCTACATAGCCGGCCAAAACGCCGCCGGCTACCGTAGCAAAACCGCCGGTCATAATGGCCATGAGCTCACTTTGGGTCATATCTTTGACATAAGGCTTTACCACGAGAGGCGCTTCGGTTTGGCCAACAAAAATATTAGCTGCCGCGCTCATAGACTCGGCGCCGGAGGTGTTCATGGTCTTTTGCATAATGGAGGCCATGAATTTTACCACAATTTGCATAATACCGAGGTGATAAAGCACGCTCATAAGAGCGGAGAAAAAGATAATGGCCGGGAGAGCGGTAAAGAGGAAATTGGTAAAGGCCGGCTCCACTTTATTGGTGACATAGCTACTGATGAGGAAGTTAGTACCTTCATTGGCAAAGCCGAGAATTTTCAGCACAAAGATATTGACGGCGCTAAAAAGCTCAGCTCCCACCGGTGCCTCATAAATCCAGTGATAAAGGGTGGCGGGGCCGGAAGGCTCAGCTGCCGGCGCAGGGAGGGCCAAAAAGAGCAAAAGGAGCAAAAGGAGAGCACTGCCGCAGATTATTGTGGCTTTCTTCATCTTTTGCCAAATCTTAGCTTTCTTTTCGCGGCGCACCTGCCAAAAACCGGTGCCCAAAATAAGCATGGAAAGCAGAGTTAATGCCATCCACACCGGCTTAAAGATGAATAAGGCAAAAGTAAATTGCAAACCAATGCCCCAAATCACCAGTTGCCAGTTGATGCGCCGTTTGGCATTGCTCAGCAAAAAGGCACAGGCCAAAATGGCTACCATGCCGATAATACTGGTAAAATGCCATCCGCTCTCGGCGACGGCCGGCAACAGGGCTGCAGCCTGGCCGGCCAGCGTATCGGCGGCGGCCGCGCTAGCAATTGGAGGCAAAATGGCCCAGCAGGTGCCGGCGATAGCCAGGGATATAAGCATTAAGCGAAGCCACAATTTCATTATTCGCACCTCTGGTAATTATGACTGAAGTTATGAAATTTATTCAGTTTTTGGAGCTTAGACGCTCAAGTACCAACTGCGGAGCTTTAAATTCCGGTACCTCTTCGATGGTATAAGCGGCCAGGAAGGTGTCTCTGGCGGCGTTAATTTGAGCCTCGTTATTATAGTGGACCAGAGCCAGCGGCTCGCCTTTATTAACCTTTTGCCCGAGTTTGGCTTTGATTTCAAAGCCCACGGCCGGGTCGATGGTATCTTCGGCTTTGGCGCGGCCGCCGCCCAGTTTTACTCCGGCCATACCAACGCCGGTGGTATCAATGGCGGTGATTACGCCGGAAACGGGAGCCACAAATTCGCCGATATGCTTGGCAGTCGGCAGGAGATCCGGGTTATCGAGAACGCGCGGGTCGCCGCTTTGAGCGGCAATAACTTTGCGCATAACTTCCACGCCGGAACCATCGGCCATAGCTTTTTCGATTTTGGCACGGCCTTCTGCGGCATCTTTGGCTACATGGCCGAGTACCAGCATTTCAGCACCCAGTTCCACAGTGAGCTCACGGCTGTCAGCTGGGCCGCCGCCCTTCAAAATATCAATAGATTCGCGAATTTCCAAAGCGTTGCCTACCATGACACCCAGTGGCTGTTCCATGGAGGTAAGGAGTGCTCGCACAGAGACGCCGGCATGCTCGCCGATTTGAATGAGCGAAGTGGCAAGAGCTCTGGCATCGGGCAGAGTCTTCATAAAAGCGCCGCTGCCAACTTTCACATCGAGCACCAGGCCATCAATGCCTTCGGAGAGCTTTTTGCTCATAATAGAGGCCGAAATTAAGTCTATAGACTCTACTGTGCCGGTGACATCGCGGAGAGCATAGAGTTTTTTATCGGCCGGAGCAATATCCTTTGTTTGTCCGGCCAGGCAGAGGCCCAGTTCATTAGTTTGCTTTTTGAAAATATCCGGCTCGATATCCACTCTAAAGCCGGGAATTGATTCCAGCTTGTCCAAAGTGCCGCCGGTGTGGCCAAGACCGCGCCCGGAAACCATGGGCACTTTTACGCCGCAAGCAGCAACGAGGGGAGCCAGAGGTATGGAGATTTTATCGCCGACGCCGCCGGTGCTGTGTTTATCGACTTTGCGGCCGGGCACGCCATCCCAGTTAATAACTTTGCCGGAATCGCGCATGGCCAGAGTCAAAGCACCCCTTAGAGCAGGGGTAAGTCCTTGAAAATAGACAGCCATCAGCCAGGCTGTCACTTGATAATCAGGCACTTCTTTGGCTGTTACCGCCTTGATAAAATCCTGAATATCCTTTTCGCTTACTTCTTCTTTGTCTCTAATCTTTCTGATTAACTCAACTACCAGCACTTTAGCCTCCTTTGGTGTGGAAAGAGCAATAACTTTCAACCGCTAGCAATTTTAGCGCGCTTGGTCAAGCTGTTTTCCGCATTTTGATGATTTTTTTTAGCGTTTTTTTCACTTAAATAATTTTTTTATTGGTATCTTGACATTCGTCTGAAGTTGATCCTAGGATAAAGCATTATCCTTTATGGGTAAGTTCTCGGCTACCGAATAGTTTGGTTTTGGAGAGATGATGCCACACGCTATTTTTGACACTTCACACTATCCGCTGGTTGTCGCCACCTTTCCCAGCGACGCCACTCCGGAAGATTGCAGGCAATATTCATACGATATTGCCGAAATTTGCCGGAAATATTCCAATATTCTTTATCTTATAGATGCGAGAAAAGTTGACGAGCGCAGTGTTAATCAAGAACTTAGAACGGCCATGGCCGAAAGCTTTAATGAGGTAACCGATATTTTCGATAAATCGATCATCGCCAGAGCTCATCTGGTGAGCAACCAGGTGATGATTGGAATGTTTGCCGCTTTCCATTGGCTGCTCACCAAACAGCTTACCTCCCCGCGCAAGATTTTTACCGATTACGATGAAGCTATAACCTGGCTCATGCAGTTTAAAAAATAATTTTTTCCCTGCCACAGTTATTTACTAAGTTTTAGCTAATTTTTAAGCCTGGTTGCCGGCGGCCTAGTAGGCCTTTGGGGGGCATACTAGATTTAGAAAAAGTATTTACACACACCAACTAAAGTGTTAGTGCTCAAAGTTTTGTAGAGAGCTGCTGCTTGACTGCAGCTTTTGCATGAAATTTCTTTTGCTGGGGAGTGTTTAGCCTATGAAGCAAGTTGAAAATAGCGATCTTTACGTGGATCGTAAACATACAATTCATTTCCGAGTGACCATGGGCATGATTATACTTGGCACCATAAGTGCCTCTTTAATGGCCTTTTTATCACTCATTTCGATGACCATAGGCTCCTCATATTTAAGTAGCGGCAATGCCAGGCGCTATGTACCGTTTGTCGCTTCTTCCATCAGGGCCGCCCTTGATAAAGAGAGCTCCTCCAAAGAATTAGCCGAGAAAATTGAGCAGCTGAGTTATCTGGACAATATAGACTATGTCGCTCTTTTGGACGCGCAGGGCAAAGCCCTTTCTGAGTGGCACCGCCCCGGGGCAAAGAGAGATTTTAGCTCTAAATTTTTCCCAAAAATAGAAGAAGATACGCTTACCAGATTCGGAACGAGCCTTTATATTAAAGAGCCGCTTAATGAAAAAAATGACTATTACCTCCTCATGGGCATTGACCCCATAGCGCTCCTTTTAATCCAACTTACCCAATATGGCTCTTTTTATTTGCTCTTTTTTGTCGGGGCTTTTGTGGTTATCTTAATAGCCAACTATTTTGCTAATGTTCATCTTGTTAAGCCTTTGACGGGGGTTTGTAAAAGCACTGTCGATATGCTGGAAAAGCGCGATTTGACTTTTTCGCTGCCGATAGCTGCCGGTGCGGAAATCGGCAAATGTACACTGGTTATAAATACAATTGCCGAAAAGCTGCGCACTATGCTTTTGGCTCTTAGAAAAGCTTGCGAACAGTTTGAAGAAGTAGTGAAAAATCTTGAGGAATCCGGCAACAATGTTTCAAAGGATTCGCTGGTTATAAAGCAAAACATAGATAATACCAACGACAAAATGAGTGAGCTTGATAAGTCGTTTTGGACAGTTACCGAAGAATTGCAAAAACTGACGGCCCAATCCGAGCGCAGTTCTACCACCGTTTATGAAATGGGACAGGTTAATGAGGAGGTTTTTGAAAATGTCACCGCCATGAGCGCGGCGGTTACGCAGTCCATCGGCGCGATTGAGCAGATGAGCGCGGCCATAGAGCAAACTTCCGGATTTGTTGACCAATTGAATACAGATATCGAAAGCGTCAACGAATCTATGCGCCGCCTTGACTCTTCGATTGCCTTAGAGCAAAAGAGTGCCACCGATTCGATAGACCTCTCCAAAGAGCTGGCCCAAAATGCCGATAACGGTATGGCGGCCCTGGAGCAGACTATTGGCGGTATTGACCAAATTCAGAAAAATTCGGCCGAAATTGCCAAAGTGGTAGCCACTTTTGAAGAGCACGCCATGAATATCGGCAATATTCTTCATGTGATAGATGATGTTACCAAGCAGACCAACCTCCTCGCTTTAAATGCCGCTATCATCTCCGCTCAGGCCGGGGAACATGGGCGGGGCTTTGCAGTTGTGGCCGAAGAAATCGGCGCTCTGGCCAGTCGTACTAAAGATTCTACCAAAGAAATAGCGGAACTTATCGAGGCTATTCAAAATGAAACCCGCCTGGCAGTAAGCGTTATGCAGGAAAATAATTCAACCATCGAGAATGGAGCCAAATTAGGGGCGGAAGCCGCTAAGGCTTTTGCCAAACTTAAAAATTCGGCCGATAAATCGACAGCTCAAGCTCAGGTGCTGGCTAAGGCCACCGCCGAACAGGTGACAGATGTCAAAAATGTCACCCAAGCTATTGGTAGCATAGTAAATACAGTTTCAGAGATGAATCGTTCTGCGCGGCGTCAGGCCGAAGAGGCGGATTTATTAAATAAGGCCGCCGGTAATATGAATATGCTGAATCAGCAGGTGGCCCGTTCGAGCGAGGAGCAGTCACAATCGGCCAAAGAGGTTTTGAAGTCCATTAAAAATATTTCGCAAATGGCAGAAGCGGTAAATAAGCGCCAAACGGCCCAAACCGCAGGTACCAAACTGGCTGTTTCCACCATAGGCCAAGTGGACGAGTGCGTAAAATTGCAAAATGAAGCGGCCCGGCGACTCACCAAGGCCATTGAAGAAATCGGTAATCATATCGGTAAGTTAACCAGCTATACCGCCGAGTTCAAAATATAAATGCCAAAAGCGTTTTATGGATGAAAGTGCCGATAAGTTTTTTATTCTTAAAAGAGGCAATTTAGATGCAAAGAGAAGAAATAAAAGCCGATATCGCAGCCAAAGCGCGTGAAATGAAAAATGATTTGGAGCGGGGAAAGAAGACGCTGCACTACCTTTTTTCAACGCGCATCGGTGGCGTTGGGGGCATGACCGTTGCGGTGATGCTGGTTTTTCTCTATGTGGCCATGGCTTATGGGCGCATAACTTACCAGCTTGGCCTTGATAGAGCGGTGGTAAATTTAAAAATGCCAACTATTAATGGACTTATAAATGATACTGTCACAGATGCGACTTTTGATGAAATACTGAGTGATTTTGCTGCTATAAGTTATGTCGATTACGCGGCGTTTTTGGATGACCAGGATAAGGAAGTAGCCGTTTGGCGACGCGATGCAAAAAGCCGGGCCTATAATCCGCGCGAGGCTAAGAGGCTGGCCGCCGGAGAGCTGAAATTTACCGGCCACGGTATTTATACCAAACATGAATTGCCTGCGGGATACCATTTGGTGCTGGGGGCCAATATTATGGTCATAGCCATAAAATCAACCGATGGGCCGTGTGTTATTACTTTAACTGTTCTCTCGGCCATTTTGGGCCTTTTGATCTGCTTGCTCTTTAAAATTTTTAACGAGAAAATCATAAATCCGCTGGTTAATCTCACAAAGCACGCCAGTGATATTGTTGATAGAAGAGATTTAACAAACCTTATCCCTGTGGAAAATACTAATGAAATCGGCCAGGTGGCTAAATGCATTAACTTGGTGACTAATAATTTGCACAGTATTTTGTGTGACTTACGCGATACCTGCCAAAAATTTGCCCTCATTACTAATGATTTGGGTGAGGCCGGCGGCGATATTGCCGGTAATTCGCGGACTATTCGCGAAAGTATTCAAACGGCTCAAAAGACGATAAGTGATTTAAATGATTCATTTATGGATGTCTCTCTTAAGCTCCAGGAGCTGGCCTCCCAATCTGAGCAAGGTTCCACTACCGTTTACCAGATGGGCCAGGTTAATCAGGAAGTTTTTAATAATGTAAAGGCCATGGGCTCCTCGGTGGAGCAGTCGCTCACGGCTATTAAGCAGATGAATCAGGTTATAGAGGAGACAGCTGGCTATATAGCGCAGCTAAACGGCGATATCACCAGTGTGAATACCTCCATGCAGCGTTTGGATTCTTCTATCTCCCTCGAAGAAGAGAGCGCCTCGAGCTCTATAGTGATTGCCAAAGAGCTGGCCGATAATGCTAATAATGGTTTAATTGCCCTTAAACAAACAGTTAACGGTATTGAGCAAATTCAAAAAAGTTCTGCCGAAATGGCTAAAGTTATCAGCGCTCTCGGCAAGCATGCTATGGATATCGGCAATATTCTCCATGTTATAGATGATGTCACCAAGCAGACAAACCTTCTCGCTTTAAATGCCGCCATTATCTCCGCTCAGGCCGGAGAGCATGGGCGCGGTTTTGCCGTTGTGGCCGAGGAAATCGGCGCACTTGCCGGGCGCACCAAGGATTCCACCAAAGAAATAGCCGAGCTGATTAATACCATCCAAAATGAGGCCAGGCGGGCGATAAATGTTATGAATGAGGGTGAAGCCACCATTGCCGAAGGGGCCAAATTTGGTGTCGAAGCCGCCAAAGCCTTTGATAAGTTAAAAGATTCGGCCGATAAATCCACCATCCAGGCCAAAGCTCTGGCTAAGGCCACCACGGAGCAGGCTGAGGATGTGCGGGCTGTCACCAAAGCTATAGAAAACATCAGTACTACGGTGGAGGAGATAAATACCTCCGCTCATCACCAGTCTGAGGAAGCTGCCGCTCTTAATCAGGCCGCAGGTAAAATGAATCTCTTAAACCAGCAAGTGGCTCGCTCCAGTGAAGAACAAGCACGCTCGGCCGGCGAGGTTTTGAAGGCCATACAAAATATTTCTACTATGTCAAACATGGTGACAGAGTGCCAGGCAGCCCAGATGAAAAGCACGCAAGAGGCCAGCAAAGCTGTTGATTCTGTTGATAAAAATGCTATATCGCAAAACAATGCGGCCGTAAGACTCAATAATATTATTGCCACCATCAACGAGCAGCTGAAAGAGCTATTGATCTTTACGGAAGAATTTAAAATCTGAGAGCACTATTTATTAGTAATTAATTTTTTGATTTTATTGCCGATATCATTGCTGTAGATGAGATGAATACTTTTATCGTTTTGCGAGTTTAGGCGCATCATAAAAGTAGGATTTTGCGGCTGCTGAGATCGCTCTTGATATAGGCGGCGGCGCTTTCATCGTCACCTTTTATATCCTGGAGCTTCTTTTTCCCATGGCCGCCCCAGATTTTTTCTTAATACTGCTTTGATTATAGGCAATACGCACATTTATGCGCAAATCATGAATGATTCCCGCTTCTTCCAGAGGCTTAAGCTCCCCATAGACATATTCTTCAAACCAGCCGCCGCTTAAATATTTGGCAAAATTGTGCCAGCCGCGTATTGGGCCATAGAGTTTACCGCCCAGGATAACAGTTCCTTCCTGGCTGTTTTTGGCTTTATGGAATACTTTACATTCACTCGTTTCATAGACCGGCAGCTCAAAATCTTTGATGTTGTTGTCATCATTATAATTAACGAGATCGGCATATAATTTTTGAATTTTTTCATGATTTTTGAAAAGAGCGGCGCTGAGTTCCTGGCGCACGTTGCCTTGGGTTAGGCGGGCTCTAATGTTCTCCCAGGCGCCGTTGTTTTTAATATATTGTTCTTTGTCCAAGCAGTTGAGCTTAATTAAGTCGATGGAGCTGGTGATTGGTTTTAAGGGACGGCGGGCGCCGGTTTGCAAATTGACGATATTGTTTTCCGCCAGATTGAAATAGAGCGGGGTGGCATTGACTTTGCTGCAAGCGCTAAAAGCGCCGGCATACATTAATTTAGTGCCGCCCGTTAGGTTAAAAGCCATGACCGGCGTTCCCGGGCTCAAATGAAAAGTTACTGTCGCATCTTTCTTTTCACCGTTTGTGGCCTCAGATAAGGCTGTTTTGGCTGCCTGAAAAATGCCCTCGCTATCATTAAGATTTTTTAATGGCACAGGTTTAAAATTAAGCTCAAGTTGCCGCCCGTTTTCCGCGAGAGCCGCTTTTAACCAATTCATATAATGGCAGTGAGCCCCGGGTGTATTGGCGTATTCATAGACTTTTTGACCCGCGGCCTCATTAGGCAGCAGATGTACTTTTGAAAGCTCATTTTCTGCTACTTCGGCCTTTTGTTGATTGGTGTATCCTAGGATAAGTGCCCGGTCATAATTATTGGCAAGTAAAGCGCCCAAAACCGGGCCGCCGGCTACGGCGCGGGCGGCGGCTGCCGCTAGTGTTTTCGGATTCCGGCACTATTTCTACTTCGGCACCAACCATTTTTAGCAAAATAGGCATAATAACGGCAAAAAGTTGTAAATCAGGTGCCAGCTGTGCCGAAAGCCCTTGCAAAAGTCCCATGGTGCGCCCGAGGAGCACCAGCTCTTCAGGTAATTCCATGTTTAGCTCGCGCACTATAAATCGCACTTCGGCAAAAAGGGAAGGGGCTTTTTCGGCCACATGACCTTCGAGAGCTTTAAGTTCGCCAAGAGAGCCCTCCTTAAAGTGGCGCCCGGCTCTTTGCAAATAAGGCAGCACTTTGGGAATGTCCTCTTCTTTGAAACAGCCCATATCGGAAAGAGCCTTGGCGAGAGCCCACCCGTCGCGGCTTAAAATGGCAAAAGCGGCGCGCCGCATGGCGGCGGTAAAAGCCGGGGAGAGCTCTTTGGCCAGGCCAAAATCCACAATGCCCAGGCGTCCGTCCTCTAGGGCAAAGAGGTTACCAGGGTGGGGGTCGGCCTGAAAAAAGCCATCTAAAAAGAACTGTTTGGCATAGCACTCTATGGTGGTGGTCATCAGCTTGGTGCCGTTGATATTATTGGCTTTAAGAGAGGCAAAATCGGTGATTTTAATACCATCGATAAAAGAGAGTACCAGGACTTTAGGCCCGGAGTATTCCCGGTAAATTTTTGGGATAACCACCTTGGGCGATAGAGCAAAATTATGGGCCAGGCGTAAGCCGTTTTCTGCTTCGTTTTGGTAATCGAGCTCGCGCCAGGTGCAATTAATAAGCTCTTTTAAGAGGGCTTTAAATTGCATCTCGGGAAAAAGGCGGTTAAGCCAGGCAAAAACCAGCGAAACCAGAGCCATATCTACCTTTAGAGTGCGTTTTATGGCCGGGTGCTGCACTTTTATGGCCACCTTTTCGCCATTTTTGAGGATGGCTCTATGTACCTGGCCAAAACTGGCGGCCGCTATGGCCTCGTGCTCAATGAGAGTAAAATCTGCGAGGCGGTTTTTTAAGGCTTTTTTTAGCGTGTGTTCTACCAAATACCAGGGAGTTGGAGTGACGCGATCTTGCAAAGTGGAGAGCGGCGCCAAAAACTCCGGCGGCAAAATATCGGCCCGGCTGCTTAAAAGCTGCCCCACTTTAATGAGGCCGCCTTTTAGCTTGTTGGCAGTTTTTACAAAATGGCGCACGGCTTTTTCGCTCTTTGCTAAAAGATCTTTTTTTTCGCTATTAATTCTTAAAATATGTTTTTTTATGTACCAAAAAATTAGCGGAGTGGCCATATAGACAATGGCTACTACCAGGCGGATCGTGTGCAAACTTAAGGCAAAAGGTGCTGTTATACTATGGCCGATATGGCGCAGCCTAGGCACGGGAAACACCTATTTCCCGGAAATAACAGATAAAATTTTGGCTACATAATCTGTGTTGCCGCTGATGGAGAGCTGTGAGCCCATGAGACTGGCGATATCGGTATCTTCTGGGCGGCTGATAGATAAGAGGCGCATCAGATCATATTTTATGGTGATATAGGGGCTATTTTCGCCAGGAGCGCCGATTTCCATAGTGAGCACATGCTCATCGCCGAGATCGTCGCTAAAGCGAAAATCCACCATTGCCGGGTCGCTTAGGGCAATATTTTGCAAAAGGCTCAATTTGCCAAGGCTGGAAAGAATTTTTTTGGCGCCGTAATCGCGCCATTTTTCCAATTCACCATTACGCTTAAAAGTGTTGTAGCGCTGAGTGATGGCGCCGTAGAGGGCATTAAAAGCCGCTCTGTCCATAGTAAAAGCGGCAATGGCCTCATCGGCTGCTCCGGCGGCGATAGTGAGCTCGCCTGCAGCCGATACTTGGGCGCTGTAAATACCGCCGCCGGTGCCTTCAAATTCCCATTCGGTTAAAATATCAATGCCCGGTTTTAGCGGAACGGCATCTTTAAAAACAGCCCAGAGTTTTGGTACTTCGCTATTCACAAAATCGGCCGGGGAAATCCGCCGGGGGAGGGAAGGCCAATCTACCATGGAAAGCGCTCCTTAGTACTGACGGTAATGGCTTTTTTCAGCTCGCGATAACGTTTGACAATATCGTCGCGGGTGAGGCTTCCCAGGCGCTCCAAAGAAAAGCCTTCAACAGTAAAAGAGGCCATGACCGTGCCAAAAATGGTGGCTTCGCAGAGATTTTCAAAAGATTTATCGCCGGTTGCCGCTAAATAGCCCATAAAGCCGCCGGCAAAAGTATCGCCCGCGCCGGTCGGATCTTTGATAGTATTTAAAAGCATAGCCGGCATATTAAACCAGCGATCTTCGGCAAAGAGCAGAGCGCCATATTCGCCGCGCTTGATAATGAGGGTTTTTACGCCCATTTTAAGCACTTCGTTAGCGGCTTCTATGAGGTGATATTTGCCGGTTAAAAGGCGGGCCTCTGTTTCATTTAAAGTAAAAAGCGGCACCTTTTTAATGAGGCTTAAAAGCTCATCTCTTGTTTTATCAATCCAGAGATTCATGGTATCGCCGGAGATAAAGCAGCCGGGAGCCATGTGGGCGGCTACATCCAGTTGCAAAGCCGGATGGATATTAGCCAAAAAGAGGTAAGGAGCCAGGGCAGCTTCGGGGCTGAGCTTGGGCACAAAAGTCTCAAAAACATTGAGCTGCGTATCCTCGGTGATGGCCTGGCTTAAATCTTTGTCATAGTGGCCCTTCCAGCGGAAGGAGCGCCCACTGGCTTTTTCCAGCGAGGAGAGGTCAACTCCGTGTTTTTGCAAGAGATCTATGTGCTCGGCCGGAAAATCTTCGCCTACTACGCCGACAATGCCCACACCATCTGTTAAATAAGAAGCAGCAACAGAGGCATAGCTGGTGGAGCCGCCAAGGACCTCTTTGCGCTCGCCAAAGGGAGTTTTTACAGAATCAAGAGCAATGGAACCAACAATTACCAGTTTCATTTTGTGCCTTTACAGTTTGAGGGCCTTTCCCCTCAAAAAACATTGCGGCTACACTAGCACAATTACATATTTCCTGCCATAGAGAAGGTTGGCAGATACATAGCGATAACCATACCACCGAGGACAACGGCCAGGCCGCCCATGATCACCGGCTCTAAGGCGGCCATCATGGTATCGACGGCGTCATTCACTTCCTGATCATAAAAAGCGGCAACTTTATTGAGCATGGAATCCATGGCGCCGGTGGTCTCACCGACGGCCACCATTTGCACCACCATAGTGGGGAAGATTGGTACATTGGCCATTTCGGCGGCAATACTTTTACCTTCGGCCACGCGGGCTTTGATAGTGTTGATACCTTCGGCCACCACCACATTGCCGGAAGCTTTGGCCACAATATCGAGCGCATCGATAATGGAAACGCCGGAAGAGAGCATAGTGCCGAGAGTGGAAGTAAAGCTGGAGACAGCCATCTTAGTGACAAGCGGGCCGAAAATAGGCGCTTTTAGCATTAAACTGTCCCAGAGATAGCGCCCTTTTTTAGTGGAGAGCGCTACTTTGTAGCCCACGACTATGCTGATTAAAACAGCAAAAATAGCTACGACATGGTCCTGGAAAAACTGTGAAATATCAATCATTAACTGGGTAGGCCAAGGCAATTCGTTGCCGCCGGCCATAAACATTTCCTGAAAGACGGGGATAACCCAAACCATGAGGACGATGGTGGCTAAAATGGCCACTACCAAAATAATGGCCGGGTAGGTCATGGCGCCCTTCACCCGCTTAATAATGTTGCTCGATTTTTCGATATGTTCGGAAATACGCACCATAATGGTATCGAGCACACCGCCGATTTCACCGGCCGCCACCATGTTGACAAAAAGGGAATCAAAAACTTTGGGGTGCTTGGCCAGCGAATCGGCAAAAGTGGCACCGCCTTCAACGCTGGTTTTTACTTCCAAAAGCACCCGGCGAAATTCGGGGTTTTCGGCCTGTTTGCCCAAAAGGTCAAGACATTGTACTAGAGGCAGACCGGAGGTGACCATGGTGGAAAACTGCTTGGTAAAAATGATTAAATCCCGCGTGGTTACCTTGGCACCAAGGCCGGGAATTTTTAACTGTATATCTTTGGGCTTTTTCTTGATTTTAACTGGCACAAGCCCTTGAGACATGAGGCGTTGGCGTACCTGCGCTTCGCTGTCGGCCTCCATCTCGCCTTCTTTTACTTTGCCATTACGCTGTTTGGCTTCCCATTTAAATTCCGCCACAGCTTATCTCCTCTGCATCTGCATAGCGTTATTGGGCATAGCGCCGTTTTTGGCCATTGTTTGCTTCATCTCATCAAGCTCGGTACTGCGTTCCAGCGCTGTTTCCTGGGAAATAATGCGCCGCTGGAAGAGCGAAAACAGGCACTGGTTCATAGTTTGCATACCTGTTAAGGCCTGGCCGACTTGCATTTGTGAATATATTTGGTGAGTCTTTTCTTCGCGGATCAGATTGCGAATAGCCGGATTGGGGATCATAATCTCGGCGGCCAGAATACGCCCGCCGCCAACTTTGGGCACCAGTTGCTGCGAGATAACCGCCTCCAGAACAAAGGAGAGCTGGGCGCGCACCTGGGGCTGCTGATGCGGCGGGAAGATATCGAGAATACGGTTTATTGTTTGCACAGCGCTGTTGGTGTGCAAGGTACCCAAACAAAGGTGGCCCGTTTCGGCAATGGCGAGAGCCGCTTCCACGGTTTCCATATCGCGCATTTCGCCGATGAGCACAATATCGGGATCCTGCCGCAAGACATAGCGCAGAGCGTCTTTAAAGGACTTGGTATCGCTACCGACTTCGCGCTGATTGACCAGGCAGTTTTTGTGCGGATGGAGAAACTCGATAGGATCTTCAATAGTCAAAATGTGGTGATGCTGGCTCTCGTTAATGCGGTCGATAAAAGAAGCCAAAGTAGTGGTTTTACCGGAACCTGTCGGCCCGGTGACCAGAATAAGGCCGCGCGGACGAGTTGTCAGCTCAATAACCGATTTTGGCAGGCCTAAAGAGTCAAATGGCGGAATTTTAAAGGGCACCACGCGGATAGCGGCCGCCACGGCACCGCGCTGCACAAAGATATTAGCGCGAAAACGCGAAAGATCTTTAACGCCGAAACTGAGATCGAGTTCGCTCGATTCTTCAAATTTGCGTTTTTGCTCTTCGGTCAAAATAGAGTAACAGAGCTGCCGGGTGTCGGTTGGAGTGAGTACCGGCAACTTAAGGGGCACCAATTTGCCGTCGATACGCAGTTGTGGCGGGGTGCCGGTGGTGATGTGTAAATCGGAAGCGCCATTTTTGATAATGGCTTGCAAAAGTGCATGTAAAGTATAATCAGCCACAGTTATCTTGCCTCACAGGTTAATCGGCCACAGAGCAGCGCAGGACTTCTTCAACAGTTGTCATGCCCAGGCGCAATTTGTTAAGCGCAGCGGCGCGCAGTGTTTGCATGCCGTTTTGGATAGCTACCGCCTTGAGCTCGGCCGAGGAGGCGCCGTTTAAGACGGCCTCACGAATGGGATCGGAACAAACAAGAACTTCATAAAGAGCCACACGGCCCTTGTAACCGGTATTGGAGCACTTTTCGCAGCCGCGCCCCTTATAGAGCTTGAAGGTGCCAATCTCCTCCGGCTTGATTTGGATATCCAGGAGCGTTTGGTCGGGCACAGTTATCTCTTCTTTGCAATTTTCGCAAATGCGGCGGGCAAGACGCTGAGCCAAAATGGCGTTTAAAGCTGCGGTGATGAGGAAGGGCTCAACACCCATGTTCAAAAGACGGCTCACCGTACTTGGCGCGTCGTTGGTGTGCAAAGTAGAGAGCACCATGTGGCCGGTAAGAGCAGCTTTGATAGCAATTTCAGCTGTTTCAAAGTCACGAATCTCTCCAACCATGATGATATCGGGATCCTGCCGCAAGAAGGAGCGCAGAGCGGCGGAGAAGTTGAGGCCGATATCTTCGTGCATCTGCACCTGGTTAATACCGCCCAAGTTGAATTCCACCGGGTCTTCGGCGGTGGAAATATTTTCGGAAACTTTATTGAGCTCAGAGAGAGCCGAGTAAAGAGTAGTGGTTTTACCGGAACCGGTGGGGCCGGTAACGAGCACCATGCCGAAGGGCTTATGAATAGCCGATTTAAAGTCGCTTAGGGGCTTGGGCTCAAAGCCCAGCTTGGTCATATCGAGCTGCAAGTTGCTCTTATCGAGAAGACGGAGAACGATTTTTTCGCCAAAGAGGCAGGGCAAAACGGAGACACGGAAGTCCATATCTTTGCCGCCGCCGAATTTGAGCTTGATACGGCCATCCTGCGGCAGACGGCGCTCGGCAATGTCGAGGTTACTCATAATTTTGATACGGCTGGTGATGGCGTTTTTGAGCTTTAAGGGCGGTGTCATCACTTCGTAAAGCACGCCATCGATGCGGTAGCGCACGCGGAAGGATTTTTCATAAGGCTCAATGTGAATATCGGAGGCGTGGCGCTTGATGGCATCCATCAAAATAAGGTTGACGAGGCGCACCACCGGGGCGTCTTCGGCTGACTTGGCGAGGTCAACGGAGTTTAGCTCCTCCTCTTCTTCGCCGACTTCGATATCTTCGTCGTTAAAGCCCTCCATCACCTCTTCATAAGCGGCGCTGCTGTCATCGGCTTTACTACCGGCGTAATATTTATCAATAGCACTTCTGATAGCGCTTTCGGAGGCCACAACAACTTCAATATTTAAGCTGGTTTGGAACTTTAGCTCATCTATAGCCAAAAGGTTTGAGGGATCGGCCATGGCCACGATAAGGGTGGAACCAGCTCGGTTAATAGCAATGGCGAGATGTTTTACGGCCACATCTTTGGGAATGAGCTTTACAACTTCTTCGTCTATCGGCTGCTCTTCCAGATTGATGGCCGGCACCCCGAATTTTTTGGAAATAAAGCCAGTGAGCTGCTTTTCATCAACGAGGCCGAGCTTAACAAGAGAAGCGCCCAGGCGCCCGCCCTCTTTTTTGGCGCTTATTTGCGCTTGTTGCAATTGTTCAAGGGAAATAACGTGATCCTGTACTAATAATGTTCCTAAATGGCTCATTGTCTCTCCGCGTGTAAACTGCTATGTTAACGCCAAGGGTCAAATCCTGACGATAATTACACCGCGCTACTATAGAACACTGAAGGGCGCTTGTCTAAAACTTATTTCTTAATAAAGTCATATTTTGTGATAAAAATCCTTTACAAGCAAGCCTGAATTACTGCTGATGATGTGGTTGTAAATTGCCTTAAGACAGCCTTTGGCTAATGTGACCGATAAAAGCGGCAAAAAATCGATATATATAAGACTCTTTGAAAAAGATTTATTGGCAGGCTGGGCTCAGTCGGCAAAGACGACAAAGCCGGCAGTGTTATTAGTTGCCAGAGCGGCACAGTTAGATTGGCAAGTGCTACTGCAATCACCAACCGCTGGGGATATTGAGACAGGAATTGGGTCTGAAGAACCTATTAGTGTAATAGTTTGGCCGGAAATTTGATAAGCTCCGCCAACAAGTACAGGATTGGTAAGATTAGGTGAGAGGGTGATTGTGCTGTCACTGGCTTTAGTGGCTCCTTTGCCTCTAAAAGCGGTTATTTTGCCTTTGCATACGCATGTGCCGCTACAGCTTGAGCCACTTGGGCTGCCACTACAATTCCAGGTTGGACATGAGCCATGAACAAAGCTGTAAGTTACTTGTCCATAGGCTTTGGGCGCGTAAATGCCATTTAATTTAGCTTGAGAAACAGAGCTGTTCTCCAGTTCAGCTCCGGAGACGCAATTAGTGCAACTTAAATCTTTAGCTACATTGGCTGTGCCGACGGTGGCAGAGGCATAAGCGGTGGCTTTTTGTATTTTGCCGTTGCTATCAACATAAACTGGTGTAGTGCTGTCGCCGATAGCCGGGTGGCTGCTTGAGGAGCCGATAGCGGCGGCATAGCTGGCATTGGTGGCATTTGCTGCGTTGGTGGCATTGGTAGCATTAGTGGCGTTTGTAGCGTTTGTAGCACTCGTGGCATTGGTAGCGTTATCGGCATTGGTGGCTTTGCCAACCGACAGTTTAGACATAGTAACTGCCACCGGCACACCATTACTAAAATAGACCGGGTTAGAATCGCTACCGGCATTGGTATTTAATTTGTTGGCACTTGCAGCTGTGCCGCTAATAGTGCCGCTTACTGTCATGCCGCTATTGTTAATGGTGACGAGCGGAGAGGCGCTATTGGCAGAAGCGATAGACAAAGCGCCGTCATTAGCTGTTATTACAAAGTTTTTGTCATCATCTAAATCTTCCAGCATAATTTGCGGCACGGTATCGGCAATAACGGCTTCAACGCCTGTTTCACCGCCGGCGGCGCGTATATGTAACGGAGCTGCCGGTTTGCCGGTGCCGAGGCCCAATTTGCCGCCGTCCAAAACGGCTACAGACGGCTGCGGAGCTAATATGCCGCTGCGTTTATAGACGATAAAAAGACCGCCGTACTGGTCATAACATTTTTCGCCTTCATCTTCTTCGCTTTGAAAGCTGTTTTCACCGCAGTTAGGGCTGCCACTATCTTTATCGCATGAACAAGCAGAAATACCGGCTGGGGCACTGGTTTCTGAGCTATCTTTATCGTAGCTAAAAACGCCGGACATATATTTACCTTTGTTGTTAATGCCTATCCGCCCGTTTTCTTCGTCGATGCTTAAAACGCTGGCACATTCCCATTCGGTTCTGGCGTCGTTATAACGTAAAGAAGCACTGTCGCCGCAGTTGGGCAGAGCGCTATCTTGCATGGCGCTGAAGCTTAAATGCTTTGGTGTGATGCAGCCTTTACATTCAATGTTAGCACTAATTGCGGAATACTCGGCGGCCAGAGCATAAGGAACGCTGGCAATCGGAAGGCGTGGTTCCAGCTCGGCACCGTCAATGCTGACAGCCAGCAAAAGCTGCGCGGCATCAGCCACCGCCGCAACATCAATGTTGTCGATGGTTAAGGCATATAAGCCGGCTTCAATATCAAGTTGTTCCTCTTTTTCCCCAATGATGGAATTGACCTCATTATAAATGGTGGCTTTGATGAGATGCGAGCCGTTTACCAGTTCGCCATCCTCTTTAAGCACCCCATGGTGAGTAAAAGAGAGCGGCACGGCAGCATAAGCGGTGCCGGAGAAAAGCAGAACAAGAGCTAACATCATGAAATTGCGCATATTATTTCTCCTTTTAAAGCATTGCCTATAAGTTGTGGCAACCATTTGCACTCAGTAGTCAGGCTTATGACAAAACCACATTGAGCCGGCAAAAAGTTGCAAGCTCAATAAAAACGCAAATTATATAATAGTGCAAATCGGCGGCCGGATAAAGGGAAAACATTGGTGTGTGCTTCTTTTCGGCCCCATATAATTGCCAAAGTGTTATAAGATGTTTAAAAACAAAACAGCCATGCCCAGATGGGCACTTCATAGAGGTTTATTGTGCGTACCTATATTGATCTTTTTCTCACTTTTGCCAAAGTTGGAGTCACCACCTTTGGCGGCGGCTACGCCATGTTGCCCATTTTGGAGCGCGAGGTGGTGGAAAACAAAAAATGGGCAACAACCGGCGAGCTTAGCGACTATTTTGCCATCGGCCAATGCACTCCTGGCATTATTGCAGTAAATACCGCCACTTTTATCGGTAGCAAACAAAAGGGTATTTTGGGCGCCGTCTTTGCTACTTTGGGCCTGGCCTGCCCCGGCATTATTATCATCTCACTTTTGGCCGCCGGCCTCAGTCATTTTAACGAAATGAGCGCCGTGGGACATGCTTTTAACGGCCTTAGAGCCGCTATTTGCGTGCTCATCATCAATGCGGTAATAAAGCTCGGTAAATCTTCTTTAAAAGATGCTTTCTCTCTTTTTCTCTTTTTAGCTGTCCTGGCCGCCGCCCTCTTTTTTAAAATTTCCCCGGCTCTTTTGGTGCTTAGCTGCGGCTTTTTGGGCCTCTTAGTGGGGCTGTTTAAGGGCCGAAGAAGCGCCAGCAGCAGTAGCGGGGTTAGTGGGGAGAGTGGAGCCGAAAACGCTGCCCAGGAGGCCAAAAAGTTATGATTTTTCTTCGTCTTTTTTATGAATTTTTTATAGTGGGGCTTTTCTCGGTGGGCGGCGGCCTCTCCACCATCCCTTTTTTGGCCAATATGGGGGAAAATACCGGCTGGTTTACTCTGTCCGATCTCACCAATATGATTGCCGTCAGCGAATCGACCCCCGGCCCCTTAGGCATCAATATGGCCACCTATGTGGGCTTTAGTGTGGCCGGAGCCGGCGGAGCGCTGGCGGCGGTTTTGGGCCTTATGGCTCCATCGGTGATTATAGTTTTAATAATTGCCACTTTTCTTAATAAATTCCGCAATAATCACCATGTGGAGGCCGTTTTTCACGGTTTGCGCCCGGCTTCCACCGCTCTTATTGCCGCCGCCGCTTTTAGCGTCATTACCATGTCGCTAATTACCATAGAGCGCCCCGCCGGCGGGCCATTCTGGGCGATATCGGGGCTCACTTGGCACTTACCGGCCATTATTTTGGCTGGGGCTATTTTGCTGCTCACTCACCTGCCAAAAGTCAAAAAGCTGCACCCGGTGGTCTGGCTCGCCTTCTCGGCGGCTATGGGGATAATTTTTGAGATCTAACAAAAGATATAACTAGCGGTTTTTCTTTTGATTCATATAATACTTATGCCGAAAAATGGCGGCTTTGGCCAAAAGGTCTCCATCTAAAGTCATATTGGGAAAACCGGCCGGGTTACAATTATAACACTTGCCGCAGGGGGCGGGGTTTTCTTCGCCGAGAGCCCGCTGCATAAAGGCCATGAGGCAGCCCTTTTCTCTGATATAGCGACTCATTTCCAGCACCTCGGCTTCTCTTATCGCCTTAAGGCGCTTCTGATATTTTTTGTCCAGGCGGAAGCTGTCAAAAGTAGGACTTTTTTGCCAGGTAAAGGGCCCGCTGGCCAAAATCGGCGCTCCGGGCGCGGCGGCCAGGTAGTTTAAAAGTTCGCCGCTTTTTTCTTTGGAAATACCTGATAAATCGGCAATATCATCTGAGGGCAGCGCTTCATCCACTTCCTCAAAAACATGCAAAATATTATAAATTTCTTCATCTTTTGGCCCGCTATTCTCAATGAAAAAAGCGGCTAAATCGTCATCCTCCTCTCCTTCTGCCAAAAGGCCGAAGGAGAGCTGGCCGCCGCGCCCGGCCCGGCCCACCTGCTGATAATAGTGCACCACCGAGGCCGGGCGCTGATAATGGAGGACAAAGGCTAAATCCGGCTTATCAAAGCCCATGCCGAGGGCCACCGTGGAGACGAGAGCTTTTAGCTTATTCTGCTGCAAAAGGGCCTCGAGCTCCTCTTTGCTATACGGGTCCGGCCCTTTTTGCAATTTGGCGTGATAGGCTTCGGCAGCAAAGCCAGAGCTCTTGAGCCAGGCGGCAATCATGGCGCATTCACTGGTAGTTTGCGCATATATGAGGCCGCTCCCGGGGATTTGCTCCAACATGCTGGCCAGCCAGGCCAGGCGGCTTTCGCGGCTCATGAGGCGCAGATTCATAAGCCGCAGATTTTTGCGCACTAGCGAGCCTCTAAGCACTTTTAAATTATCGCCCAGCTGCTCCTTTATATCTAAAAGCACCCGCTTATTGGCTGTCGCCGTGGTGGCCAAAATAGGCACACTGGCCGGTAAATTTGGCAGAATTTCCCTGATGCGCCGATATTCCGGGCGAAATTCGTGCCCCCAATCGGAGATGCAATGGGCTTCGTCGATAACCAAAAGGCCAATATTATAATTGAGTAATTCCAGGAAATTTTCCTTAAAAAGCCGGTTATTAAGCCGCTCCGGCGCCACAATCAGCACATCGAGGCGGTTCTCTTTTATAGCGCTAAAAATCGCCTCCCACTCCGGCTTATTGGCACTATTTATAAAAGCGGCTTTGAGCCCCAGCCGCTCAGCCGCCTCCTGCTGATTGCGCATAAGCGCCAAAAGGGGAGAAATGAGGAGCGTGGGCCCGGCGCCTTTGGCCCGGCGCAGCTTAGTGGAGACAAAATAGACCATGCTCTTGCCCCAGCCGGTCGCTTGAATAACCAAAAGGCGCCCGCCTTTAAGGAGAGTCTCAATAGCCACATCCTGGCCATCGCGAAACTCCGCCTCTGGGTTATTCATGGCCTGGCGGAAACAGCTTAGCGGGGTCAATTCGCCAATATTACATGGTATTTTAGCCATAAAATTTCTCTTTCCATTAGCGGATATGCATCTATTAGACGCGATTAATTACCTCTTTTGCTATCACTCGCGGGCGGAAATGGCAAGAGGAAAAGCTGTTTATGGGCACTTCTATAGCAGCGCATTGAGGCAGAAAATTGCCCTCATGGGTAAAGCAGGTGAATTTTTTGTTAAAAAGAAAATAACTTGGGGCTAGTTTAGATTAGCGGAAGTCTTCGATATTTTTATCGGCAGCTTCTTTTTTGGAGAGGCGGATTTTGCCGGTCTTTTCGTCAATGCCGATGACTTTGACCAATACTTCCTGGCCCTCTTCCAGCTCGTCGTGGACATCTTTCACCCGGTAATCGGCCAGCTCGCTGATGTGGCAGAGGCCGTCGGTGCCGGGGAGCACTTCGATAAAGGCGCCAA
>JAEEGL014174100.1_pt1 | contig 21609 bp, 13 predicted proteins | sample 9134231 | NCBI WGS metagenome assembly JAEEGL01 (sample SAMN16246548, study PRJNA631951) | gut metagenome | biome: gut microbiome; feature: rumen; material: fiber-attached | host: Bos | place: Iran: Karaj | collected 2018-10
ACGATAACAAATGTGCATTATTAGGAATTATTTCCTAAATTTGCAATGTGTTTTTCATGGTATTAGATTATTAAGGTTAATTAATGAATCTTATTTATCGCGAGATAAGTATCTTTCAGACTCCATGCGCAATACAAGAGATTTTTTGTAATGCGAATGGTTTAAAAAAAGGGAGCCTGAGAAGGTTCCCTTTTTCTATTATTCTTGTTTCTGAGGTGTTACTTTCATAAAGATCGGATAGTGGTCGGAGTAGCTCAGTTCTTTTTTGTAATAGGTAAGTCCTTGTAGTGCAGGGTCATGGAAGATGTAGTCTATACGTACCTGCTTGTTACCTCTGAAGGTGTTCATCCAACCGCTACCACATTCCTTGAATCCGTCAATCTTATCGCCCAGCATGGTGTTATAAACGTAAGAGTAGGGCACATCATTGAAGTCACCGCATACGATGACGGGTACTTCCGACTCTCGCATGTCCATGGCGAGCATGTTGGCCTGACCAGAGCGGGCAATCATTCCCACAGCATAGTTTCCATAGAGGGCTTCCAAAAGGGCGTTGCTATGGATGTCGGCACCACGTATCTTACTTTTTGCTGCTCTATGAAGTGTGCCGTTGATGCCTGTGGTTTCCAGATGGGCATTATATACGCGATAAGTATTATTATTAATAGTAATTTCTGCCCACATGGCGCTGTTGTTAGTCATCTCGAAGGGGATGTTTTTCGAAGCCTTGATGGGATAACGGCTGTAGATGATCATATCGTCATTGCCACGAACGAAATGCGGGAAATACTCTTTGTAAGAATCGGAGTTCTTCTTATCGCCGGCAAAGTCATTATACTCCTGGAAGCAGACGATATCCACCTTCTGACGCTTCATTTCTGCGAGAATATCCTGTGCCATAAAGCCCGTGGTCTCACGACTGAACATTGCGACATTGTAAGAGGCAATCTTAAAGCCAGGCTTCTTCTCAGCTGTCTCATCGAGTGAACTGAACTTATACATCGTGTTCACATAGGGGATACAGCAAAGCAGGGTGATAAGGGGCATGAGCATCCAGTGGAAACGGCGCAGTAAGAGCCAATAAATGAGGAAGAAGGCATTGCCTGCTATCAGTAAGGGTAAGGCATAGACCAGCATAGCGCGTGCCGTGTTGCCTGCAGGCTGGACATCACCACCAAAGAGACCAATGATTGTAAATACCATCAGCAGAAAGGTGGCAATAAGCATCATGAACGAGAAATATTTCTGAACTGCAAGTTTTCCCATAAGAATGAAGTTTTTAAGTATGGTAAGTGGCTATATTTTAATCATCAAGATACTTCTTGACCATCTCAATCAGGTTCTCTACCTTGAAAGGCTTGGCCATAAAGTCGTCGCAACCTGCTGCCTTGGCATCTCGGATATTTTCCTCGAATGCGTAAGCACTGAGAGCGACTACGGGGGTTTCGGTAGATACCTCCTTAATGATACGAGTGGCGTCAAGACCGTTCATTTCCGGCATGCGGATATCCATCAGGATCATATCGGGATGCTCGTCTTCGTTCATCATTACTGCCTCGATACCATTATGCGCACGAAGGAGCTTGTAACGCTTCTGAAGCACGATCTTTACCAGCTCGTAGTTGCTGTCCTCATCCTCTGCCACGAGAATCTTCTTCATATTCATCTCATCGGAACGGCTGCTTACGCGGATGGTACGTACGTTCTGTGTGGTAGTGGACTTACGTTGATCCTTTCCGCCGATACTTCCTTCGAACGGCATGACAAAACGGAAGGTGGAACCCTTGCCCTCCTCTGACTCTACAGTAATCTTACCACCCAGTTTTTCGACGATAATCTTACAAAGGGGCAGACCGAGGCCATAACCGTTCTTGGTGGTTTCTGCATCGCGTGAGACGTAGGTCTCGAAAATACGTTCAAGATCTTCTTTGGCAATACCTGACCCAGTGTCCTTGACGAAGAATTGAATTTTGCCGCCTTCATCGAGAATCTGATAACCGTAGGTGATGCTACCCATAGGGGTGTGCTTCAGAGCATTGCTAATCAGATTGGAGAATACCTGTGTCAGACGATTGGCGTCTGTATTGAAGGTAACACTCATCAAGGGCTTCTTCCATACCAGCTGCACAGAATCGGGGCAACGGAACTTAAAGAGGTTCTTGATGCTTGAACAGAGTTCGTTAAGGTCGGTTGGGGTTTTCTTCATCACGATTTCTCCAGACTCAACTCGTGAGAGGTCAAGGATTTCGTTGACAAGACTCGACAGACGGCTGTTGTTGCTCTCGATGATCTCGTAGAATTTCATACGGTCTTCTTGCGAGTCGGTTTCAACAAGTACGCGTGAAAAACCTTCAATAGCATTCAATGGCGTACGGATCTCATGGCTCATGTTTGCAAGGAAAAGGGACTTCATCTTACTGGCCTTTTCAGCCTTCTGAGCCTTCTCCTCGTATTCCTTCAGTTTCTTATTGGCAATAGCAAGCTGCTCGTTTGCAAGTATCAACTTGCGATTCACGTCAGCGTACTTCTGCAATAATATGTCTTTCTCACTTTTCTCCATGAGTGCCATTCAAATAAAACAATTTGGTTGCAAAAGTACCACTTTTATTTCAATTAACAAAATAAAATAGGATTTTTTTTAACTTCTACGTGCTTTTTCCCATGCACCACTGTTGCTATGACTCTTCAGATATGCCATTCCACGGAACACATTGAGGTTCATAAAGACAAAGTAATAGGCTGTGTAGAGCAGCTTGTTACGATGTCCAGAACGACTGATCAGCCATCCGCATAACGCCATTAGGTAGAAGAGAGCCTGTAGCAGGAGTATCACCGTGAAGAAAGTGCCTGCACCGAGGAGGACCAATGAGATGTTGGCAAGCAGGAGGATAACCATTGCCACGGGGGTGATACTCCAACGGAGTACTCGGTGGCTGATATACTGGAAGGCTACCAGAGGCTGACGGAAGGGGTTGAGCATGCTACGTAACCACCAGATACTCTGAAGTCCGCCTGCCGCGATGCGACGCTTGCGTTTGGACTCTTCGGCGAGGTCGGCAGAACCATATTCCTGTGCATAGGCGTCAGGGGTGTAGGCGATACGCTTGCCGTCGTTGACAATGAGCATCGACATCATGAAATCGTCGAGAAGGGCCTCGTTGGGTACTTCGCGAACCAAGGTAGGATCAATAGCATAGAGTTCACCGGCAGCACCCATAGCCGAATAGAGCTCGCTGTCCCAACGTTTCAGGGTGCTCTCATAGCGCCAATAGATACCTTCACCCTCTGCAGCTACTTCGCCCGCTTTTTTAGCGACGACCCGCTTCTCACCAGAGACACAGCCAACGGTGGGATCCATAAAAAGACGGGCAATCTCACGGAGGGCGCCAGGATTAATCATTGTGTTGGCATCGGTGAAGGCCACATAACGGGTCTTCAGTTCCTGAAGTCCGTGTTTCAAGGCTGCGGTCTTGCCGCGACGTTCAGGACTGAATACCACATCTACCTCAGGATAGGCGGATAGCAACTCGTTGGTTCGATCGTTACTACCGTCGGTGACCCACATGATGTGGAACTTGTCTTTGGGATAGTCGAGTGCCAGCGTGTTTTCCATCTTCTCTGCCACAACATCCTCTTCGTTGTAAGCACAAATCAGGAGAGTCATCGTGGGGAGCTCATCGTCAGAGGGGAGAACGGCCTCCTGTGGTTTTCCACAGAAGAGCCGTTTTACCCAGATGATGATGTAGAGTAATATCCCATAACCGATATAGGTGTAGAATACGATGAAAAGACATACCCAGAATAGGATCTTCAAAGCCAGCATAGTGTTAATTGTTTTTGAGAGTCTTATTTCGTTTCTATTTCTTCCTGCATGTCTATGAACTGCCTGTCGGCATCATAGAACTCATATTGCAGGAAAGCCAGTTTTTGAGAGGGTATCACATGGACACCAAGTCCATATTTCATTTGCCATTGGACCTTCATACTGAAGACACCCTTGTTGATGTAGGCTGCCACGTAGGGATGTACGTGGAGGTAGAATTTGCGGATTCCGATCTTATTGACCAGGTTGTCAATTTTATTCTCCAACGTGTCGGTAAAGAGGAGACTCGATTTAATAGTGCCTTTACCAAAGCAGGTAGGACACACCTCTTCTACATTCACACTCATAGCGGGACGCACGCGCTGACGTGTTATCTGCATCAGACCGAACTTCGAGAGGGGCAGGATATTATGCTTGGCTCTATCTTTCTGCATGTTCTTGCACATGCGTTCATAGAGCATTTGACGATCCTCTGGCAGTTTCATGTCGATGAAGTCAACGATAATGATGCCGCCCATATCCCTTAGACGCAACTGACGAGCCAACTCATCGGCGGCTCCCAGATTGGTTTCAAGGGCATTAGTCTCCTGATTGTTCTCCTTCTTAATACGTGTTCCGCTGTTCACATCCACCACATGCATTGCCTCAGTATGTTCGATGATGAGGTAGGCGCCGTGTTTGTAATTAACAGTCTTTCCAAAGCCTGACTTCAGTTGTTTGGTAACACCGAAGTTATCAAAGATAGGCACAGAACCATTATACAACTTGACTATCTCCTTTTTCTCTGGAGCAATGAGCCCCAGGTAGTTCCTGATTTCGTCGTAGATACCGCTGTCGTTGACATGAATACCGTCGTAAGAGGGATTGAACAGATCACGAAGCAGTGCGACAGCCCGACTTTCCTCCTCAAAACATAACTGTGGGCGTTCGGTTGTTTTCTGTACTTTCGTGATGGTGTCCTCCCAGCGTTTCAGCAGGATCTTCAACTCTGCATCGAGTTCGGCTGCCTTTTTGCCTTCTGCCACCGTACGGACGATGACACCGAAGTTCTTGGGCTTGATGCTTTGGATGAGCTGTTTCAATCGGCTACGCTCCTCGCCACGTTTGATCTTTGTTGAGACAGAGACACTGTTTTCAAATGGGATCAGTACCAGATAGCGTCCGGCGAAGCTCAGTTCGCATGTCAGTCTCGGACCTTTGGTGTTGATAGGCTCCTTTGTGATCTGCACCAGTATTTCCTGTCCCACTTTCAGGGTGTTGGCGATACTGCCGTCCTTTGCCAGGTCGGGTTGGATGTGAGCTTTCTGAATAGGGTAGAGCTTCTTACGGTCGCTAACCACCTGTTTCAGATACTTTTCGTAGGAGTTGAATTGATTTCCCAGGTCAAGATAATGCAGGAAGGCCACGCGCTCGGCACCGACATCGACAAAGCAGGCATTGAGGCCCGGCATCAGCTTTTTCACCTTTGCCACATAGATGTTTCCCACCGAGAAGGACACCGAACGCTGCTCCTGCTGGTACTCTACCAGCTCTTTATCTTCGAGCAGGGCAATCGAGATGTCTTTCGGCTGAACATCAATGATTACTTCACTTGTCATTTGCTTCTTGCTTTTCTTGTGGGGTTTCTTTTTAACTCAAAAGGGTGTGCCGCTATCCGTGAGGGATTAGCTGGCACACTCCTTTCATTCTTTTCTCATGTCATTAAGCTTACTTGCTCTTATGACGATTCTTGCGCAGTCTCTTCTTACGCTTGTGAGTAGCCATCTTGTGGCCCTTCTTTTTCTTTCCGTTTGGCATAATTCTAGAATTTATTTAAGTTGTTAATTACTTCATCTTTTCAATAAAGCTTTTTGAGGGCTTGAATGTTGGATAGTCATGGGCGTCGATAACGATCGTCGTATTCTTCGAGATGTTACGGGCTGTCTTCTGAGCGCGACGCTTCACAACGAAGGTGCCAAAACCACGGAGATATACATTCTCCTTGTTGTCGGCGAGGCTCACGCGAATCTCTTCCATAAAAGCTTCAACAGTGGCAGCCACATCTTTCTTGGCAACACCTGTTTCCTCAGCAATTTTGTTTATGATTTCTGCCTTGGTCATTTTTTTATTTGTCTATATATTAATAATGTGAAAATCTGATTTTTCTCGATTTCGGACTGCAAAGTTACTAATTTTCAGTCGATTACCGAAATATTTCCCGATTTTTTTTCAAAAATTGGCAAAATTAGCCGTTCTTTGGGTGCTTTTTTGTACCTTTGCACCACAAAATCAAAGAAATATTGTATGAAACAGACAAAAATAGTCGCGAGCATCAGTGATCGCCGGTGTGATGTTGAATTCATCCGTCATCTTTTTGAGGCAGGTGTTAATGTGGTGAGAATGAATACTGCTCATGCTGATGAAGAAGGCATCAAAAAGATTATCAAGAATGTACGCTCGGTAAGTCGTCATATTGGTATCCTCATCGACACAAAGGGACCAGAGGTGCGTACCACAGGTTGTGCAGAGCCGATTGTCTATAAGGAGGGTGATGTGGTGAAGATATTCGGTCGTCCTGAGATGGATTCTACACATGATATGATCAACCTCTCTTATACCAATTTCGCAGCTGATGTGCATGAGGGATGTCATATTCTTTTTGATGATGGCGCTCTCGATATGGAGGTGATTGGTATCAATGGTCCTGCGGTGATTGCCCAGGTGAAGAACGATGGTGTGTTGGGTGCCCATAAAAGCGTGAATGTACCTGGCGTGCATATAGCCCTGCCTACACTGACTGAGAAAGACCGCAAGAATATCATGTTAGCCATCGATCAGGATATTGAATTCATAGCCCACAGCTTTGTACGCTCTGCTGCCGATGTACGTGCGGTACAAGCCATTCTTGATGCTTTCAACTCCGACATCAAGATCATCTCGAAGATTGAGAATCAGGAGGGTGTTGACAACATCGATGAGATTATCGAAGCCTCTTATGGTATCATGATCGCACGTGGTGATCTGGGCATCGAGGTACCTATCGAACGTATCCCGGGTATTCAGCGTCAGATCATCCGTAAATGTATCATGGCAAAGAAACCTGTGATTGTGGCGACTCAGATGCTTCACACCATGATAAATAATCCGCGTCCCACGCGTGCAGAGGTAACGGATATTGCCAATGCCATCTATTCACATACTGATGCGCTGATGCTCTCTGGTGAGACTGCCAGTGGCAAATATCCTGTGGAGGCAGTCCGGACAATGGCAGCTATCGCTGAACAGGCCGAGAAGGATCTCAGTTTGCGTGGTGTTATTGATGTGCCCTTGTCCGAGAATTGCGATATTCGTGAGTTTATGGCCTATGGTGCTATCCAGGCAACAGAGAAGCTGGGTGTTAAAGGTATTATCACTGATAATGTGACAGGTAATACTGCCCGTATGTTGGCAGCTTTCCGAGGCCCTCATCCCGTATTAGCCATCTGCTATAACGATAAGCTCCAGCGCTTGTTGAACCTCAGTTATGGTGTGATTCCTGTCTATCAGAAGGAGCATATCGACAACGAGAAACTGTTCCTTGCTGCAGTCAGGATGTTACGTCAGAAGGGGTATGTGGGTCTCGATGATCGTATTGCGTACCTCAGCGGAAACATTGGTGGAGGCGGTGGAACAAAGTTCCTCGAAATCAATACGGTAAAGGAAGTTTTTGATCATAAATACCAGTTCCATCTGCCTAAGGTATAGATGGAACTGGCATTATCTTGATGTTTAGATATTCTTGATAATCAGGGTGGAGTTTGTACCGCCAAACCCGAATGAGTTACTGAGGAACAGATCGAAATGCTGTTCCTTTTTTTCTGGCAGTACGTTAATCACGGCTGTCTCTTCGTCTGGTGTCTCAAAATTCAGGTTACCAGCCATAAAGTTGTTCTTCATCATCAGGATGGAGTAGATCACCTCACTGGCCCCTGCCATCCACATCTCATGACCCGTCAGACTCTTTGTAGAACTCACTGGCACCTGGTAGTCACCAAAGACCTTTGCTATCACCTGTGCTTCGCGCTGATCACCAATCAGTGAGCTTGTAGCATGGGCATTCACATAGCCGATATCCTGAGGACTGACACCTGCGTTTCTCAAGGCATTCAGCATGCTCTTGACTGGTCCTTCGATATTGGGTGTAGAGATATGGTCGCCATTACCTGAGAAGCCCCATCCTAATACTTCTGCGATGATGGGTGCCCCTCGCTTGATAGCGTGCTCATAGCTTTCTAATATCAATGTGGCACCACCGCCGCTGGGCACAAGTCCGTCTCTGTCCTTATCAAAGGGACGACTGGCTTTCTCTGGGGCATTCTCACGAGTAGAGAACGACTGCAGCCCGTCGAACGACACCACACCTAAGTGGTTCACCTCCTCAGCACCGCCACAGATGATACAGTCCTGTAAACCGTTAGCGATGAGGGTAGCAGCCATACCGATACTCTGAGAACCTGATGCACAGGCCGCAGAAATCGTCTGGTTAATACCTTTCAGCTTGAAGATACATGCCAGATTCATGGAGATGGTGGAGTTCAGACACTGGAAGAGGGAACCGCTGCCACATGCCAGACTGGTATGCATCTGGTGGAACTTATCAACAGCCTTGCTGCTGGCCTCTACAGCAGAGTCATTGCCATAGACGATACCTACCTCGTGCTGCTCCAGATAATCCATGTCGATACCTGCCTGTTTTAAAGCCTGTAAAGTAGCCAAGTATGCATACTGACTCTCTTCGTGCATATAACTTCTTGTGTTTCGGGGAAGCAGGGCTTTCAGATCAGCCTTTGGTACGTTTCCTACCAGTCCGGAACGGAAGCCTGCTTCCTTACGTATGGGATCGAGGATAATACCACTCTTTCCTGCATACAGGGAGTCCCTGACTTCGTCGAGGCTGGTACCGATACACGACCAGATGCCCATGCCTGTGATCACAACTCTATTCATTCGATATATCGTCTGTTTTCTCAATTTGGCTGCGAAATTACAAATAAAATATGATATATGTATTAGATTTCGTCTTTTTTTTGTATTTTTGCACAAAATCTGAAATTAACTCAAAAGTATGGCAACAGTTGACGACAAGAAAGTGATTTTCTCGATGGTAGGAGTGAGCAAGACCATCCAGCAGAACCAGAAGCAAGTGCTCAAGAACATCTATCTCAGTTTCTTCTATGGGGCAAAGATTGGTATCATCGGTCTGAATGGTGCCGGTAAATCCACACTGATGAAGATTATTGCCGGACTCGATCAGCAGTATCAGGGCAATGTGGTATGGAGCCCAGGTTACTCGGTGGGCTATCTGCCTCAGGATCCCCCTCTTGATGAGACCAAAACCGTCAAAGAGAATGTGATGGAGGGTGTGCAACACGTCTATGATGCACTTGCTGAATACGATGAGATCAACGTGAAATTCGGACTCCCGGAATATTACGAGGATGCTGATAAGATGGAGAAGCTGATGGCCCGTCAGGCAGAGCTGCAGGATGTCATCGATGCTACCGATGCCTGGAATATGGATTCCAAGCTTGATCGTGCGATGGCTGCTCTGAACTGTCCTCCTGGCGATTGGAGTGTAGCAACACTCTCTGGCGGTGAACGCCGTCGTGTGGCATTGTGTCGTCTGCTGCTGCAGAAGCCAGATGTGCTCCTGCTCGATGAGCCTACCAACCATCTCGATGCAGAATCCATCGACTGGCTCGAACAGCACCTGCAACAATATGAGGGAACAGTGATTGCCGTTACCCACGACCGCTATTTCCTCGACGATGTGGCAGAGTGGATTCTCGAACTGGATCGTGGTGAGGGTATCCCCTGGAAGGGAAACTATTCTTCTTGGCTCGAACAGAAGTCACAGCGTCTGGCTCAGGAAGAGAAGTCTGCCTCTAAGCGCCGTAAGACACTTGAACGTGAGTTGGAGTGGGTACGTATGGCACCGAAAGCACGCCACGCAAAAGGAAAGGCCCGTCTGAACTCCTATGATAAGATGCTCAACGAGGAACAGAAGGAACGTGAGGAGAAACTCGAGATTTTCATCCCCAACGGTCCACGCCTGGGTAATAAGGTCATCGTTGCAGAGCATGTTGCCAAATCCTTCCCGGAGAAACAGCTCTTCACGGATCTCAACTTCATCCTCCCGCCAAATGGTATTGTGGGTGTGATTGGTCCTAACGGAGCTGGAAAGACAACGCTCTTCCGACTCATCATGGGACTTGATACCTCTGATGCCGGTACTTTCGATGTCGGTGAGACCGTCAAGCTTTCTTATGTGGATCAGCAGCATAAGGATATAGATCCAGAGAAGAGTGTCTATCAGGTGGTTAGTGGCGGCAACGAGACCATCCGTATGGGTGGACGTGATGTGAATGTGCGTGCATACCTCTCACGCTTCAACTTCAGTGGCGCAGATCAGGAGAAGAAATGCGGGGTGCTCTCCGGAGGTGAGCGCAACCGTCTGCATCTGGCTATCGCCCTGAAGCAAGAGGGTAATGTTTTACTCCTGGATGAGCCTACTAACGATATAGATGTCAATACGTTACGTGCACTTGAGGAAGGTCTTGAAGCCTTTGCCGGATGTGCTGTTATCATTAGTCACGACCGTTGGTTCCTGGACCGTATCTGTACCCATATCCTTGCCTTCGAGGGTGAGGGAAATGTGTTCTACTTCGAGGGCAACTACTCCGAATATGAGGCTAATAAGGCACAGCGCTTAGGCCTCGAAGAGCCCAAACGTGCCCGTTATCGTAAGCTCATGGAAGAGTAATTACCGACACAGCATCTTATAGGGACACGAACGACAGGTCTCGTTGTCCTCTGTTGGAGAGAAAGCGAGGTCTTGACAGAAGATCTCGCTCATCTTTTCTGTCAACAGCGTCATAAACTCATCCGATACTGTGGCAATATCTTTTACGGGGTCCTTACCCAATTTCAGCGTGGGATCATATTCATCGGCACCTGTATATTGTACAAACAGCAGGAGCGGGGAGACGGGGGTCTTTGTCTGCCTTCTGACGATATGACTATAGAGGAATGCCTGCAGGTAATAGTCACTGTGATCTTTTACGTTTTCAGGATCGAAGATCGCCGCTACATCAGGCAGATCCTTCTGCTTCTTGGAACCTGTCTTATAGTCAATGACACGTATGATGCTGTCGCCTGTCTCCGGTTCTTTTATGCGGTCCAAACGGTCTATGATACCTCTTACAATCGTCCAGCCCAGAGGCATCTCCACCGGTTTCTCTAAGCCTGCGATACTAAAAGGTGTCAACTTCCTGTCGTTCTCTAAGAGCTGACGGATATATTTGATGATCACCTCTCTGTTGATGAGTTGCAACCCGTCAAGGGTAGGCATCTGGCGGTTAGGATCTTTAATCTGGAACAGCTCCGTCTTAAAGGCTTCATCCACCGTTTGTTCTATTTCTACCACACTCTTCAACAGGTCATCGATAGCCTGGGCTGTGATGCGGTTACCCGTCATTGCCTTCAGCCGCTCATAGATCACCTGAGCCGCCTTATGGAAGATGTTGCCGAAGATACGGTTATCCACGAGTTCCTCGTCATTATCATCAGGCTCTTTCAGATTTCCCACATAATTGTAGAAGAACCGCAACTGGCAGCGCAGATACGTGCTGATGGCTGTCGGACTGATACCTCCGTGCTCCTTCGAAAAGCGCTCTTTCATAATGGCCATCACCTTGTCGGTCTTGACGATTTCCTGAGGACATTTGAGTTGTGTCTGCTGTCCTGCCTGAAGCGTCTGGTACTGGATAGGCTTCGTTCTCTCTACCATCTGCTGTAGCATAAAGCGTGACATCTCACCAGTCTGTCCGTCGTTCGTCGCATTGTTATACACCAGTGTGACATCCTTTGCCCTTTGCAGCAACCGATGGAAATAGTGTTCATAGATAGCCACCTTATGATCCACCGTAGTCAGGCCATACGCCTTTCTGATGCTATAGGGGATAAATGAGGTGTCGCTCACGCCACGCGGCATATTACCTTCGTTACAAGAGAGCATCAGCACGTGATCAAAGTCGAGGTTTCGGGTCTCAAGCACACCCATGATCTGAATACCTTCTGCGGGTTCTCCATGAAATGGGATCGTGGTGGATTGAATCACCTGTGATACCAGGCGCTGAAGGGTGATGATATCAACTGTCAGCACACCCCTGTCCACAAGGTCGGTAATACGATTCAATACCGTATAGACCCTGAACAGACTCTCTGTTGCCAACTGATCCTTGGGACTCGGATCTTTCGCCACATGACGGATGATACCCAACAGGGCATGCAGCAGTTCGCTGTTGTCGGTATAGTGGGTGCTGGCATAGTCTTCAGGCATCATCTTTGCATAGGGATGCCTGTTCATCAGTTCCAGCCAATGCCTTCTGAACGCACCTGTCTTCAGTGAGAAACCGTTGATCTGAAGATTGAAGAACTGACTCACCAGGGTGGCAGCAGCAGTCTGACTCAGGGGATAACCTGTTGTCACGTTGATCTTCCCGACACCTTCTGGCAGACAGTGGATGACGGTCTGCAACAGTTTCTCATCACAGAGCACAATAGCTGTTCTCTTTCCGGCGGCAATCCGTTCGGGGGTGAGCCACTGACTCACGTAACGGGCCTGAATATTCTCCGTCGGCGCAGAGATATAGGTCAGTTCTTCAGGAGGCAGCTCTTCGGTATCCTGATAGAAGATAGCCTTGCCTGCTTGTTCCAACCGTCTGAAGAGTGTCTTTTCCACTTCCTGCAGATGATTGAATCCAACAAAGGCATAGGTGTCGTAACGGAATGCTATGTCAGGGTTTTCTGCCACCTGTCTGTAGAGTGCACCCTCATAACAAAGCTGTTGACTTGCCAGACGTTCGTTGAAGCTGTGATAGATCGTGCCGATCCTACTCCAGAGCTTCAGGAAGCGCTGTTTCAGTTCGCTGTTATGATCCTCTGAGAAATTACTGAAGAACCGTTTGAGCATTTCCCGTTGCTCTTCTGTGAGGTAGGAGATGTCGTCGAGCTCATGGATATCCCTCAGGTTCTTAAACACCTGGTCGGCTGGTCCCATGTTCTTATCCAGATCATCGAAATCAGCCAGGAGCAGCTGCCCCCAACCATAGAAATGATCCAGCGTCTCATCCATCTCTGTCGCTTCGGTAAAACACTTGTGCAACTCACATACCAACAGGATAGGGTCAGCCACCTTCCATTCCGAGTGACTGCGGAACAGGTCGCTGATGGTGATATAGGCAGGACTCCATAAGGGCTTGCCTGCCTGACGTGCCAGATGCTCATTGAGAAAAAGCGATGCACGTTTATTGGGGAATACGACGGCAACACGGGAGAGATCGTTATCAAACCTCTTCAGCAAATCTGCAGCTACCTTTTCGAGAAAAATGCTCATACCACTTCTTCTATGACGTTACTATATACAAACCAGAGATAGCCGCTCACCTCTGCCTCTGGCTGCATGGTCCTGATGAGTTGCATATACTCACGCACCTGATCCAGGTATTCTGGTTTCTGACTACCGAACTTAAAATCTACTACCACCCATTTCTTGCCATCTGTCATCACGCGGTCTGGTCTCTTCTCTTTTACCGCTCCGTTTTCAGTACAGAGGATGGTACACTCGTTGAAGAGTGTCCAGTGGGGCGAGAACCAATCGGCTACTCGTTGATCCTGCAGGCGCTTTCTCAACATCTTAGTGATGCGTTCCGGTGTGATCTGCTCATCGTAGAGCACCCCCTCAAACTGCAACTGTTTCAGAGCGTCCTCTATATCATCTGTCGTACGGATTGTGGAGAAGATCTGATGCAGCACGCTACCCGTCTGAATATAGTTCAGTCGCTCTGTCTCGTCACTCTCATCTGTCTCGATAAAAGCCTGACTGCGGTTGCTCTGACGGAAATCCACCCGACTCTCCATAAAGTGGAAATCTACATCCACAGGCTTCGCTGGCTGTAGGAACGGATTCTTGTTAGATGCCTTCTGCTTGTTCTTTACTGTTATCTGAGAGCCCTGTGCCTTTGCCTCAAACACCAGCATCCCTTTCTCATCCTCCAGCCCTGAGATGACGGCTTCAGGCATCTCTTGTGCTACTAAGGGAAGGCATTGCTCTATCAGAACAGAACGCGAATTCTTGGCGCTTCGTTTACCGATGACATACAGCCCTTTCTTAGCACGTGTAAAGGCTACATACAACAGGTTGAGGTTATCCACCGTGTTCTGCAGATGCTCGTGCAGGTAGTCGCGCTCATAGATGGTGCCCATCATCTGTTTTGAACTATAGTCTATCGGCGCGATGGGCAGATCGCTGAACGGCTCCTCCTCAGGCTGACACCACAGGATTTGGCCGTTGGGCTTCTCCAGTTGCCAGTCGCAGAAGGGACAGATCACATAGTCGTACTCCAGTCCCTTCGACTTATGGATCGAGAGGATCCTCACACCGTTACTCTCTTTACTCTGGATGGTCTTACCGCAGAGACTCTCTTCCCACGTCGAGAGGAATGAATCGATGTCGGCAGTATTCTCACTCACATAACTTGCCAGCTGATCGTAGAAGGCAAACACATAGGCACTCTGCTCATTCAGCCTCTCCAGTTCAAAGATGGCATGCAGCCGCTCTGTCAGTTCGTAGAGGGGCATTGTGAGCAACTGCTCCCTCTGACTCAGGAAAGCCTCCGGCAAGAGCTGGTCAAGATCGTTCGTACTCAGCAACAGCTCATTGTCTTCCGTCTGCTCCTTCAGCACATCGATATGATAGAGCTTGATGATGGCAGCCTTCGTCAGTTGATCGTCAGGATGGGTGAGTAGCCTGAGGGCAGCTACCAACAGGTTGACTGCTGCCGATGCATCGAGCCTGAATGCCTCGTCGGATACGATATTCACCTCCGGCATCTCATTCTGGAAGTATTGTGCTATCGTCGGTATCTGGGAGTTGACACGCACCAGGATGGCGATAGCCTGCTGGGGCACCCCTCGTGCCGTCAGTGCGCTGATGGTGTCAGCTACCTGTTGCAGAGTCTGCTCCTGGTACGTTTTTAAGGGTATCAGTGTCACCCTTACCTCTCCAGCATCCTCACGATTTTCCGGTATCTCCTGCACCACGTCGGCATAAGCTTTTTTCAGCTGTTCTGCCTCTCCCATGTTCAGCTCCTTCTGTGCCAGATATTCCAATTCTGTCGCATGCCTGAAGAAATGATTGTTGAAGCTGATCACCTCCCGTTCCGAGCGATAGTTGGTCTTCAGGGGTAGGGTGATGATCTGCTGCTCATGAAACTGCTGTTCGATATCGTTCAGCAGGCGCCAGTCGCCGGAACGCCAGCGGTAGATGCTCTGTTTGACATCACCCACAATCAGGTTCGAGCTTCCTTCATGACTCATAGCCTCGTCGAGCAGCACGCGGAAGTTCTGCCACTGAACGGTACTGGTGTCTTGAAACTCATCAATCATCACATGCTCCAGCTGGGTACCGATCTTCTCAAAGATGAAAGGCGAGTCGCTTCCTTCTATCAGCGCATGCAGCAACTGTTGTGTGTCGCTCAGCAGGAAACGGTTGTTGTTCTCATTCAGCTCCCTCACTTTCTTCTCGATGCTGCCTAGCAGTCTCAGCTGGTTCAGATGGCGCAGGGTGAGGTCAGCCGATTTATAGAGATACCATTGTCGCGAACGTTCCTCTACGGCAAAGCGCAGGATATTGCCTAAGACACTCTCTGCCAGCGATACGATGAAGTCGCGCTGGGGGTGCCCGTTGGCGCACCATTTGCCAGGATTGCCTAAGCAGTTGGCAACGCTTGCATTCTCAATCGAGGGGTCGAACACGCCCTTCTGCAATTTCAGGAAGAAGCCTGCTATACCTCTGCTCTTATTGGTCAGATCGTCGATGCTGAGGCCTTCGCCTTCCAATGTGTCGAAGAAGCTCTCTCCGATCTCCTTCATCCGTTCCTCAGCGGCTTTCTTGATCTCTCGCAGTTGGGTGGTATATCGCTCGAAGAAACCCTGCTCTTCCATCTTCTGCTCCAACGCCTGACTCACGTTTTTGTATTCGTCCTTGAAGATGGTACACCCAAAGCGTTTGATCTTGGAGATCACGTTCCACGACTTCTCGTCAGAGATGCTCTCCATGATATATTTGAGGATCCATTGCAGCAGCACGTCAGTAGCGCTCAGGTCGGCTATCAGCTGATCTACCGCCAGCTCTTCCACCTGCTGGTCGTTGAGGCCTATCTTCAGATTTGTCGTCAGGTCGAGCTCCCGTGCCATGTTCCTCAGCACACTCTGGAAGAAGGTGTCGATGGTCTCCACGCGGAAGTAGTTGTAGTTGTGCAACAGGTTGTAGAGCCCTTGTCCGGCCCGTTCCCTGATGGTCTGCGTGGGATAGCCCGTCTTTTCTTCTATGACCTTCAGGTAGCTGTCCGATTCGGGCAGCGCCTTCCAGATACCGTATAGCTGACTCAGGATACGCATCTTCATCTCCTCTGTGGCTTTGTTGGTGAAAGTCACAGCCAGGATGCTTCTGTAGCTGGTGGGATTCTCCACAAGCAGTCGGATGTATTCGGTGGCGAGGGTAAACGTTTTTCCGCTTCCAGCACTCGCCTTATAGACAGTCAGGGGTTTTACCATCGTTTAAAGAGTTCAAAGTCGAAAGTGATACCAGCCTTCTGGAAACTGGTGTTCAGGAAGCTGGCGAAAAAGCCTAGGGATACATAGCGGTTGGTGAAGCCGTAGCCGATCTCGAAATAGGGACGTGTGTGCTGCACGATCACATTACTGAAATACAGGCGCTCCTTCTCGATATATTTACCTACATAGGGCAACCAGGTGGCAAAGAGCAGCGGTGACTCGTACGACGCGTTGTTGCGGAAGTAGAAGTTCGATTCGTTATAGATCCTTCCATCCAGCAACTGGAAATTGCCGCTCCAGCGATCTTCCCAGCCTTCAGGCAGGTTGTTGTCGCAGAAGTTGGCGTAGTCCATGAAGAAATTGTCGCTCCTGTTGGTATAGAAACCGTAACCCGTTCTCATGTTCATGAAACGCAGTCCTGCAATCTTCAACTTCCACTGACCGTCAAACTCCCAGCGCTCATATTGGATATTCGATTTCCAGATGTTCTTGATACTCCGTTCGTAATCCACGGTGAACGTCGGTCCCTTGTCAAGCCAAGGGTGGAACTTCAGTTCAATAGCCGGTGCAAAACTCCTGTATCGCGTCGGCATGTTGTATTGGATCATCAGGTCTTTGTTCAAGGGGGTACGCTGGTGGTAAACCAGACGCGTCTCAAGGTCGAACCATTCGTAGAGCATGATATTGTTCTTCAGCTCCACATAGTTGTCGATAAACTGGTCGGCATCCTTCTGCGTGAAGTTAATGGTGTCGCCGTGCTCATGGTTGATCTGATCCAGCACGGTGGAGTTACTGATACGGTTGTTACCCACCGTCAGCTGTACATATCCGTTACGTTTCGGGTTATAAGTCATTCTCAGGGGCGCGTTGAAGTAGAACTGCTTCTGCTTGAAGTTATAACCGAACATGGGCTCCAGCGACAGATAACGGTGCTCATTGAACTTATACCTAAAGGAGAGTTTCATCTTATACGAAATACCCTTGCTGCCGCTATATCTCACGTTCAGGGGGTTGATGATGGGTGACAGACGGAACTCGGCACCTTGGTCTTTCGACTCTGCCGCTATCGGCGTCACGAGGTTGTCACCCACGATGTCCCACCAGAAGTGCTTCCACTTGGCCCCCTTATGCTCGATGGTGTCAGCGGCGGCAGCTGCTTCTGCCTCCCGCTGCCGTTGTGCCGCTGCCTCGTAGATCCGCTTGTCGCTCTCTGCCAGCGGTTGCGGGCGCAACGAGTCCATCAGTTCCATGCTCCGTTGCTCGTCGATGCTGTCTGGCAGCGACTTGGTCTGCTGGTATTGTGAGTTGAATACCGTCGATACCCTGTTGCCCATAAACTTGAATGTAGCCGCAGTGGTACAAAGGGCAGGCATCAGCGAGAGGGTGTCGGTGTCCTCGTATTTCACCTCCGTGCAGAACGACAGCATATCAAACTCACCGTTCATAATCGTACGGATAATACGTCCCGTCTCAGTCTCCACGATGGCGTAGCCGTTTACAAGCTGGGTGTTATAGTACTTCGGCCTGAACTCCAGTCGGGTGGTGCCGTCGCTCTGGAGGTATTGCCTGTAGCGATAGAACATCCTGTTGATGCGGTTGAAGGGCGACAGCATATGTTCGTCATAGAGGGCGATATCATAGATACGGGGGGAGTTGAAGTCCACGATGACAGGCATCGCCTTGCGGTTCTTGCGGATCGTACCAGTCAGCACCTGTCGGTTCACAACGAAGTCGTGTTCGTTCAGAAAGGTCACATCGTTATAGGATTCACGGATATACTCCCTCGGGTCTTTGGCGAGTACATACATCGAGGGGATGAGCCAGAGGATAGAGTTACGCTTCTCTACATTGAAGCGGAACTTCGCATAAACGTTGTCCTTCAGATTGTGGATCTCATTGTGGTGCGTCTGATGGTATTCGTAGATCTTTCCCAGTATCAGCGAGTCGCTTTTGGCACCAGACATAGCTGTCGGCATGCTGATGAACAGCAGGCTGATGAGTAATGATCTGATGAATAGTTGATACTGTTTCACGGTCTTATGGACTTAATTTCGCTTTCAGATATTTACCTGTGAGACTTTCCGGACATCGTGCCACCTCCTCAGGTGTGCCCTTCGCTACCAGCGCTCCACCCTTGTCGCCACCGTCAGGACCTAAGTCTATCACGTAGTCGGCACATTTGATGATCTCCATGTTGTGCTCAATGATCAGGATGGTGTGCCCTCTTGCGATCAGGGCGTTGAAGGCCTCCAGCAGCTTGTGGATATCGTGGAAATGCAGACCCGTCGTCGGCTCGTCGAAGATGAAGAGGGTAGGCTCCTGCTTCTCCTGTCCGATGAAGTATGCCAACTTCACACGCTGGTTCTCACCGCCTGAGAGCGTAGAAGAATTCTGCCCGAGTTTGATATAGCCCAGTCCCACGTCCTCCAGACTCTGCAGTCGCTTCACGATGGTGTCCTGTCGATGCTTCCTGAAGAACTCGATGGCCTCTGAGATCGTCATGTTCAGCACGTCGTCGATATTCTTTTCCTTAAATTTCACGTCGAGGATATCGTGCTTGAAGCGATGCCCATGACATGACTCACACTCCAGCACGATGTCTGCCATAAACTGCATCTCAACGGTGATCACACCCGCACCCTTACACTCCTCACAGCGCCCGCCGTCGGTGTTGAACGAGAAATACTGGGGTGTGAATCCCATCTGCTGCGACAGCGGCTGCTCGGCAAAGAGGTCGCGGATGGCATCATAGGCCTTCACATAGGTGGCGGGATTCGAGCGTGTGGACTTACCGATGGGGTTCTGATCCACAAACTCCACATGCTTCAGGGCATTGATGTCGCCGCTGATTCCCAGATACTCGCCTGGGGCGTCGCACACCTCACCGAGATGACGTTTCAGCGAAGGGTAGAGGATACCCTTCACCAGACTCGACTTACCTGAGCCTGAGACACCCGTCACCACTGTCATCACATTCAGTGGGAACTCTACGTCGATGCCCCTCAGGTTGTTCATCCTGGCACCCTTGATGTCGATATGCAGGTTCCAGGGGCGCCGGCTCTTGGGCACTTCGATGGTCTCTTCGCCTAACAGGTATCTCACGGTATAGCTTTTCGAGCCCTTCGAGCTGGTGATGTCCTTCGCATTCCCGTGGAACACCACTTCGCCTCCCAGGCGCCCTGCATCGGGCCCGATGTCTATCAGATAGTCGGCAGCACGCATGATCTCCTCATCGTGCTCCACCACCACCACCGTGTTGCCCAGATCCTGCAGATCCTTCAGCACGTGTATCAGTCGGTCGGTATCCCTGGCATGCAGTCCGATACTCGGTTCGTCGAGGATATAGAGCGAGCCCACGAGTGAGCTTCCCAGACTTGTACAGAGGTTGATGCGCTGACTCTCGCCACCCGACAGCGAGTTCGAAAGGCGGTTGAGTGTCAGGTAGCCGAGTCCTACGTTCAGCAGGAACTGCAGTCGGTTCTTGATCTCCGTCAGCAGACGTTTTCCCACCTCCTGATCGTGCTCGTTGAGCTCCAGACGGTCGAACCACTCCTTCAGTCTGACGACAGGCATCTGTACGAGATCGTTGATGCTTCTGCCACCGATCTTCACATATTCAGCCTCAGGCTTCAGACGCGTGCCGTGACAGGTAGGACAGGTGGTTCTGCCACGATAGCGTGCCAGCATCACGCGATACTGGATCTTATACTGACTGGCCTCCACCATCTTGAAGAACTCGTCGATACAGGGTTTCTCCGTGGCGTCCTTGTCAGAGGGCAGTCCGTGCCACAGCCAGTCTTTCTGCTGCTGCGTCAGGTTCATATACGGCTCAAAGATGGGGAAATCGTCGATGGCGGCGTGACGTATAAACCACTGTTGCCACTCCTTCATCTTCTCACCGTGCCAGCATACCACGCAGCCGTCATAAACCGATAGCGTGGTGTTGGGAATCACCAGTTTCTCATCGATGCCGATGATACGTCCGAAGCCCTGACACGTGGGACAGGCGCCAGCGGGCGAGTTGAACGAGAACAGCTGGTCGGAAGGCTCCTCAAACGTCATCCCGTCGGCCTCAAAGCGCATCGAGAAACTGTAGGTGATATTCGAGGGCAGGAACATCAGCTGCATCTCGCCGCCGCCCTCATAGAAGGCCGTCTCTGCCGAATCCACCAGACGGGCGATCACATCCTTCGAGTCGTCCACACTCATGCGGTCGATCACGAGGAAGATCTCTTCCTGCTCACAGTCACCTGCAGCCAGGAAATCGTCGATACGCTGGAAGTCGCCTTTCACGAAGATCCTCACGAAGCCCTCCAGCAGATAAGCCTTCAGCTGCTGCTCCATGGTGCGGCCCTCGGATACGTGGATAGGTGCCAGCACCACGAACTTCGTACCTTTCGAGTAGGTCATCACCTGCTTCACCACATCCTCTGTGGAGTGCTTCTTCACCTCGCAGCCGCTGATGGGCGAGAAGGTGTGGCCGATGCGGGCATACAGCAGTCGCAGATACTCGTAGATCTCTGTGGTGGTACCCACGGTAGAGCGTGGATTCCTTGATATGACTTTCTGTTCGATAGCAATGGCAGGGGGTATTCCTCGGATGTAGTCGCACTCGGGTTTGTTCATTCTTCCCAAGAACTGACGGGCATAGCTCGACAGGCTCTCTACATAACGCCGCTGACCTTCGGCATACAATGTGTCGAAGGCCAGAGATGATTTACCGGAGCCGCTAACGCCGGCAATCACTGTGAATGTATTCCGGGGGATTTTGACGTTAATGTTCTTAAGATTATTAACTCTCGCCCCCTTAATTTCTATCGAATCGCTCATTTACAAAATTGACTTCACGGCTTCCAGCATGCCAAGGCTCTGGATGAGGTCGAGATCCTGCTTCACCATTTCGTTCAGACCAGGAATCTTGTTCAGGTTCTCCTGCCAGATGAACTCAGCACCGAGCACACCGTCGGTCACCTTCTGCGTGTCGCCGGTAGCCCAGAGCTCCTTCAGCAGATCCATGATCTTCTGGTCGTCGTTGGGCACGATCTCCACGCCGTCCTTGCGCTTACCACCCTTATAATAGGTGATGATGGCAGCCAGTCCGAACACCAGTCCCTTAGGCAGCTCGCCCTTGCGCTCCAGGTAAGTCTTCA
>JAEEGL017153253.1_pt1 | contig 21609 bp, 17 predicted proteins | sample 9134231 | NCBI WGS metagenome assembly JAEEGL01 (sample SAMN16246548, study PRJNA631951) | gut metagenome | biome: gut microbiome; feature: rumen; material: fiber-attached | host: Bos | place: Iran: Karaj | collected 2018-10
AGTACAGGATGAATGAATCAGAATTCAATGGTTATACAGAAAAAACAGTCAAAGCAACAAAGCGGTTTGTAGAATGGCGAGCAATATTAAGTAATGCTGTTGAAAAGCTGTATGCAACATATCACTACAGAGATGTTGATACAGGTAGCTTCATATTCTGCGGAGAAGAGCTTGATGTATTCATGTCAACAGAAATGTATAAGTATCTGGTAAAAACTGTAGACCGTATGGCAGCACAGAACATCAGAAAAAATGCGAAACATAAATACCGCCAGTCCTACCGTTCAGGAGTTGCGAGCCGTCTGTATGAAAGGATTACCGAAATGGGAGAACAATGCAGCTGGAGAAATCCGCAAGAACTTGAAACTTCAAAAAAAGAAATATCTGAATGGGTTCACAATCAAGTTTCAATTTCAAAAGACAATGTGAAAGACAAGCTTATAAAAGTAAACCGTGATGCCTGGAACAAAGGCAAAAGAGAAGCCGACAGTATAAGCCTCAACCGGCAGATGACTGGTTGTGGTAACAGAATGATAGGAGATTACAGATGAAATACATATCTGAATCAATTAATCAAAAGACAGAAGACGGATTCGATATTTTTTAGGAGATAATAATATGAAATTAACATCAAATAATAAAACAAAAACAGACATATTAATCGTAATATCACTTTTGATTGTTATAGTATGCTTAGTTATCGGTACTATCTTAGGAATTTTCTTTTATCATCACAAACAGGACAAGACAAAATACGATAAAGAATTATTAACCGATGAAATCATCTACTTAAATGGTTCTGATTACGAAAACTGTATTGTACTACCATGTCCTGGTAACAACAAGGTTTCAGACGAATGTATTATCAAGTTTGATATTGGAGTCCGCAATCTCTCCAGATTAAAAAACTTTGAATGGAATGATACTCAGAACGTTACTTATCCAGAAGATGGATGGAGACTTGTTACGAGGCAAATTAGCAGCGAACAGAACAATAAAGCAGTAAAAGTTGTGGACTGTAAGTTTTCAAAAGACAAACGGAAACTTATTCTAGGCGGAATGAATCCTGGTAATGCAGTTGTATATCTGAGCCATAAAAGCTGCGGAATTACTGAGACAATCCACGTAACGGTAGTTGATTGGGAAACCTGGCAACAACGCAAGGAACCTGACGGAGAATAGCCTATGAATGACCAACAATATATGTCGCTGATACACAACATAGGATTCATTCCTACTGTGAAAAATTACGCAGGTGATAAAAAAGACTATGAAAGAGAATCATCCACTGAAGATTATGTCGGAAAAATAACTGCCATTTTTGCTCCATATATATCCAAAAGCATTACCGAAGGAAGATTCTTAAAGTTACAAGAGGAAGTTAAAAACATCCTAACAGAAATCAGGGGGAATAAAGCATGAGTAACATTCAATTTGAAAACTGGACTATGGACCAGATAAAAAAATACCTGCGAGAAAACGGTTATAAAAGCGACCTCAAAAACAGTAATTGGAGAAAACAAGACTACATTTACCTTGCAAAAAAATGTGAAAAGGAAAATGAGTTGAGCAGAAAACAGGAGAAATAGGAAATGAATAAACTTAATATAGTTGACATGTACTGCGGTGGCGGCGGTGAATCGATTCTTAAAGAAATGACTGCATAAGGAGGAATCTTATGAAATTCAAAAATGGAAACCTGATGCTCGAAGAAGGAGAACTACTTCATATTGAAGATACATTTGAAACAGTTACTTATGAAGCTAAATCCGGTCATGACTGCAAGAAATGTGTTTTCTGCGGAATCTGTAACGAACGCAAAGAAGAAAACAAAATCGCAAAGTTTTGTATAGAAACTCATTTCGTTGAGAAGGAAAGAAAAAACAATGAATAAATATGAAGAAGATAAAGGTGTTTTTATCAATATACAAAGCTGGATGGTAAAGAGTCTAGGATTAAAAGGAAATGAGCTTATTATTTATGCACTCATTCACGGATTCTGCCAGGATGGAATGTCATATTTCTATGGCTCTGTTAAATACATTATGGAAAACACGAACCTTTCTAAAGAAACAGTATTATCTGTTCTGCAGAATCTTGTGAAAAAAGGTTTGATTGTAAAAAAAGATGTTAAGAGCTATAAGACATTTGACATCCAGAAATCTGCACAGGGAGCGCAGCACTTTTGTCTTTATTATACTTCCATTTCCAGAAAAAAAAGCGATAATTCAGCAAAAGATTGCGGGTCAAGAAATTTGACCCGCAAAACGGAAGCTGAAAACGAACTTGAATCCGTTAATGAAAATGAAAATCACGGGTCAAGAATTTTGACCCGTACAGAATCACGGGTCAAGAATTTTGACTCGTACGGGTCAAGAAATTTGACCCGCGCGGGTCAAGAATTTAGACCCAATAATAAATTTGATAATAAAGAGGATAATTCTACTTCTTCTGTTCCAGAAAACATACAGATTAAAAACACAGAAGAAGCAGCAGATTTTTCTTTACAGAATAAAATACAAATAAAACTCAATGAATTATTCGGTTATCCAGTAAGTTTTTCACCTTCACCGATTCCAAAAATTTTATCTGTCGCACAAGAACTTAATATGCCTGAGCCGGAGATTCTAGAATATTTAGAGTGGGTATACGGTTATCTTAAAAATAAATGCAGCGAACCTGAAAATTTCGACGGATATTTTTACAAATCCTTTCCTGAAAGTCATCTGATGGCAAAATTTAAAAATACGCAGGAAAAGAAAAAACTTGCCGCAGAACAAAAAGCTTTGCAGATAATAGATTGCCCTGTGTGCGGTAACAAACATAACAAAGATGATTTTTTTTGCAATGTTTGTGGGTTAGAATGTGATTCCCTCGAAAAACCTGATGAAATACAAAAACAAAAAAAGATTTTCGGAATGGATAAAGAAAAGCGGCAGCTGTATGAAGCAGCTCTGCAAAAAGCAGAAAATGAATATCCGGTTACAACCAGATTTTATGACAAGGAAATAAGAGAAAATTATGAGTTCAGAATAATACAAATTGAGACACAATTTGGGCTTTACGAACCAGAAAAATCTGTTTCAACATAAAAAAAGAGATTTATCAGGCGTCGCCTGGTTAAATATAAAAATTAAGGAGTTTAATTATGTCAGACTTAAATCATTTGGTATTAGAAGGAAGACTGGTAAGGGATGCCGTTTTTAGAACAACTAAAAACGAAAAAAAAGTTGCATTATTTACATTTGCTGTAAACAAGACAAGAAAGGCTGCAGACGGAAGTTTTTACGACGAGGTTTATTATTTTCCTACATCAACTTTCGTAAATTCTGAAAAGTTTGCTTCTTACTTAAAGAAAGGACAGCCTGTAATAGTTGAAGGTTACTTAAAGCAGAAATCAAAAGAAATAGGTACAGACGAGACAGGACGTAAGCTATACGATTCAAAGCTTTATATATGTACAACAAAGCTGCGCCTGATTTTTACAGGCAAAAAAGAATCCGAGCAAGCAAACGAAATCCCAGATGAAATCAATGAAGAGATTTATATTGAAAATGCAGAATCTTCAACAGAAGATTTTTATATGGAAGATGAAAATGTATTTTAATTAAAAAAAGACAGGACTCAGGGAAAAATGAGTTCTGTCTTTCATAAATAAATCACGGGAGAACATATTTGCATGAATAATATTTGTATTGAAGGAAAAATTACAAAAGAGGCTACAAAAGTTCTTGTAACTAATGACGGAATAGAAACAATGCTTGTTACTTTTACTATGATTGATACAGGAACTCCTTACCAAAAAAGCTCTCCAATGTTTATTGAAGTACATTTTATGAAAGAAGCTGCTTACAGTATTTTTGAATATTTAAAAAAAGGCAAAGAAATTGTTGTTTTCGGATGCTTAAGAAGTAAAGATTACATTACAAAAAGCGGTGAAGTCAAACAGAAATATTTTATTTCCGCAGATGGCATAAGGCTTGTTGGAAATTCAATAAAGAAGGACGAAAAAAATGGAAATAACAATGAATATAAAAATTGAAATACTGGCTGATACCAATTTCATTATGAATCTGGTAGAAGAATCAGAAAAAAATGAAAGTTCATTCATAAAAAATTTTTGCGATGAACTGCTGCAGCAGGTAGGTATGCAGTCAAAGCATATCGTACAGGTTGTAAACGAAATTAATAAAATAAATCCGCACGGAGATATAATTTAAATTTATAGGAGAAAAATAAATGAAAGATTTTAGAAATTATCAGTACGCAAGAATCATCACAGAAGAAGGAAATTTAGCAGATGGTGATTATATTTTAGAAGACATAATCGTTCGTTTTAAGGATGGATTACTCAATGATTCAACTGACGAAAATGGCGAAGAGCTTCCAGCGATTGAAACAAGGGATGGAAATCATAGAGAACACTGGAAGAACGGAGTCTTACATTACGACAACGGACCAGCTATTGTAGACAATGTAGACAATTATGAGTGCTGGTTTAATAACGGTGTGGAATATAAACCGGAAGCTTAAAAATGAATAAGGAGCCGATGATGACTGATAAACTAAATACAGACAGAATGCCAGTGAATACAGAAAGTAAGCTGCCTGTAAAAGAAAAGCAGGAGCTTCTTCCGTATGAAGGCGAAAAACATTCTACAATTGAAAAAGCCATAATGGAACTGTCTTCCGAGCTGGCAAATCTAACAGAATTAAGGGAAGCAATAGAACAAAGCTTTGACGAGCAAAACCTGCGCGATGACAAATTTCAGACTGAAATAACACAATATTTTAATTCAGTCACAAAGAAGTTTGAAGAGTTCAACGAAAGAATTACAAGAGAAATCGATTATAACCGTGAGCTTGATCTAAAAATTCAAAACAATGAACAGCAGGGAACCATTTATCTTCTTCAAAAGCAGCTGAATGAAGAACGAGCTTCAATTACTAAGATATTGGATGAATTGTCATCAGTTGTTAAAAATAGCTTGAACCAAATTACAGATAAATGCCGTGAATTAAAATCAGCAGATACTTTAATAGAAGAATCAATAATGAAGTTCAGAGGCGATTCATTTGCAGCTTCTGAGGGTGAATATAAAGCATTGTCATTAAAATACGAAAAGGAACTTAAAAATTTTACAGAAAACTCATCAAAAACGCTTGAAACGGTAAAAAAGACTGCAATAGAATTCATTAAGCAGTGTGAGAAAGAAAACAAAGAACTGATAAAAAAAGTGCCGGAAGTAAAACCAAAAATAAACAGTACAAGCTGGCTTGTCATTATTTTCGGCTGCCTTGGAATAGGAAGCCTGCTTTTCAGCCTGTTTATGAAGCTTTAACGGAGGTGCAAAATGCCAAGCAGAAGTTATCCGCCAAAAGGAACAAATGATACTCCATTCAATCCTCAGCTCAAACATTTTGATATGCTATGTGGCCAGGTTATGCACGAAAACAAAATGCTAAAATACAGCAACTTCGTTTTAATCTGTATAATTCTGATACTAGCGATAGGTATTACTTTTTTTCTTACAAAACGCACACAGATTATACCAGCCATAGTAACAATGAATGATTTTGGGCAGACACAATACCTGGGTGAAGTTTCAAGAAAAAACTTTCAGAACTATAACATTCCAGAAATTGCAATACTCTACAATATAAAAGAGTTCATAACGCTTTATAAAACTCTTTCAAGTGATGCAGCAATAGTCAACGGAAATGCCGAAAAGGTTTATCACCGTCTTACACAAACATCAGCTTCAAAATACACTACCTTACTGCGCGAAGAAAATCCTTACAAGGATTTCGGAACATATACCAGAGAAGTTGAGTTTGAAACAGAACCTCTTAATCTTTCTCCGAATACCTATCAAGTTGATTACAGGCTGATTACAAGAACAATGACAGGCGTTATTGCAAAGGACATCAGGCAGCGGGCAGTAATAACAATTAAACTTCTTTCACCGTCAAAAGAAGATATAACCGACAATCCTTTGGGAATCTACATAACAGATTTTGATATTAAAAATATAAACTAAAAAAAAGGATAATTGATATGAAGTTAGAAAAAATATTTTTGATAAGTCTTCTTTTATTGTTTTCATTTTTTTCCTGTAAAACCACAGACTTAGAAAATGATTCTGATACGACAATACAGGGTGATGAAACAATTAAATCAAAAGAAGCAGAAGAAGAGAAGAATGAAGAGGAATTACATCAGTATTTAATAGAAGAAGAATTAAAGGTCCAGGATATTGAACCAACCGTAATTTACATAGACAAACCTGTATACGTTCCAGAAAAGGATTACGAAGAAGAAAAAAAACTGAAAGGTTACGATGCAGTATGGGACAGTCAAAGCAAGGCAACAATAATTCCTGAAAACTATAAGAATGGAACCTTCTATTACACATATAACGAAAACTTTGTTTATGAAATTTATGCGCAGCCTCTACACCTTACAGACATAATTTTGGAAGACGGAGAAGTTGTAATGGGCAACCTGCATCTTAGTGAAGATGAAAGTGTATGGGAACTTACTGCAGATGTAGCAAGAAATCCAATAACAGGTGACAACATACAGCACCTTTTTATTAAACCTGCTTGTGCCGGCCTTGATTCAACCTTCATTGTCGTTACAGATCGCCGCGTATATCACATGAGGCTTAAAAGCTTTAAATCAGTACACATGGCAATGGTTAAGTTTACTTATCCTGGAACAAGAAATATTTTTTCTACTTCTGCAAAAGGCAACATTAATGGAGTAAGTACTGAAAACGAGTATGTAACAGTTTCGAATCCGGAGTTTCTATCCTTTGATTATAAAATGAAGTACGGCTTTAATAAGCCTGAGTTTCTTCCAAAAAGAGTTTATGATGACGGAAATAAAACCTACATAGTTGTAGATGACATAGTTCTTCACAAAGAGCTGCCATTAGTATTCAATGAAAGAAATGAAATTGTAAACTATGTGGTGCAGAAAAACGTATTTATTATACCTCGCCTGATAAACAAAGTAACACTAAGGCTGGGTAAAGAAAAAGTCATTATTGAAAAAAAGAAATCAAAAGAAAAAGATAATGATGAAAAACAGGATACAGAGAGTTCAAGTGAATAGGTAAAGTTATGGCAGAAGATAATGATGACAAAACTCTTCAGGAACAGGAAGATGAAAAGCTTGCTCTAGAACAGGAAGACATAGAATTACTCAAAGATATTGCAGATGACGATGATGATTTTGAATTTGAGCCTCCACAGGAAAATAAAGCTAAAAGGCTAAATACACTCAATATCTTTAAGGTCCTGGGAATATCTACCCTGCTTATAATCGGAATAATCTTTATGTTTAGTAAAATAAGCAAAATAAAGAAAAAAGAGGCAACAGAGCTTGATAAAGCAGGAACAAAATTTATTCCAAATTTAAGCGTGCAGACAATTCCAGAAAATGATTATGAAATAAAAGATGAGCAGCCGGAGTTGCCTATAAAAGACAAAACTAACAATGAAGATATTGATGATAATGTTGATTTAGAATTACCGGAAGCCTTCAAACAGCCGGAACCTGGAACAGCACCGATTGCTACAGGTAGTCCAAGCAGCAGCGGAACCAGCTACACTTATGTTAAACCGGACACAAGAAACTCAAAATCAGTAAGAAAAATCGAAGGAATTGCAGGAAGCAACTACACTACTCCGTCCGAAGATGTAAACAAATCAATAATAGCAAATGCTTTAAACGGAGGAGCTGCAAGAAGTCCGCAGATGAACACACAGCAATCTAAAGAAGAATATATTGCAAGTGTACTGGCAGCTTCAAAGGGAAATCAGGAAGCATACGGTCAAAATACAAGCCAAAGTGCAGCAGCACAAACAAACAAAGAAAGTTTTTATGGCAGCAGTTCAAACAATGCCGGACAGGGAAAATATCTGTCGCAATATTCACTTTGGGACGGTACTGTAATAACCGGCGCTTTGATAACTGCAATTAATACTGATAATCCAGGCGTAGTAATCGCTCGTGTTACTGAAAATGTTTATTCAAGCTATGACCATTCATTTCTTCTGATACCAGAAGGAACTCTTATGTATGCAACATATAATTCTTCGGTAAGCTACGGACAGAACAGAGTCCAGATTGCCTGGAATCTGCTTATACGCCCAGACGGCTACAGGCTTGAATTGGGCAATATGAATGGTATAGACTCAAAAGGACAAAGCGGATCAAAGGGATTTGCTACAAATCATCCATTTGAAACACTTAAAGCACTTGGACTTGTTGCTATGTTCAGCATTATACAAACAGAAATTACAAGAGATTTAGGTGAAGAAGATAATCCTTATATTAAAAATGCCTTGACTGATGTTTACACAGAAGGAAGTAAGCTCGGTAACAAAATAGTTGACCGAAGCCTTGACATAAAGCCGACTATAAGGATAAAACAAGGTACACAGGTAAAATTAATAACAAATATGCCGCTTGAATTACCACCAGTAAAGGTAAATCAAGTAAACAGAAAATATATAAGACAGAATTAGTAGCTTTCGAGCGAAACGTTTCGCTCCGTTAAAAAAAAGAATTATTAGAAATAATTGAATTATTAGGTTTCAGACAAAATATTTTTCAAGGAGAAAAAAAATGAAAAACATTTTTAAGAGACCAGCAATGCTATTTTTGATTCCGCTTATTTCAATTATTTTCAGCTCATGCGGATTTATCAATTCATTTAAGCCAAGCGAAGAAAAAGAAGAATCATCAGTTGAAATTACAAGTTTGACGTTAAGCAAACAGACAGCTTCAGTTTCTGTAGGCGAAATGGTTTACATTATGGTAAATGTCAAGCCTCAAAACAAACAGAAAGAACTTAAACTCGAATGGAAATATGATGACAAAATAATAGAAGCTGATACAAGTACTCCTTGGGGAATAACTATAAAAGGACTTGCAGAAGGACAGACAAATCTGCTTTGTTCTTATGATGGTTATGTATCATCATGCATTGTTACGGTTTCAGGATATTCAGAAAATTACAAGGAAACAACTGAACCATATATTTATTCAAACACAACAATAGTCCAAATGTCTCCAGGTGCAACAGAAAAAGTTTTCTGTTCATTATATGGAGGTACAGTAGCAGATTTAGACGGATATACATGGACAATTGAAGATGATTCAGTTGCAAGTATTACACCAATGGGACAGTTCTGTATGATAACAGCAAAGAATTCAGGTTATGCAAGAATAAAGATAACACATAATAAAGCAACATATCCTTATTATATAGGAATTTATGTTTTTGCAGACGTTACAAAACTTACATACATCACAACAAACAATAATGTTCTTACAATGAAAACAGGAGAAGAATCACAGACTATATCTGTTTCTCTCGTTAATGGAAGCTATAATCTGAACGAATATAAATGGGAAATATTGAGTGACAAAAAGGAAACAGAAGAAGAAGAAGAAGAAGAAGAAGAAATTACTGTACCAATAACATGCGAGTTTAATGGAAATAAGGCTGTAATAACTCCAAAACAATCAGGAAGCTGCACATTAAGAGTAACACATCCGGAAGCAAAATATCCGCTTGATATTCTATGCCGCGTAGTATCAATAGTAAAAAACGTGTATATTGAGCCGGATAAAACGCTTGTTACACTTACAGGCGATAACGAAGAATCTGTTACGGCAACTCTCAAAAACATCAGTTCGGGTCAATATGATATAGATTCATTTGATTATGAGCTTTCAGATTATGACGTAGCTGAAATAACAGGCTGGGCTGGCAATCAGGTTCTTCTGAAAGGAAAGAAAAACGGTAGCTGCAAGCTTATCATTACACATCCTGATGCAGATTATTCAAGAGAAAGCCTTATTATTGTAAACGGACAAGCAGTAGATTCACTTGATTCAAGCATATACATTACAACAAGCCAGAACTATATACGCACAAAGGAAGAAGCTGACGAAACCTGCATTACAATTACACTTAAAGGCGGTACTGAAGGAGACCAGTCTGATTTTACCTGGTCCATTAAAAGCACTCCTAAAAATGAAAGTGATGAAGATGTAGTATCAATGACAACTACAGATGGAAAAGTACAATATTCAAGAGCGGCTTCTACAGATTATGTACTGGGTAAAGCCTACATCACTCCTAAATGCGAGGGAACAGCAGTAATAACAATAACACACGAAAAGGCACTTTTCCCGTGTGAAATACTTGTAAAAGTAATGAATAAAGATGCCGTTCTTGATGAACCTCTTTATTTTACAGGAAGCGGAATATTAAGGATATTAAATGGCAGCACCGCAGAATATTCGGTTTCACTTAGAGGAAAAGGAAAAACTGCTGAAGATGATAATAGAATAAAATGGACCTGCGAAAATGAAAATATTTCCATTTCTTCAAGTGCAAATACTGCAGTTATTACAGCTCCTTCATTAGGAACTGGTAATACGGTAAGTAACCTTACGATAAGCCATAATAAAGCAGAAGCAGACAAGAAGGTTCTTATTCTTACAGCTGATACGGAAGAAGAGCTTAAGAACATGAATGCCCTGTATTCCGATAAAACAAATTACAATTTGAATATAGGTGACACAACTTATTTTATGACAAATTATGTAGGCTTTGATACCTACGAAAACACAACCGACGAAGAAGGAAATGAAGTTTCAGAGAAACAGAGTTTTGATTTCAGCGGCGCAGTATGGACTTGCAGTAATGAATCCGTATGCAGCATTACTCAAATTGAATCAAATCCTCTTAACTGTAAAGTAACAGCTTTGAAGGCAGGTACGGCAAAAGTTACAGTTTCGGTAAGGGATAATGATTCGAAAATATATAGATGTGAATATTTGGTAACAGTCTATCCAAGAGATGCAGTCAAGTTAGCTCCTGAAGTTTATTTTACAACTTCAAACAATGTAGTAAACCTGCGTTCAAAAGGTTCTACAGCCGGAGTATATATCAGTGCAGTAAACCTTGATTATTCAGAGTACGAAAACATAAAATGGGAGTGTGAAGATTCGTCCGTATGCTCTGTAAATGATTCCGGCAATTATGCCAAAATTACTGCTGTTAGCGAAGGTCAAACTGTAATAAAAGTAACTCATCCCGAAAGCCAGAATACACTTAAAATCTATGTAAATGTTGGAAAGGATTTTGTTATTTCAGCAGATTCATCTGCATATATCAAATCTACAAATCTTATTACTCTTAAAAAAGGAGACAAAGCAACTTTACTTTCTGCGACTCTTGCCAATTACAGCGGCACAGATACATCCGGATTCAGCTTTAATTCTGATGATGAATCGGTTGCAAAAATATCAGCACAATCAGACAATGGTACTGCATATATAAAACCTTTATCTGTCGGTTACACTGAAATAAAGATAAGTCATAAATTAACAGACACAACCAAAAAGGTTCTTGTAATTGTAGAAAAAGATGATGAAGCAATAAATACAGCATTATCAAAGAATATTTACTTAACGACCTCAAAAAACGTAGTTGATTTTTCAGAGCCAGGTCAATCGCAAAGTGTAAAAATAAACGCCGTTAATCTTTCAGAAGATAAATATCAGTTAATTACCTGGACCAGCAGTGATGAAAGTGTAGTAACTGTAGTCCCGAATGGAACAAGTGCTACACTCCGTTCAGAAGGAGAAGGCAGTGCATACGTTTATGCTACATATTCAGACAGTATAAATACATTAAGGTTCAATGTTTATGTGGGAGAAGCTGCAATAAGTGGAAATGGGAATAGTAGTAGTAATGGCAATAACAATTCAGGTGGAAACAGTTCTGGAAACAGCGGAGGCAGCAGCGGAAGTTCACAAAGCGGAAATAGCTCTGGAAACGGCAGTAGTGAAAACAAAAGTTCTGCATATATATCATCAGTAAATGTATTACAGGTCCTGAAAACAGAAGAAAGTACAAAGCTTACTGCGACCCTTGCCAATTACAGCGGCACAGATACATCCGGATTCAGCTTCAGCATAGCAGATACAAGCAAAGCAATAATTGATTCACAATCAGACAATGGTACTGCATACGTAAAATATGTTGAAAGCGGTTATACCGAAATTACAATAAGCCATAAAATAACGTCTATCACAAAAAAGGTTTTAGTTGTTACAGGTGAAACTGAAGAAGAAATTGCCCAGTTACTTGCTTCAATGATTTACTTTACAACTACAAAGAACGTAGTAGATTTTGAAAAAGAAGGTTTAAAACAAATAGTAAATATTAATGCAATAAACCTTTCTGAAACAAAGTATTCAGAAATTACCTGGACCAGCAGTGATGAAAGTGTAGTAACTGTAGTCCCGAACGGAACAAGTGCAACATTCCGTTCAGAAGGTGAAGGAAGTGCATTCGTGTATGTAACACATGAAGACAGCCAAAACACATTGTGTTTTTATATTTATGTAGGTGAAGCTGCAATAAGTGGCAATGGTAATTCATCAGGTAATACCGGAACAAGTACAGGAAACGGAGGAAACGGAAGTTCACAAAGCGGTAATACAAATATTACTGGAAAATCTGCATATATATCATCTGTGAATGTACTGGCTGTATTAAAATCAGAAGAGAGTACAAAGCTTACAGCGACTCTTGCAAACTACAGCGGAACAGATACATCAGGCTTCAGCTTCACCATTGCAGATACCTCTAAAGCAAGAATTGCCCAACAATCAGAAAACGGCACTGCATACATAAAGTATGTTTCCAGCGGTTACACAGAAATTACAATAAGCCATACTGCAACAGATGTAACGAAAAAGGTTTTAGTAATTACAGGAGAAACCGAGGAAGAAATAGCACAAATACTGGCTGAATTAAAATATTTGACAACATCAAACAATACGGTTTTTATTGACAAGCCAGGCAACAGAACAAGCGTAAAAGTTACTGCAAGAAATATTAGTGAAAGTTCCTGCGAAAACATTAAATGGGTTTCGACAGATCCGAAAATAGTTGAAGTAATAGGCAACGGAACTTCCGCAGTGTTTATAGGCTTGAAAGCAGGAAACACGACTGTAAAATGCAGCCATACAGATTCCCAAAATGATATAGTTTTTTATGTATATATAGGAGATGAACCTGAAAAAATAAACTCGACAACGCAGCAGATACAACCAGTAGTTTACATTGACACAGATAAAGAAATAATTAAGCTGGTAAACGGAGGACAGGCTGAAACGCTAAAGGCTGTACTTGTAAACTATAAAGGACAAGATACATCAGGCTTCAGCTTCACCATTGCAGATACCTCTAAAGCAGAAATAGTAAACCAGCTTTCATCCGGAATGGTATTCGTAAAACCGAAGGCAGCAGGATTAACAGAACTCACTATAAGTAATACAAAAGCTGATATAGCAACACGAAAAATACCTGTAATTGTAGGTAATTCTGAAGAAGAACTTGCAAAAACAACTTACCTTACAACAAATACAAATGTAGTTTCTGTTGGTGTAGGAAATACAAGAACAGTTTCTGTAAGTGTAAGGAATACTGATGATGTAATTATTGACGGTTACACCTGGACACCAAGGGATTCAAGTGTAGTATCCGTATTATCACAGGGAGCAACAGCAGTATTTAAAGGTCTAAAAGAAGGAAATACAATCGTAACAGTTTCAAATACAAGCTGCAACTATTCCCTGGATATAATAGTACAGTGTGTTAATACTGTAACCGCAGCTGCTACTCCATACGTTCAGTTATCATCATCAATACTTACACTTACAGTAGGTAATACTTATACTTCTATAACAGCAGACCTTGTAGGAGGAACAGAAGAAGACAAAAAGGGCTTTGTCTGGACAGTAAATAACAGTGCAAGCGAAATTTGCGAATGTTATGGGCAAAACGAAGTAGGAAAAATCAGAGCAAAGAAAGCTGGGAGAGCCTACATAACAGTTTCTCATTCAAAAGCTACTAATCGCTCTGCAACAATACTTGTAATATGTGAAAATCCCACACAAAAAGATTGCTATATATCCGTACCAGAAAATATTATAAGCATGAAGCCTACAGATGGAACAAAAACAATAAATGCAAATCTCATAAACGGAACGGCAAATGATAAATACGATTTTAAATGGAGCTTAGATAATTATGACGTTTTAGATTTTACTTATTCTGCAAACACCTGTATGATAACACCTAAAACAGCTGGAGAAGCAGAAATTACAATTACACATCCAAAAGCACAAAGTCAAACTATTGTCGTAAAGGTCCAGCAGTATACAAATTTTGCTTTTCCAAACGATTATATAACCCTGACAAACGGGCAGGTATACTTTGCAGATATGCAGGTGCCATATACAAATGTTACAACTTATATAGAATATCAAACAAACAATAAATCTGTATGCACTATTGGCGGGTCTAAGAATACTGCCCAGATTACAGCAACAGGGGCAGGTTCTGCAATTGTAACAGCAAAACTTCAGTATAAAAAGATTGTAAATAGTAAAGAAACAATTGAAACGCAGGCTTCTGCAGAAATGATGGTATACGTAAAGGAAGCTCCAGTCAACACCTGTTACATAACAGCGACAAAAACAATTCAAAACCTTAAAAAAGGAAGTAATACAACATTACAGGTATCTATAACAGGAAGTGGAATTGAAGCAGATGATTTACAGAAGTTCAGATGGGATACAAATGATACCAACCTCATTACTATTGCAGGAGCAAATACTGATGAGAATGACGATGACAAAGACGGAAACAAAGAAGATATATATGTATACGCACAGTCTGTATACATAACGGCAATTGCCGGAGGTGAGGCGGTACTCACCGTAACACATCCAAAAGCAGCTTCCAGCCTGCAGTTCCTGATTATAATACCATCTGAAGTTGAAAAAAGCGTAATGTTAAATAAAAACAACATTCAGCTGGTAAAAGGCGGAGGTGGAACTACAATTCAGGCAAATATAGAAAACTATGAAAGCAACAGCGACTACAACAGTCTTGAATGGAGTGTAGAAAATGCCGATAAAAGTTCAACAATAGAAGTCTGCCGTATAACAGGTTTTATGAAAGGTGACGTAATAACAGGAAAGGAAATAAATATATATCCTGTAAACATAGGAGCAGCAAAAATTACAGTATCGCTTCCAAACGGAAGCAGTGCCACCTGTAATGTCACTGTTGAAGCTGGAAAGAGCATTACTTTAGAAAGCACTGCCATAAGCTGTCAGCCTGGAGAAAAAAAGAAAATAAAATATAAGGTAAGTCCACCTAATGCAAATCTTACTTTGACACCAAACCAGGCAGGAGATTTCTTTACATACAGTTCTCGAGTTACTAATACTGTTACTGGTGTAGGTGAAATAGAAATAACAGGAATGAAGGTCGGCAGAGGAAACCTTTACATCGTTACCGATGGAAACGCTAAGGCAAATCTTTCAGTAGATATTTCGTGGGATTATATTTTTACACTTACGGGAAGGACTTCCTTTAATGTTACACCTGGTAACACTGCAGAGGTTAACTACCGTGTAAGTCCAAAGGATGCAGAAATCTTTGCAGATGATGAATTTATAGAAGACGGATATTATAAGATGGAGATTGTAAAAACAGCAGACAAAGATGGAAAACCTGACGGAACCGGAAAGCTTATCTTTACAGGCTTAAAAGAAACCGGCGGAACACAAACCTTTAAGATAAAGGCAAAGAATCCGCAAGATAATGATTATATTTTCAAGGAGCAGACTGTAAAGGGTAATGTTTCCTATGATTTCCTGCATATAAAGACAGAAGAGGTATCAACAGGAAAGGTTGGTAAATGGTCTAAGTATATTGCAGGTGCAGATGATGATAACGGAACGCTCATAATTGGTGACGGCGAAAAAATAAACCTGAAATTCAGCATTGTAGAAGCCGATGCCGAAGCATACATTAAAAGCGTAACGTTTGACATGACCCCTGGAAAAACAAACCTTACACTAGAAAAAACAGGCAGTTCAACAAGTCAGCCGAAAAACATACAGTATTCCATAAAGCACCCAAGAGATGAAATTGAATATGAGTATAAAATATTAAGCTATTACGAACCATGCTATTATAAAGGACCATTCACTCAAACAGTTTCAAATTCAGGTGATATGAGTGGTGGTACACATGAAGAAACTATAAACGTTCCTGACAGTGCATTTACAGTTATAAGCGACTGGAAAAACAGTTTGTACTGGATGTTAGAAAGTGATGATGTTGCAAAATATCATAATGATTATTTTGGATTATTGTCACAGTATTCGGAAAAAGAAATAAATTATAATGCACTTACACTTAATAAAATTGGTGATCCAGATAAATTCCAATGGTTAGTAATGTATGATGACACACCAAAAAAACAGGAAGGAAGAAATTACAGAAGAAAAAAAGGAACAGAACTTGTAGGAAAAGTCTACAGCGTAGAAGAATTCCGTAACATCGCATGGTTCTACTGTCCTGGAACTCCAAATACAAGTTCTAAAGACATGACTACAGTTTATTACCCAGTAGAAAACCCAGGAGCTTACGGAACAGACAAAACAGTGAACGTTTCTGCTCATGAAATGACTGAAAATGTAAATTATGATTACAGACCTGAAATTACAGATTGCAGTGCAAAAAACACGGATACTATTGGACAGATTGTAATAACCATTGTAAGAAAAACGAAAAAAGGTAATGAAGAAATACAGTATTCAATACCAGTTACCTGTGAAACTCGTTACTGCGAATGTACATATAAACCAGAAGAATAATTAAATTTAAACAGGGAGCTGTCCGTAAAAGGAAGCTCCCTGTTTTTTTGGGGCTACAAAATAGAATAATCAGTTTTTCCTAACAAATGGATGAGAATAATCAATATTAATGGGTTCAGATTCATAAGGTTCAAAATCATAAAGTTTATTATTTTCAATAGTTAATTTATAAATACTCAATTCATCACCATTTATTAGTTCTTCTTCATAATCTAAAAGACTGATAATACCGTCTTCTGCTGGATTTCCAATATAATAAGAATCATATTTATAATAATCGTTATTATCTATGGTTTCATTTTCAGCTGTACCGTCTGCTCTGAAAGTAATTCGTACTGTTATATCTTTATCACTATATTCATAAACTATATCAGTCGTATGGAATACGCAGTATAAATATTCATAGTCTTCTATACTTAATTTTTTATTACTAACAGTTGCTTTTATAACAGAGTCATCCTTACTGTAATCAACAATTTCGTCTTCTTCATTTCTTTCCTTTTCAATTGTAAGGCAGATTTCTCCATCTTTTGAAGCATCTCCTGTATAAGACCCCCAATATAAATCCTCATCATATTCATATTTATGCCAGTCTTCACCATCTGCTATACTTTGTTTTCTTAAACTTTTTTTTACAAAACCTTTTGTATGAAAAACAAACGTTCCGTTCTTCTGGAATGTAATTGAATCTAAAGTAATTCTTCCGTCACCCTCACCAAAAGTACTGTAAACAATACTCTTGCTTGCTTCAGTATTTTCATTGGTGTTTTCTCCACCATTTCCATTCTGATTTTCCTTTTCAGATTGAGCAGCCTGTGTACTACAGCCAGCCAAAACAAAAGCAAACATTACAGCAAATAAAAAAGCAGTAATTTTTTTCATAATACTTCCCCGGTTCATAACGAACCATTTTAATAAAAAAATAGATTTGATTTTTTTTCAGCTGCACCACGAAACTGTTGACAACAGAATCTATCCGCTGACATTTTAAGAATGCTGGATTTGCCCGACTTTCACGGAATTTAGGTAAAAACTTTTTTATATTTTGTAATTATTTTACATATCCATTTCAAGATTTGCAAGACAGCAATCGTAATCAGAATGCGGCCATCGCTGTTCCCTGCACTTCTTCAGGGCGTAATAGCCAGCCTGATTTGCGGTCATGCTCGCAAGCACCTTCGGATATGTGGTAATGCAGAGTGGAATCCAAAGAATCTTTGAATCGATTCCCTGTGGCGGACAATCCTCATCTGCAATAAAGCTTGATGCGAAATCTGTCTTAAAGTTTTCTTCTGTAATGTTTTTATCCACCTTACAGAAAGAAGCTCTTTCGGCAATTTCTTTCTTAACACCAAACTTAACAAATTCGTTTCTTACCTGTTCAAGATAATAAGGTGTTTTTGCTTCAGCCATATTTGACCTCCATATATATTTTAGCAGCCTTCACTGCTTTGTTCGCGATTTATTTCTTCTGCCCTTTCCTTCCTGCCTTTAGCCATTACATCCAAGCCAATGGCTTTGCTTATAAAGCGGCTTACAGTAAGCTTTTCTCTTCTTGCAAATTCCTTAAGTAGTTCAGCTTCTGCTGCAGGCAGCACAACAGAAAAGGTTTTGTAAACAATATCGCCTTTTTTTCGTCCGGCACCCTCTCGTTTGCCGCCCCAGTTCCTGTCATTCATAACTAAAGTATAACACGGCAACTTGAATACGTCAACTTGTAAATCAAAAAACTGAAAAAAAAGAGCGAAACATTTCGCTCTTTTTCTATTACTACTGAACCTGCGAAGCTGTTAACGAGATATTTCTATCTTCATTGAATGCTTGTGCGAAGTACTGTTTTCATGGCTGCGATTATACTTTTCTGTTCTTGCATATTCTTTCAGGAAGGTATCGCGTGGTACATCATAGAAAGATTTGTTTCCATCCATAAGAGTCACCATATTGTTTTCTTTTGAAGCAGATATAATCTTACAGTTTGCAAACGTAAAGTTTTCTTTTCCGGCTGATTTACCAAGTACACCTTTAGGAATCTTAAAGTGAACGTCAACCGTATCACCGATTTTCAGATTAAAATTCTGGTCAAGCTTCTCCCCTTCCCTGGAAACCGTATCATACATAGGACGTGCAATTATATTTTCATAACGACCCCTCTTTAAGTATTCCTCATTCAAAGGAGTATCTTTGACTGCTTCGTGATATGTTTCGATTAAAACTTCATTAACAGACTGGTCCTCCTTTTTAAGCAGATCGAGTAATTGCTTAGTTTTATGCTGCTCTTCTTTTGGCATCTGTTTGATTAAGGAGCTGGCAATTTGCAGTGCATCCAGAGGCGAATTAGCTTCCTTTCTGCAGAATACGGCAAGATTATGGCGGAAATTATTTGCACAGTTGCTCCTAACTTCAAAGAAGTCTTCATACTGCTGCTTAATCATCTTTTCCTTAATTTTTGTATCTTCTGTATAAGTTTTTGCCTGTTTGTTGTATTCATCTGAGATAAGAACATTTAGGGTCTTCTCTGTAACATGAAGGCTCTTTTCTCCGTCCTGCGATTTTAAGAAATACATCTGGCTGTTCTTGTCATAACTATCTACAATCATATCCTTGTAAAGCTGCAGGCCATTTTGTGTGAGAAGAGAAACCTCCGGCAATTTTGTTTTACCCAAAATAATATTTCTGTTTTCTATTTTATCAGCTTCTTTTTCCAAATTAAGTTCATCTTCAAGCTTCTGTTCTTTTTCAAAAGAAGAAATATGATAATACTTGGTAGAAACAAACTCTGTTTTTTCTCCATTCTGAACAGGAATATTCAAAAGAACAAAAGGCTGATTTTCTTTAATTTTGCTACCTCTTGCATTTGCTTCAACTTCAGTCAAAAGAATCAGCTTTTCTTCCGGCTTTACAATTCCTCTGGAAATAAGCTCATCCTGAAATCCCTGTACAAGTTTTTCATTGTTTCCGGTAAAAGGATTTCCAGCAATTGATTCAATTTCGCCCTTCTCTATTGTTTTAGACTGTTCTTGCTGCACAGGTTCATTAACTTTCTGAGAAGCTTCTAAAGCTTGTTCTGGTACTTCCTGCTTAATGTCATCAGTAGAGAATGTAAAGTTTGATGTAAGTATAGGCGCAAGAATTCTTGTATAGTTTTCCTCTTCTCTTTTAAATTCATCTGACTGAAAGTATTCTGTAAGCTTTGTAATTGAGTTTTCTTTATCATTTTTTTTGAGTTCGGCAATATCAGTAAGATGATAAACATCTGTCTTATCTTCCAGAGGTAGATTCCATTTTTCAATGTTTACATTTGAAAAGCTTTCAAGAATTGGAAGAATATTTTCTGGAGTTAAAACTGATTCCTGATTTGTCTTGATTTCTTCAACAGGCTCTGTTTTCTGCTGGAACTGATTATGTTCTTCATACCAGGCCACAAAACTTTGCAAACTTTCTTTAAACTGTGATGTCTGCTCGTTATCTGCAATTGAATCTGCCCGATTCTGATTATATCGTGTATGTAAATCTTCTGGTACGGACCAAGTTCCATCATCATTCTGCTGCATAATTTTTACAGAAAAATCATTGGCGTTTTCTTCACCATTATTCCATTTTCTGTATTCAATTATAAGATGTTCATTTTCCTGCAAATCACGTAAATCCGGAGCAATTTCATTTTTGAGAGAATCATCTGTACGCAGCAGAAAAGATATTCCGCTTACCTCTTCGCTGCCAGCATAAAGCATTTCTGAATGGTTTATAACCTCAAAAGGGATTTGATTATCGTTTATTTGTTCCTCTTCTTCTTCATCAAACCAATGCGGATTTCCCTGCTCATCAACATAATCTGCACGTGGATTTTCCTGTGCTGCAATATCAGCTTCCATTGCAGCTTCGCTCATACCATAGTTAGATTGAACTTGCTCGATACCGTTATCTAGTATTTTATATTCTTTCTGGAATAACTCATAAGCATAATTACGATGTTCTTTCTCTTTGTTCACTAGCTCTTCTATACTTTCAATTTTTTCAGGAAGAATAAGGTAATCAATGTTATTGATGTATTCAAGTGGTTCCTGTCCGTTTATTACTTTTGCAGCTTCTACAACAAAACCTAAAGTAGAAATAATTTCTGCATCAGAAACTTCTCTACCAGTCATTTCATTCCATTTTGAAATATCATCATCACTCCAGTAATTTGGTGCCGTAAAATCAACACCAAAGGAATTCTTTAATATATGTTCTTCAAGTTGATGATTTTCTACAGATTTTTCTTCCTGCGATACAACATCTACTTCTATTACTTCTCCATTTTTACTGACATTATTTTGTTCTTGCTCAGAAACAGATTCGTAATTGACTATATAATTATAATTATTTTCTGCGCCAGAAATAATAATTTTCATCATTTCTGTATCAGGAATAGCCCCACATTTTTTATACCAATTGTCATAATCAATACCATCAACGTCGATATTATCAAAATCCATAACAATATTCTTAGGGTCATATTGCTTTAATATTTGTTTAAGGTTTTCGATAGCATCCTTATCTTCTATTTGAAGCTTTGAAGAAGGAAAGTTATAATCTAAGAAATCTGAAGTTTCATAAGCCGCCATATCAACAAGAATCTTAATAATGCCTTCTTGTACAACGGCAGAACGTCCTGTCATCTGATAATTGTCATACATATTTTCACCTAACTTCAAATCCCATATTTCCTTCAAAATATCAGAAGCATATATTTTATTCTCATTAGACTCTGATAAAACCATTTTTGGATGTTTTGATTTGTTTTCTTCTAAAGAAAAATCAGATATATTTATTCTCACTTCATTCATCAAATC
>JAEEGL010363830.1_pt1 | contig 21608 bp, 19 predicted proteins | sample 9134231 | NCBI WGS metagenome assembly JAEEGL01 (sample SAMN16246548, study PRJNA631951) | gut metagenome | biome: gut microbiome; feature: rumen; material: fiber-attached | host: Bos | place: Iran: Karaj | collected 2018-10
GCTGCTATGGATGCTACCCTCGAGCGTATCAAGGGCATCTGCGCCGTTCCCGTGGCCGGTCAGGTATACCACGGCAAGGTGGTGAGCATCCTGGCATTCGGCGCCTTCATCGAGATCCTGCCCGGTAAGGAAGGTCTCCTCCACGTAAGCGAGATTGCCTGGGGCAAGACCGACAAGGTGGAAGACGTGCTCAAGGTGGGAGACGAGGTGGACGTGAAGCTCCTCGAGATTGATCCCAAGACCGGCAAGATGCGCCTGTCCATGCGCGCCCTCACCGAGAAGCCCGAAGGCTATGTGGAGCCCAAGCGCGAGGGTCGTGGACCCCGCCGCGAGGGTGGCGACCGTGGTCCCCGTCGTGAAGGTGGTGACCGCAAGGAAGGCCGTGGCCCGCGCCGCGATGGTGGTGACCACCACAACGACCGTCCCCGTCACGAAGGACCCCGCAAGCCCCGCTTCGAAAACGAAGAGCCCAAAACCAACGAGCCCGACGTATTCTAGTACCCAGTAAAAGAGACATCCTCTTCTAAAACCGTCGCTTCGCGACCCCTCCCTCTTATGATGCCGAGGGTGGCACAGGTTTTAGAAGAGGATGTCTCTTTTTATATATTATCCATTAATTTTTATATTTATTTATTATCTTTGAGGTATGAAAAAACTGACCACTTTCCTGGTGGCACTTCTTTGCTGCCTCAACGCCTTCTGTCAAGGATATGGCGTGGTAAACATTTCCGTCTGTAATCTCCGCCGCACGGCCGATTTTGATGCCGAAATGGTGTCGCAGGCCCTGCTGGGCACGCCTGTGCATGTGCTGCAGATCAGCGACAACGGCAATCCCTGGCCGCAGGTGCAAACCCCGGACGACTACACCGGCTGGGTGCACTACGCCGGCATCAAGGTTATGAGCAAGGAAGAGTACAGCGCCTGGAACGCGGCGCCGAAGGTGGTCGTCACGGAACTCACCGGCATTGTGTACAAAGAGGCATCGGCCAAAAGTTCCGTGGTGTCGGACGTGGTGGCCGGAGACCGGCTCAAGTTCCTGGGCAAGAAGGGGGGCTGGCTCCAGGTGGGCTTCCCGGACGGCCGCACGGGATATGTGAGCAAGAAGATCGCCAAGACTGAGGCCGATTGGCGCAAAGGCCTGGACCAGAGCGCCGAAGCCATCCTCAAGACGGCCCAAAGCATGCTGGGCTTCCCCTACCTCTGGGCAGGCATGTCGCCCAAGGGCATGGACTGCAGCGGCTTCGTGCGCACCGCCCTCTTCATGCACGACATCATCATCCCGAGGGACTGCAGCCAGATCTACCTCACCGGCGAGCGCATCACGGAGAAATCGGCCCTTATTCCCGGAGACCTTGTCTTCTTCGGCCGAATCCGGGAAGACGGCTCTCCCCGCCCCTCCCACGTGGGATTTTACATCGGCCAGGGACGTTTCCTGCATTCCATGGGCCTGGTGCAGATTGGCAGCTTCAACCCTTCGGATCCCTATTACGACGCCTACAATACGGGCCGATATCTCTTCGGAGACCGCATCCTCCCCTATATTGACAAGCAGGAGGGCCTCAACACGACTTTAACCAATCCATACTATGCAGAATAGACGCGAATTTCTGAAAACCGCAGGCCTGGCAGCCGTTGGCGCCAGTCTCGTGGGCTGCACCGGCGGCCCGCAGAAGTTTAACATCGTCAAAGGTGACGGCAAGCTTCATTTGAAGTTCTTCCCCTATGAACTCAAGCTAGCGCACGTGTTCACCGTGGCTTCTTACAGCCGTACCACCACGCCCGACGTCCAGGTAGAACTGGAATGGGAAGGCGTTACCGGTTACGGCGAGGCCTCCATGCCCCCGTACCTGGGCCAGAGCGTGGAATCGGTCACCAAGTTCCTGAACAAGGTAGACCTTTCCCAGTTCAACGACCCCTTCAAGATGGAGGACATCCTCAGCTACGTGGACAGCCTTTCCGAAGGTGACGGCGCCGCCAAATGCGCCATCGACATAGCCCTGCACGACCTCGTGGGCAAACTTCTGGGCCAGCCCTGGTACAAACTGTGGGGTCTGGATCCCGCCAAGGCACCTTCCACCACCTTTACCATCGGCATCGATACGCCCGAGGTTGTGAAGGAGAAGACGCTGGAGGCCGTGGGCAAATTCAACATCCTCAAGGTCAAGGTGGGCCTGGATACGGATGTGGAAATGATCGAGACCATCCGCACTGTGACGGATGTGCCCCTGGCCGTAGACGCCAACCAGGGTTGGAAAGACCGTTCCAAGGCCCTGGACGAGATTTTCTGGCTCAAGGAGCACGGCATCGTGATGGTAGAGCAGCCCATGCCCAAGGAGCAGCTGGACGACATCGCCTGGCTCACCGAGCATAGCCCCCTCCCCATCTTTGCCGATGAGAGCATCCAGCGCATGAAGGACATCCCTTCGCTGATGGGCGCCTACAACGGCATCAACATCAAGCTCATGAAGTGCACCGGCATGCGCGAGGGCTGGAAGATGGCCAATATGGCCCGCGCCCTGGGCATGAAGGTGATGGTGGGCTGCATGACGGAGACCTCCTGCGCCGTAAGTGCCGCCGCCCAGTTCTCCCCCTACGTAGATTTTGCCGATCTGGACGGGAACCTGCTCATCGCCAACGACCGCTTTGACGGCGTGAAGGTGGTGGATGGCAAGCTCACCCTTCCGGACCGCCCCGGCATCGGCGTTATTCCCCTGTAACCCACACTAAAACAACCGATACTATGGGTACCATCATTTACATCGCCGGTCTTGTCCTGGCCGTAATTGCCGTCCTGGACATCCTTACCAAACCCATCTCCCTAATTGGGAAAATCATTACCGCCGTTTTGGTCCTGGCCACCAGCTGGGTTGGCCTGCTTGTGTATTACCTCTACGCAAAAGACCATCTGACGGAGTGGTTCAAATAAGAGCCAGAGTTCTACTTTGTACCCTTCTTGTTCTGCTGGCCGCCGGTAACGTTGCGGCTGGCAGGAATCTTGTGCCCGTCCTTTGTTTTGGAATCATCGCCGGCCGCAACGCCACCACCGACGGCTACGTCTACCTGGGCCACAATGAGGACCAGCCCGGCGAAAAGATGCTCAACATCTACAACGTACCGGCCAACAGGGACCGCTGCGCCTATCTCTGGTTCGAGTTCCCGGGCGAGGCCGCGGGAGACAGCTTTGCCAATGAGTACGGGGTCTGCATCACCTCAGACCAGTGCCGCTCCCGCGAGGACAAGGCGCAGGGCTGCCTGCTGTACGAAATCCGGACATCGGCCATCCAAAAAGCGCACAGCGCGCGCGAAGCCGTGCACATCATAGGTTCCCTGGTAAGCCAATACGGATATGCCGATTCCGGGCGCACGTACCTGGTGGCCGACCAGAAGGAGGGCTGGATGGTGGCGGTGGTAAAGGGCCATCACTGGGTGGCGCAGCGGGTACCGGACGACGAAATTGCCACCATCCCCAACTACTACACCATAGGGGAAATCAACCTCAAAGACACGATTAACTTCCTGGGAAGCAAGGACATAGTCAGCTATGCCCGCAAGCGCGGATGGTACAACCCCAAACGGGACGGGGCCTTCAATTTCCGCCACGCCTATGCCGATCCCAAGACCCTTACCAATACCAACAACCTCAGGCGTCACACCCTGGGACAGGAGACTTTCTTCGGCAATTTTGAACCGGAGACCTTCTCCCGCAAGCCTCTGCGCAAATTCCACCGCAGGGATCTCTCGCAGCTTCTGACCCAGCCGCCCATCCGCCAGAAAACCACCGTCCTAACCACCATCTTCACCATGAATCCGGCTTTCCCTCCCCAGAAGGGAACGGTGGTGTGGGTAGGTTTTCCGGGACAGGACGCCGCCAGCCAGAGCCAGTGGACGGTGTTTATGAGGGTACCGGAATCCTGTCATCGCTATGCCACGGCCGATGAAGCCATGGCCAGGCATTTTACCGACACCGGCAACTACCGGGAACGCTGGCCCCATCATTTCTACTGGCACTACCTTTACCCGGAAATGGAAATAGACATGGTCCCGCATGACTTTACGGTCTATGTGCCCCACCAGCCGCGCATCGAGTCGGAACGCGACATCCACCAAACCGGAGACACCTTCAACGACCATTTCCACGTGTTGGAAGATCCTTCCCGCGGCCTGCTCTACGCCTTTTGGACGCAGGGTTCCTTCGAGACGGCCAACGACGAGCACGTCGTATTTTCCAAGAGTGCCGACGGGGGCCGGAGCTGGAGCGAACCCATCATCCTGGCAGGTTCCCCCACCCTGGCCGACCCCAAGCCTGTAGCCGCCTGGCAGCAGCCCATGCTCAGCCGCAGCGGACGCCTTTACCTGCTTTGGAACCAGGAAACTACGGTAAAGAAACACCTTCAGGGAATCATGTGCGGCCGGTATTCGGACGATGCCGGAGCCACCTGGAGCGAGCCGGAAGTGGTTCCCTTCCCCATCCGTTTTGAGAGCGACCCGGAAGATCCTTCCCTGCCGCCCATCTGGTGCATGTGGCAGAGGCCGCTGCGCCTTGGACAGGACGGCCGATACCTGGCTGGATGCTCGCGCTACGACCGTCAGGGAATCGCGCGCGTAGAATTCTGGCAGTACGAAAACATTGACGAGGACCCCGAAATCCGCGATATCCGCATCTCTTTCTTCAACACCGGAGACCAGGCCTTCGACTCGTCGATGGTTGTCAGCGACGAGGACTATCTCCCCCGTGAAGGGAAGATAACGGAGGAAGCCTGCATCATCGGCCTGCCGGACGGAAGGCTGTTTGCCGTGATGCGTACCTCCATCGGCCATCCTGTCTGGTCTGTAAGTGCCGATGACGGCCGCACCTGGAGCCGCCCGGAGGTGCTTCGGGAGAAAGACGGCGGGGCGGCCATCCTTCAGCCCTGCTCCCCCTGCCCTATCTACGATGTCAAAGGCCCGGAGGCCCGCAGCGGCCACTACGCGCTCTTCGTGCACGACGCCTTCGATTTCAACGCCCCCACGTCCTATCAGAACCGCGGTCCCCTGTACAAACGGGACGGCTACTTTGTGCCGGATGCCCATCAGCCGGTGTGGTTCCGGGAGGGCACCCTCTTCTCGCCCCGCGAGACCGGGAACTCCTTCTACACCAGTTTTACGGCCCTAAACGGGGAAAGCATCCTTTGGTTCGGAGACCAGAAATTCTATCTCTTTGGAAAAGCAATTAACTGACATGGATATGAAAAGAGTCTTATTATCGGCCCTGGCCATCCTGGTGTGCGCAGCACTGAACGCCAAGGTGCAGCTCACTCCCCTGTTTACCGACAACATGGTCTTCCAGCAGAACTGCCAGGCCCCGGTCTGGGGCAAGGCGGCTCCGGGAGCGACGGTAAGCGTAACCCCGTCCTGGAACGGCAAAACCTACCGGACCACGGCCGGGGCTGACGGATGCTGGTCGGTCAAGATAGATACGCCCAAGGGCAGCTTTAAGAAGCACACGGTTACCATCTCGGACGGAGAACCGGTGGTACTGCAAAATGTATTGGTAGGAGAGGTCTGGCTGGCCTCCGGGCAGTCCAACATGCAGATGCCCGTGGAAAGCTGGCGGGCCGTCCGCATCAACCAGGAAGACATTGCAAGCGCCGCCCAGTACTCCAACCTGCGCCTTTTGCAGGTAACCCGCGCCACCGGCATGAGGGAGCACGACTATTTCAGTGCCGATTTTGACAAGTGGAAGGAGTCTTCCCCCGAGACCATCCGCAACTTCTCCGCCGCAGCCTGGTACTTCGGCCGGAAGCTGATGGAAGAACTCAAGGTTCCCGTGGGAATCATCCACTCCAGCTGGGGCGGCACCATCATCGAAGCCTGGATAAGCGAAGGTGTCATAAAACTTTATCCGGAGATGGCCGGCCAGCTGGCTAAGGTAAAATCCCTTTCCGACAACGAGGCCGAGCGGGAAAAGACTTTTGAGGAAGAGATTGAGGCCTTCACCCGCAAAGTAAGCCGGGAGGACAAGGGAAAAGAAGGAAACGTAGCCGTCTGGGCCAATCCCTGCCTGGACGACTCTTCCTGGAAGTCCATCCGGCTTCCCGCCAAACTGCAGACCCTCTGGCCTTCCACCAACGGCATCTTCTGGTTCCGCAAGATTGTGAACATCCCCGCCTCCTGGGCCGGTCAGGACCTCACGCTGAGCCTGGGTCCCATTGACGACTTTGACGAGACCTACTGGGACGGTGAACTGATAGGAAGCAATAACCTCTGGAACAAAGCCCGGGAATACACCATTCCCGCCCGGCAGGTCAAGAACGGCCAGGCTGTCATCACCATCCGCTGCACCGATGACCACGGAGACGGCGGCCTGTACGGGGCCTCCGACCTCCTTTACCTCCAGGCCCCCGACGGGCAGAAAATCATGCTGGACAACGAATGGAAGGTAACCCTTTCCGTTTCCTTCGAGGGAATGCCCCAGTCTACGGCCCGCGAGCCCAACATGCCCACGGTGCTTTACAACGCCATGATAAAGCCGCTGGCCCCGTTCGCCATCAAGGGTGCCATCTGGTACCAGGGAGAAAGCAATGCCGGCAAGGCCTACCGCTACCGTGACCTCATGCAGAGCCTGGTTCTGGACTGGCGCGCCCTCTGGGGTTACGACTTCCCCTTCTACATTACCCAAATCACCGGTTATAAGGACGTCAGGGAGACCCCCGGCGACGACGACTGGGCCGAGCTCCGCGAGGCACAGGCCCTGGCCACCAAGGTCCTGGACCGCTGCGGAATGGCCTGCATCATTGATTTGGGCGAGGCCGAGGACATCCACCCCGTGCGCAAGCGGGAGGTGGGCGAACGCCTGGCAAAGCTGGCGCTGGCCAACGATTATGGCAAAAAGACAGTGGCCGATGGCCCCCGCTTCGAATCCTACAAAGTGCAGAACGGCGAGGTTATCATCAGCTTCACCGATGTAGCCGACGGGCTCCGGATCATCCCCACCGGCGATTTTGCCAAGGAGCGCTACGGAACCCTCAACGAGATGGTGCAAAAGGCCGAAAATGGAGTACTTAGCGGCTTCCAGATAGCCGGACCCGACAAAGTTTGGCATTGGGCCGATGCCCGCATCGAGGGCGACCGGGTGGTGGTCTCCTCACCGGAAGTGCCGATGCCGGTAGCCGTCCGCTATGCCTGGTCTATCAATCCGGTTTGCAACCTCTTCAACTCCGAAGGCCTTCCGGCCTGGCCTTTCCGCACCGACGACTGGCCCGGGGTAACTCTTGGCAACCTCTGATCCCATGAAGCGCTTTCTCCTATCCCTTTGCGCCGTGGCTTTGGTGGTTGCTTGCCAGAGCCCGTCCAACAACGGGCGCCTCGTAGGCAGCGAGCAGGTAATTGCCGTTTCGCCCATGCCGGACAGCATCTACCTGTATACGCCCGGCATTGTAGAGGGCTTTGAGGGCCGGTTTGTAGTGGCGGTGGATTACGGCGGCCCCGGCACCTATGCGCTGGACGGGCCCAAGTCCGACTTTGGTGACTACAAGGCCGGCAACCAGATCCGCGTCCTCCTCTCCGATGACAAGGGACGCAGCTGGCGCGAGACATCGGCCCGCATTCCCATGATGCACGAGATTCTGTTCAAGGCCGGACGCTCGCTTTACATGGTGGGCCATTCCGGACGCCTGCTGGTGACCCGGAGCGACGATAACGGTGAAACCTGGAGCACTCCTTCCGTGCTTTGTCCCGAGCCCCGCTGGCACCAGAGCTGCACGGCCGTGGACACCTGCGGGGGCAAGGTAACCCTCGTGTATGAGAAATGGGTGGCCGATGGGCACAAATGGCCCGGCGTAGGGCCGGTGCTGATGCAGGCCCCGCTGGATGCAGACCTCACCAAGCCTGAATCCTGGACCTTCTCGGAGCTTTATAATCCGGATGCCGATATGGAAGCCGCCCGGCCTTCGGGCATCCCCGTGGTGGGCACCGGAGCGGCCGGCCTGCTGGAGACCAATGTAGTGCGTGTACACGACCCTCAGCGCCCGTTTTATGACTCCACGGGCCGCAGCGTGGTGCTGCTTTCCCGCGCCGCGACGGGCTTCCCGGATATCGGGGTTCTGCTCCGCGGCTACGAGCGCGAAGACGGCTCGCTGGCCATCGGCCGCTGGCACAAAAATGAGGGCGAGGTCTACTTCGTCCACATCCCCGGCGGCGACCTCAAGTTCCACCTCTGCTACGACCCCGAGACAAAGCTCTACTGGCTGCTGCACTCGCAGATTGACGGGCGCATGAACGGGCGCCGGCGCCTGGCTCTTTCCTATTCGCCGGACCTTCTGCGCTGGACCTTTGCCGGACTGGTCGCCATCGGCCCTACAGACCATTCTGCGCGGCACTATGCCACCATGCTCATCGACGGGGACGACCTCTGCATCGTGAGCCGCTCGGGTGACGAACGCGCCCGCACCGCCCACGACGGCAACATCGTCACCTTCCACCGCGTCCGCAACTTCCGTTCGCTGGTCTATTGAATTGACTCATTTATCCACATCGTCCATGATCAGAAAACTCTATATCCTTTTGCTGGTGACAGGCATGGGGCTCTCGGGATGCGGCCTAAAGATAAACAAGACTATGCTGAAGATGATTGTTTCGGCCAGCACCAAACTCAACAATACGGTCTGTTATGCCGATTCGTGCGAGAAACGGATCGGGGTTCCATATGTAGAGAACGGCGCCCCGGGGCAGGTCGTGGATATTTATTATGCCGATAAGGCCATCCGGAAGGATATCGTCCTCGTTGAGATGCACGGCGGCTTCTATGTAGGCGGGGACCGGCGGAAGTGCCGTCCCTTCGCCTCCGTCTTCCTGAAAGAAGGCTTCGACGTGGTCCTGGTGGAGTACCGCCTGAACGACGGGAAAGTGGACGTGGCCGATGAACTTAGCGACTGCGCAGCGGCGCTGGACTACCTGACGCTCCACGCGGAGGAACTGGGCCTGAACAAGGACCGGATGTTTGTAACGGGCGACTCAGCCGGCGGACACCTGGCCTTATATATGGCCGAAAGTTCGCAGAACCGTTCTATGCCCATCCACCCGGAGTTCTTTGTCGCAAGGGGTGCCCTTCTTAACTGCCCGGCCTACGATTACGCATCGTTCGGCAACTCGCCGGGGTTCACGGTGAGCGCTCTGGAATGGTTCATCGGCCCCAAATACGATAACATGGAGTGGCTGGAGTCCGTCTCCCCCAAGACCTTTATCTCGGACTATACCGGGCCGCTGTTCGTCTCTACCTGCACCAAGGATTTCATTAGGGCGCAGTCCCTGATGATAAAGGCCGATTGTGATTCGTTGGGGCGTCCTTTCGAGTTCTTAGACATCGAATCGGACAAGAGGGCCGTCGGCCACGTTCACAACGTGTTGAACCCGAACCTTCCCGAATCCCAGACCGTCAACTCACGGATGATGGAATTCATGCTTAACCAGCTATAAGACGGAACTCAAGCTCAATCGTTTAAGAGCTTCATGCCGGAGGCGTCGATGTAACCGCTCAGGACATCGGCCATAAGGAACATGTTGGAGACAATCGGATAGATGCGGGCGTCCTTCGTGTGCTCCTTAAGGGAATACCAGGTGGCCTCCGAGTCTTCGATGTGGTCGCAGAAGGCGATTCCGGGGAAGCGCTCGGCCAGGTTCGAGCGGAAGACGGCCGTATAATGGCTGCACAGCGTATCCACTTCTCCCTCCAACGCCTGATCGGCCTCCTCTTCCCGGATGCGGGAATAGGTGTTGATAAACTCCTGATAGAAGTCCGACTTGTTCACGGTGAGCCCGTCCCATTCCTCGCTCACCAGCATGCAGCGGTTCACGTCTCCCGGGTCGCGGTCGATGGCCAGGTCATTGAGTTTGGAGAACGTGACCCCGAAAAGCGTAAGCACCCCGCCGTCGGTGGAGAACTTGATCTTGGTGAAATCCAGCCCGATGGAGGCCTTGATATAATACTTGCCGATATACAGGACCCTCTTCTGCCCGGGATAGGCCAGGTCGTCCATCCACTTGACGATGCGGTCGAAGATTCCTTTCTTGTCCGAGAGTTTGTAGACGGGATCGTTCAAGAAACGCTCCAGCGGCTCTTCCTTCACGATGTAACCCGTCTTGTCAAAGGTCATGGTCTCCAGCTTGAAGGTAAAATTAACGTTGGTGGGAACACTCTCCGTCTGCTTCCATGTGTCAATCCGGCTTTCCAGTTCGCGGTTCCGGTTCTCGAGGGTAGCGACCTTTTCCAGAAGCTGCTTCTCGGCCTTTTCCTTCTCGACGAGTTCCTGAGCCTTCTCGTTGAACGCATTCTGGATGAGCCGGTTGATGGGCCGGATGGCAATCAGCATCAGAAGGACCGTTACCACATTGGAAAGGATGATGGCCAGCGGAGCCATCAGCTTGGGAAAGAAGATGAAGGCCGCCACATTGCAGGCAATGAGAAGGAAGCAGGCCGATGTAACCAGATAGCTCGTGGCCATCTTGCCTTGGTCAAGGATGGACTTGACGGTCTTTTGAATTAAGAAACCCATATCGGTGTAATTATCTAATCCAGTTCAAAGCGTCTTCCAGGGGCGTCTGAGTAAGCACATCCGGGCCGATGGGATCATCGCAGAAGACCTCTCCCGTGCGGGCCACGTCGCAGCCCGTCGTCAGGACCAACTGGGCCCCGTCGGACAGGGGGAAGGGCTGGTTGGCAGAGGCATACCCGGCGGTTGGCGCGCCGAACACCCGCACATAATCCAATCCCCGGAAGCAAAGGAGCGTGGCTTCCCCGGAACTGGCCGTCCACTCGTTCGTCAGGATGGCCACCGGGCAGACAATCCTCTCCTGCCTGGCAACGCCTGTTCCCTGCAGGACGAAGGGAAGCTGGATCCATTGGGTGCGTTTGCGGGTACGGAAGCGCAGAAGGTTGTCGTCCGGCAGAAAGCGGTGGACGGCGGCTATCATCGGGTACATATTCCCGCCGGTGTTATCGCGGAGGTCAATGACTACGCCCTGAACCGCTTCGGGAACGGCCTCCAGGACGGATGTAGCATACTTGACGCCTTCTTCCTGGTTTCCGGAGAAAGGCGGAAGTTTCACGATGGCTATTCCCTCCTCTATCGTCACCTCCGGGGCAGGCCATTCAGAGGTGGCATCCTTGGTTACGGACTCTTCGGTCTTAAGGAAGGAATGCTTGCCTCCGGCTACCTTCAGGGCCTCCTTGATAACCTCCTGGGCTTCCTGGATGGACGAAGGGGTGGCCGAAAGCGCTTTTTCCTTCGCGGCTTCCCAATCGGCCCCCTCGGCAAAGATTCCCTGCCGGTCCATGATGCGGACCGCCTCCCGGACATAGCGCTGGTTGGCATCCCCGCAGGAGACGGCCACCAGAGCCGCAAAGGCAACGAATAAACAGATTCGGATGTAGTTTTTCATGGTTAAGTCATTTTCATATTAAGGGACCAGCCGATAGCTTACGAAAGCAAAGCGGGTGCTGGCAGGGTTCCAGGAATTCACGTTGAGACTGCCCTGGCCCCCGAAGAAATCCAGCAGGACCACGGGAGTGCCTCCTTCCGAAGGAATCATCCTCAACTGGACGTGCTTGTTGGCAGGGTGATCGCCAGGTTCCACCTCGTCGTCACGGTACGAGATATAGACCGTCTTTTTACCGTCGGGACTAACGTGGGGGAACCAGGAGTTGCGGTCGGGTTCGAAGGTCATCTGCGTCTGCTCGCTTCCATCGGCCTTCATCCGCCATACCTGCATTCTTCCGGTGCGGACACTGTTGAACCAGATGTGCTTTCCATCGGGGCTGTATTCCGGCCCGTCGTCCAGGCCAGGAGCGTCGGTCAGGCGGATTTCTTCACCGCCATCCGTGGGAATGACCCAGACATCCTGCTCCATGTGCTGCCAGTCGGGTCCCCTAAAAGCGCAGTATGCCGCCCACTTGCCATCGGGGCTGATGCCGTGGAGGTAACTGGGGCCTTTCGGGGTGATTTTCCGGGGCTGACCTCCCTCGAAGGGAACCATAAACACATAAGAGCTGTATCCGCCCTTGTTGGCAGGGTCGTTGCTGCTCAGGCCGATCCATTTTCCATCGGCCGTAATTACGTGGTCATTGTTGCACTGGATGATATTTCCGGTATCGATGGGAATGAGTTCACCTTTACCGTCCGGGGCAATCTTATACAGGCGTCCTTCCTTGTTCACCACGAGCCACTGCCCGTCCGGCGTCCAGTTAGGAGCTTCGATAAGGAAGGGAAACTCACGGATAATGGTGTGAGTCCCGGAAGCGAGGTCATAAATTTCCAGACAGCTTATGACGGAAGGGGTCTGCCCCTGAGCGGCAGCATTCAAGCAAAGGCCTGTCATTAGCATACAGATTAAGGCTTTCCGTTTCATGGTACCAGTCCTATTCGGTGAACTTTTTTCCGTCTCCCCAGGCTTTGCCGACAATATCGCCGATGGCGCGGTAGGTCAGAGAGGCTGCATCGAAGACAATGGGCTGAAGCTTTTCCAGGTCGACCTTGCCGTCGGTGAGGATGCGCTCATGGGCACTCATATTCACAACCTCGCCGACGAGGATGCCATCGGCCCAACTGACGACCTTGCATTCCAGGGTAAGCGGATACTCGTTGATGATGGGAGCGTCCACATTGGGGCTGGGTGTGACGGTGAAACCCACTTTGGCCACCTTGTCGGGGACCTTGTTACCGCTGACGAGACCGAAATAGTCGGATTCCGCGATGGTGTGGATGTCTGCGAAGCTAACAGTGAAGGCACCGGTGAGTTCCAGATTTTCCGTGGTCTTGTGCTTGGACATGCTCACGACAATCTGCTTGTGGTCGTACTGTCCGGCCCAGGCGGCCATCATCACGTCAGGGGTGTGGTCCTTGTCCCAGGTGGCGACCATGACGCAGGGCTGGGGCGTAGTGACAAGTGCGTGGTCCGGGCCGAAGTTCTTGCGGCCGGTGACTTCTTTCAGGGGTTCGTTCGTATTCATAATCAGTTGTATTTCAATTCTGCTAATATACGGAAAAGTTGTTAATAAAGTGCCGTTCCATCATCTTTCTTTCGTTCGTAGGCCAGCATGCGGGCATCCTCGGCGCGGGCCGCCTGCTCGTCATACTGCCGGTCCCACTCGCGGTAGTAGTCCATCTTCGGATCTTCGAAAAGGGACATCTGGAGGGAGGACTCGTGGGTGAGCTTCGATACTCCCAGTCCCACCTGGCGGAGGGGCGTCGCACCGTCCCAGATCTCCGAGAGCATCCTCCGGGCCGCATTGAGGATCAGGGCCGTTATGTCGGTGGGCTGGTCCAGGGAACACTGCCGCTGGACCACGGAGAAGTCCCGGTATTTGATGAACATCGAGACGGTCGAAGCCCGGAAATCGTCCCGACGTATCCGGTGCGCAACGATACAGGCCACGTTGAAAAGGGCCCTGTCAATATCCTTAGGGTCTACAAGGTCCTTGGAGAAAGTCCTTTCGGCACTATAACTTTTGGCCTCCTGGATCTCCGTCTCCACCGGGGAATCGTCCCGCCCGTTGGCATTCTCGTGGAGCTGATGGGCGAATTTGCTGCCCACAAGGCGCGTGAGCGAGCCGGGGCTAATCTCGGCAAGCTTCCCGATGGTGTGGATACCATAGGCCGTCAGGCGCTCCTCGGTCTTCTTGCCCACCCAGAGAAGATCCCTCACCGGGAGCGGCCACATCTTTTGCGGAACCTCGCTTTCCCAAAGGGTATGCACCTTGTCGGGCTTCTCGAAATCCGACGCCATCTTGGCTAGGAGCTTGTTGGAGCCCACCCCTACGTTGACCGTGAAGCCCAGTTGGGTCTTCACCTCCTCCTTCAGCCGCGTAGCCACCTCAACAGCGTTATTCGGGGTGCAGCGGAGCGTCATGTCAATGAAACACTCATCGATGGAGAATTGCTGCAGCACCGGGGAATACAACCGGCAGATGGCCATAAGCCCTTCCGAACACTTCTTGTACCACTCCCAGTCGCCCCGGACTATGACCAGGGAGGGGCAGATGCGAAGGGCCATCGACACGGGCATGGCAGCCTTGATACCCATCTTCTTTGCGGGGATAGAGGCGGCCGATATTATGCTCCGCCGGTCCGAAGGGTCTCCCGAAACCACCGACGGGACCAGACGGATGTCGCTCTTGCCTTCCATAACAAGTTTAACTGCGATCCAGCTGAGGAAGGCAGAGTTCACGTCGATATGGAAGACGACCCGGGGCATAGGCAGTTCCTTGTGCCTGTCCGGTTATCGGATGATCCGGTAGTAGTTTTCCTTGCGGGGCTTCGGAGTTTTCGGTTCAGAGGCGGGATAACCGAGCGCCAGCGCTCCAACGCCTATCAGGTCATCGGGGAGTCCCCACTGCTTCATGAGCGCCTTTCCCTCCTCCGTTTCGAACATCTCCCGCTCGCGGTTGATCCAGCAGGAACCAAGGCCGATGGAGTGGGCCGCATTCATCATATTGCCCAGCACCAGGGAGCCGTCCTGAATGCTGTTGCGCCATTTCTCGGTGGGTGAAGCAAAAACCAGGACAAAAGTGGGAGCGCCGTAGTACGGATCGGATTCGGTGCCCATGATTTTCCGGTTCATTTGGGAAAGCTGTTCCCTCTGAAGCGGATCCTGTACCGCCACAATCCACGGATCCTGGAATCCCATACCTGTAGGGGCCCAGGTGCCGGCCTCCAGGACAGCCAGCAGCTCTTCGTCGGTAATCTGGTCGGGCTTGTAGCTCCGGATGCTTCTTCGCGTCTTGAGCGCGGTTAATACGGTATTTTCCATGTTTTTACTTTAATATGGAAGTTTCTCCAGATGCTTTCTGACGACATCCAGGACATGTTTGCAGTTCTCTTTCGTATTGGCAGCAATGCACATGGATGGTGCGTAGGAGGACGGCCAGCGGCCATCGAAACCGCAGATATGCCCGCCCGCCTCGGTGAGGATGAGACCGGCCGCAGCGTAGTCCCAGGGCATCAGACGGAACTCAAAATAGAGTTCGGCAAACCCGGCGGCTATCAGGCACAGTTCGACGGCGGCACTGCCGGTCCGGCGGACATCGTTACACTCCTGGTAGACATCATAGATGATATCACTGCAGCAGCGCGACCATTCCTTGTGATAGGTGCTCATGGCCGTGAAAAGAATCCCTTCGGCAAAGGATCGGCCGGAAACCTGGAGGGACTTTCCGTTGCAGAAGGCCCCCTTGCCTTTCTCCGCGGTATAGAGTTCCCCGCGCCAGGGGCTGTAGACCACCCCCAGGACGGGCTCCCCTTCCCTGACAAGCGCCACGCTGATGCAGCAGTTCTCGTTGCCACGGGCATAATTGGCCGTGCCGTCAATCGGGTCGATTACCCAGACGGCATCGTGGCCGGAGACATCCTCCAGCTCTTCTTCCTCGCAGAGGAAACCGACCTCGGGAAAATGCTGGCGAAGCTTTTCTGTGAGATAATGCTGAACGGCCAGATCTGAAGAAGTGACGATGTTCTCCCGGACGCCTTTGTCGTGGATCTCAAAGCCGCCCGTACGGTCCATGAGGGCGGATGCAGCCCGGACAATCTCACAAACTACATCAAGTTGGATTTCCATTTTCTAAATGACCTTACTCCGCCCGCTTACTGGTACTTTTCAAAATGGTATTTCTCCCGGAGGGCGGCCTTGGTCTCTGCATCCTGGTTGGTGAAGAATGCCTTGAAACCCGGGCAGAAATTGATGTGCCAGCGCCAGAATCGGCCCCGCAGGGATTTGGGATTCTTGTCGTAATGAGCCCTGAGCTTGCAGGTCTCGCAAGGGAATTTCTGTTCAGCCATAATTGAGTTCTGTTTGATTCTGCTAATTTACAGAAATATAATGAAACTATTCTCTTGTGGGCGATAATGTCATCTAGTTATTCTCGATAAGCATACTAACGAGTTTATCTCCGCCTACTGAAACTCCCTTCGAGCGGCTTTCCCCGGCGAAATCCATCATCACGATGCCTGCGGGAATGCGACGGGAAGATATGTAATCGGCCGCCTGTAAGTTAATGTTTTTGGCGTTTGCGCGGTAATCGGGAAGGCCCCCCAGATAGCCTGAGGTGTGGTTGATGACCAACGGGCCGCTGTCCCCGGCGGATGCCGATGCATCCAGAAGTCCTTTAACTGCGGCCCATTTGTCTTCCTTGCCCTCCGGGTGGTAGTAATCCTGCACCCATAGCGGGGATGAGTTGCCGTCAACGTCCGTAATGGAAGCGCTCTTTTGAGAATCAAGCTTGTCACTGCTGGACCAGTCTAGGATATACCCGCCCACGGGTCCGCCAGTATATTCGTTCCGGCTTAAAACAAGGATCTTCCCACGCAGATCCCCCAGGGTAAGGGACGGAGAGTAGTCCACCAAAGACAACCGGATGCTGCTGAGATAAGCCCCCATGACGTCTTTCCATTGAGGATTGTTGCCATCGGCCTCCTCTTCGTGACGGATGATGATGATGGCGCATTCGCCGGGATGCTTTTCCAGGGCCAGGACGAGGGCCTGCATAATCTGCGGGAAGGAAACGTGGGCGCTGTACTTGTCGTGGTAAATACCCAGTTCCCCGTCTACGAGGGCGGGCCGAAGATCGAAGGCGCGCACACCGCAGTTCCAAAGTTCGGCCACGTTCTTGTCCTGCGTCCTCGTCCATGACGGCCAGGCGGTGATGCTGGACGATGCTGCGTCGTGTGCCCCCGGGATAGAAAGCGCTGTGAGCGGCGTGTCATCGGCCAGCATTTCCATCCAGCAGACGGCGGTATCTTCCCCTTCCAGGATATCGGCATCAAGATCCAGCTTCACGCTGCAGGCGGGAAGGATTAGAAGAAAGAGAAGAAAAGGGAAAAGGCGTTTCATTTATTTGATTTCAGTCAAGGCTCCTGTCACGGAGTCAATGATGAATCCGCGGACAACGATGTCCTTGGGGATGAGCGGGTGGTTGACGATGGTGTCAACAGTCTTTCTCACAGAGTCCTCGGTGTCCTTGAACCCTTCCAGCCATGCATGGAGGTCTACATCCGTACGGGAGAGTTCACTCTCGGGAATCCCCCGCTCAAGCATTTCGTCACGGAAGTGGGAAAAACTCATGTGGCAGGCGCCGCAGGTAGTGTGGGCGACCACCATGACTTCGTTCACTCCCAGCTCGTACACGGCAACGATGAGGCTTCGCATGACCGAATCCCAAGGGGAGATCACGACGGCCCCGGCGTTCTTGATAATTTTGGCATCTCCATTCTGCAGGCCGAGGGCTTCCGGAAGAAGGACGGACAACCGGGTATCCATACAACTGAGGATGGCCAGTTTCTTGTCCGGGTATTTGTCCGTGATGTGCTTCTCATAGCCCTTTGAGGCCACATACGTCCGATTGAACGCAAGAATGTTGTCAATGTTACCCATCTTAAATTGTGATTAGTTCTGCTAATTTACGGAAAAAGTAACGAACTACTGTAAAAAAGGAAACTTTCCATAAAAAACAGTATCTTTATGTCATGAAAAGAATCGTACTTTACACCTCCGCAGTTCTGTTGATGCTTTCCTGCGGCTGCAGGAAGGGATGCCCGGAACTGGAGGCCGGTTTCCATAATCCGCCTCACGAAAGCAGGCCGATGGTCCTTTGGCATTGGATGAACGGCAACGTGACGAAGGAGAGCATCAGGAAGGATCTTCTATGGATGCATGACATAGGGCTTTCCGGCTTCTTCCTCTTTGACGCGGCGTATTCAACTCCTCAGGTAGTTGACACTCTTCTTCCTTATATGAGCGAAGGCTGGAAGGATGCTTTCCGCTACGCCGTGTCCCTTGCGGACTCCCTCGACCTGGAAGTCGGCATTGCCAGTTCCCCTGGCTGGAGCCTTACCGGAGGCCCTTGGGTGAGCGAAGATGATGCCCAGAAGAAGTTGGTCTGGAGCACGACACCTGTATGCGGCCACTACCGTGGGGCCCTTCCGTTGCCATCGAGTACTGTCTCGTCCGGGCTTTTCCACGCTGTTCCTCAGAAGGAAGGAATAGTACGGAATTACCTTAAGGAAATACGGGTCCTGGCGGTCCGGCAGGGCCCTGAACCGGCGGTCCGGGATATTTCTTCATCCTATAATGACGGAATACTTGACTGGACGGCCCCGGAAGGAAACTGGACGGTCTATAGGTTCGCCTATACCTTGATAGGAACCACGAACGGGCCGGCTCCGCCTGAGGCCACCGGTCTTGAGGTGGATAAGCTGGATTCGGGAGCGGTGAGAAGGTATTGGGACAATTATCTGGGACTGTACAAGGAAACCCTTGGCCGCGACCTGGGTCCGGGTGCCATCAACAACATTGACATTGACAGTTACGAGTCGGGAAAGGGAACATGGACCCTGCGGATGGAAGAAGAGTTCGAAAACAGGAGGGGCTATTCCATGGCCCTGTGGCTTCCCGCCCTGGCCGGTGAGAAGATAGGTACCGATGAGGAGCGCGAGCGATTCCTCTTCGACTGGCGCCAGACTCTTGGAGAGCTGCTGGCCGAAAACCATTACGACCTGGCTACCGAGATATTCCATTCCCAAGGCATCAAGCGCTACAGCGAATCCCACGAGGAAAGGCGTGCCTTCACCGGCGATGGGATGATGGTCAAAAGGACGGCCGATGTGCCCCAAGGCGCATTCTGGGTGCGTTTCCGCGCAGGGGTCTATGCCACCATGCCGCACATGGAGGCCGACCTCCGGGAATCTTCGTCAGTAGCCCATATCTATGGCCACAACATCTGTGCCGCCGAAGCTTTCACTACCAATGGCCGTCCCGGCAAATGGGACGGATGGTGGGCCTATCAGTGCCATCCCGGCAAGCTCAAGCCTGTTGCCGATGCGGCGATGGCCGAAGGCCTCAACCGGTTTGTGATCCACACTTCCGTCCATCAGCCATCAGAAAAGTTTAAACCCGGCCTTGGTCTGGGTCCCTATGGCCAGTGGTTCAACCGGTACGACACCTGGGCATCAGAGGCCCGTCCCTGGATAGACTACATCGGCAGGAGCTGCTTCCTGCTCAGCCAGGGCCGATTTGTGGCCGATATTGCCTATCTGTATGGCGAGGACACCAATCTTACGCAAAGGTTCGGCCAGGAAAGGCCCGGTATTCCCGCCGGATGGAACTATGACTTCGTCAACGGGGACGCGCTTGTGAACGCGCTCGAGATAAAGGATGGAAGGATGGTTTCCAAGTCCGGCGCAAGCTATCGCATGCTGGTGGTTGACAGCCAGATAGAGCGAATGTCCGATGCGGTTGCCGCTCGCATTGAGGCCATACGGGAGGCAGGAATCCCTGTATGCGACCTCCGGGAAGGCGAAAAGATGCTATCCGTTCTTGAGAAGGAAGGAATCTGTGCCGATGTATCCAATGTCCCCGACAGCGTGGCCTTTGTCCACCGCAAGCTCAATGGCGGAGAAATCTATTGGATAGCGAACATCTGCTCAAAGCCAAGGAACTTGACATTGGGCCTCCGGGATTATTGGGCCGATGGATCGGCGCAGAGACCACTGGAACCCAAGGTATGGAGAGCCGACCGCGGCACGGTCGAGGATGTTTCCTACCGGATCGAAGATGGACGCTTGCTCGTTGATCTTAACCTGGAAAGGGACGATGCCGTGTTTGTGGTGCTGCAAGGAAAGGCAAAGCACAAGTCCTATAAGGTTCCTGTGAAAACGCCTGCAAATGAAGAGCTTCTGCTCTCATCCAACTGGACCGTCCACTTTGTTCCGGCCATCCATCCGGAGAAAGCCGTAGACTTTAACTTTGACAGTTTGTGTGCCTGGAACGAATCCCAGGACCCGTTTATCCGCTTCTTCTCCGGTACCGCCACTTACAGGACCTCCTTCCGGTGGGAACGTAGTACTGCGGAAGCCGTGCTGGATCTTGGACAGGTACACAATATGGCACACGTGTACGTCAATGGCAAGGACCTTGGCCTCCTATGGAAGGAGCCCTACAAGATAGACATCTCAAAGGCCCTTTTGGAAGGGGATAACACTTTGGAAATCAGGGTCACCAACTCCTGGGCCAACAGGCTCATCGGAGACTCCGCCCTTCCTTTGGAGGAGCGAGCCGCCAGGACTTCCTGGGAGTTCTATTCTCCGGACGACCCGCTGCCCACTTCCGGCCTCCTCGGCCCTGTAAGGATTCTGAAAAACTATTGATTTTATTCAGTTTAAGTCATTCACTATGAGTACGAATTGGATTCTTATCCTGGCATTTGTTGTCTTGGCCATAATTCTGATACGCAACAAGAAAACCAAGGAGGCCAAGATGTGGCAGGATCATGACAACATGATAAAGGAAGGTGACTTCAAAGGGCTTAGGATTATGTTCGGAAAACAGTTCCTCCTCGCGGGAGCCCTCTTTTTGTTCGCATTGACGGTTGCTGTCATCCGGATCGTCCAAAAAGAATTTTCAGGATGGACCATGCTCCTGGTTGCCGGTTTCTTTGGTTACCGCACATTCATTATAGGACGGGGGTTCTTTGCCTACAAGAAAGCCGAGAAACACCTGTCCTACAGATTGTCAGATGAGGAGATAGAGAACTTCTGGAAAGAAGAGGATGATGTAGAACTGATTTCCAAGTTGTATGATTACATACAAAAGAAGAGCTACAATTTTCTACAATTAGAAAACTTGAACGAAGTAGAGAAGAATATCATGATTCTCTCCGATCTTGATGCCGATGTCAATAATGGTGGATTCGATCAGTACTTCTTTAACTCCAGAGGCGAGTACAACAACTCCCTTATCAAGGCATTAACTGCCGTAAATGCTCCCGAAACGGCAAAAATATGCGCAAAAGCGCTGGATATCATTTCCCGAGGCTTATTGAAAGAGCAGGAATCCGATCTGCTCGATAAAGAGTGTGATGAACCCTATTATGAAAAATCGGAGAACCTGTTTTCCCTTATAGCCGAATACGCCAGAAAAAACAAAGACTCGCTGCTTTCCTGACAGCCCCACAGCTTTGTTATTGACCGGCCATCCCTCATATCAATCTGCAAAAACACACGGTCCGTGAGCAAAACACGGCCCAAATGCTCACCGGATGGCAAAAACACACGGTCCGTGAGCGAACAGGGCCCCAAATGCTCACGGTGAGCGACAGGGCCTCCCCTCACTCACCACGGGATTCCTCCCCGCGACATCCCTGAACGCTTGCGGCGGGGCTCTTGTACTGTTCGTTTTTTTTCGTAACTTTGCAACCCCCAACCTGGTGAGTTGTCCGAGTGGTTGAAGGAGCCTGCCTCGAAAACAGGTGTACGTGTGAGCGTACCGGGGGTTCGAATCCCTCACTCACCGCAAAGAGATGGAATGAAGAAAGTTAGAGCCAATGCTCTAACTTTCTTTGTTTCAGCTCTTTGCAAAGCCCGCCGCAGGCGGGCAGGGATGTCGCCGAAGGCGAAATCCCGGGTGAGTGGCCCAAAAAATGGCCCAATTTTGCGCGAAATAAAATCTCCGCATCCACCTGAATACACCTGCACCTAAAACAACAAAAGCGGCCCGAAGGTCGCTTTTGCATATGTATAAATGGGTAAATAGCTTAAAAAGCGAGGCAGGCGCGAACACGATCGTCGAGGTACCTAAGGCCGTGGCCA
>JAEEGL013203719.1_pt1 | contig 21608 bp, 26 predicted proteins | sample 9134231 | NCBI WGS metagenome assembly JAEEGL01 (sample SAMN16246548, study PRJNA631951) | gut metagenome | biome: gut microbiome; feature: rumen; material: fiber-attached | host: Bos | place: Iran: Karaj | collected 2018-10
CATCTTCATAATATTGAGTACATGCTTCTGTTGTAATTGTGAAGCCTTGAGGTACTGGTAAACCAATGTTAGTCATTTCTGCTAAGTTAGCACCTTTACCACCAAGAAGTTCACGCATATCAGCATTACCTTCTTTAAAAAGGTATACATATTTGTGCATTAATATTCCTCCTTTTTATGACACACACAATATTTTACCATAAGTATGGGACTTTTTGTTTCATATTTTTAATTATTTTTGCTTTTTTACATATAAAAAGTAATAATATACTTATTACTTTTATTTATAACCTATTTTTCCTTGTTTCTTGGGAATGATTTAAGATAGACACTTCTTAATCTTTCATTAGTTATGTGAGTATATATTTGAGTAGTACTTAAAGATGAATGACCAAGTAATTCCTGGACGCTTTTTAGATCAGCTCCGTTATTAAGTAAGTCTGTTGCAAATGTATGTCTTAAGGTGTGAGGAGACACATTGTGTTTTAGTGCTAATTCTTTGATAAGATTTTCTATTACTAGCTCTACTCCTCTACTGGTTAATCGATTTCCATCTTTGTTTAACAATAAATAGTCATTGTCTTTATCTTTTAATAATTCATTTCTATATTTATTAATATATAGTTTTAGTATTTCTTCACAATATTCTCCAAAGAAGACAATTCTTTCTTTATCCCCTTTACCTACTACACGTATTTCTCTATTTCCATAATTTATTTGATTTACTTTTAATTTAGTTAACTCTGATACTCTTAAACCAGTTGCATATAATAATTCAATTATAAGACGATTTCTTACATGTAATGGTTCGTCTAGGGGAATACTATTAATAATACTTTCTAATTCATTATACTGTAAGAAATTAGGCATTTTCTTTTCTTTTTTAGGGTTTCTTATTTGCTTAAAAGGATTATTTTTTAGATTATCTTTAATCATAAGATAATTGTAATAGTGTCTTAGGGCACTTAATAATCTAGATATTGTACTTTTTGAATATTTTTTAGTATCTAGGTATTTTAGAAATTGCCTTATTTCATCGTTTGTAATACTAATATCTTCTAATTCGTTTTCTTCTAAATAGTTATAATACATTTCTAAATCTCTTTCATAACTATTTATGGTTGTTTCTGGGTATCTACGTTCCTTAGTAAGATAATTGGTAAAACTTTTAATTCTATTCTTCATCTTCTACCACTTCATCTGATATCATATTTACCATTACTGTTATTTCTTCGTTTGTTTCGATTCCTTTTTTATATAGTTTTAAATATCTATATAAGTTTTTATAATTTTTATATTCTTCTAGATGTTCTTTTAAGTAAGCGCTTAATAATTTATCTTCTTTATAACCATTCATAATCTTTTCTAATAGTTTTTCTTCTTCTTTAGTAAGTACTATATTAGCTATTTTTTCATTTACTTTAGCTAATTCTTCTGTATTTTTATTAATTACTTCTAATAACTTATCATAGTTTTCAAAATTCATATCCATTGTTATCACCGTTTTCATTATAACAAAAAAGCATAGATATTTCTATCTATGCAGCCATTTTTTCGTTATTGTTATTGATACTTAGCTTTTTATTTGTATCTTCTTCTTTTTGTTTTGGTTTAATAACTAATTCAATATATAATGCTAAGTTTCTTATAACTTCATAATCTATTCTATCTAATACACTTAATGCTACTTCTAAGTATTTTTCACCTTTAGCAATAAATAAATCAATATTATTTAAGATTAGTCTTAATTCATCAATTTCTTTTTCACCAGCATTTTTATTTAAATGATTATATAGTTTATTCATTAATTGTTTATTATGATAATTTGCTAAGATAAATCTTTTTATTGCTTCTGGTGTTACTAGATTGGCAAAATCATTAAAAATTGGTCCGTATGGAACTTCTCTTTTACGACCTTTTTCAGAAAAGATGATTGATAAACCTTGAATCTTTTCATCTGGATCAACAACTGATTTATCTATCATATCTTGTAATAGTGTTGGAATATCGGTATTTAGTGTTAAATGATCAATTCCTTCTAAAGTTGATAGATCTTCATTTTGATAAGAATCAGCGAATTGACAGTCTAAAGGAAGGTAATCGTTATTGCCTCTTTTTATTGCTAATGCGTATTTCTTTTGCTCTTTCACACTCACCACTCCTTTATAAGAGAAGTTAATATATCATATTTGAATATTGTTGTCAATCATAGATAATAATATATATTTATGCTATTTATACTTGCATTTATATCCTTTTTTTAGTATAATTCTACTTGTATTTAGGGAAGGAGCGACATTATGGCAAATATTAAGAGTTCTAAAAAAGCAATTAAAGTAATAGCTAAGAAGACTGATGCTAATCATGAATACAAAGCAAGAGTAAAAAATTCTATTAAGAATTGTGAAAAAGCTATTGAAGCTAAGGATGTAGCCGCTGCTACTGAAGAATTAAAAAAAGTACAAAAGAACATTGATAAAGCTGTAAGCAAAGGTTTAGTTAAAAAGAATACTGCTAGCAGACAAAAATCAAGATTAAATAAAAAAGTAAAAGATATGAAGTAATATACTTCATTTTTTTTGTTCTATGATATAATTATTCTATGGTGATGATATGACTAAAGTTAAAAATATTATATCTATTCTAGTCGTTATTATTGTTATAGTAATGATTGGTTTAAATTTTAATAAAATAACAGCTAAGATTTCTACTTATTTGGAAGGGTTTACTCATAGAAAACCAGAATTAGTTATTAAAGATGGGAATGAATATACAAGAAATAGAGATTATAAGTTCGTTCAAATAACTGATGATTATGTTCCAAGCAATTATAATGAGATGGTGAATGTATTTTATACTATATTTGATAAAGGTTGGGATGAATTTACATTCTATTGTGATGATAGTTATGCTGCTTGTTTAACTGATTTAGATGACATAAGTAAGAATCAAGCGTTATTATCAGCTATTAATAATTATGTTCATCCATTTAATTCTTATTCTGAAGTTAAAGTTGTTTATGATGATTATGGTGTTATTACAGTTTATGTAACTCATATTTATTCTAAAGAAGATATAAAGAAGATAAATCAAAAAGTTGATGAAATAATGGATGAAAATATTACATCTAATATGGATGATAAAACAAAAATTAAAGCAATACATGATTATATTATTGATAATGCTAGATATGATGTTGTTAGAAAAGATAATGGAACTAGTAGTTATGATTCAACAACGATAAATGGTGTTTTATTCCAAGGTTATGGTATATGTAGTGGTTATGCCGATACGATGGCAGTATTTTTAGATAGAATGGATATTGATAACTATAAAGTATCTAGTGATACACATGTTTGGAATGCTGTTTATTTAGATAATAAATGGTACCATTTAGATCTTACTTGGGATGATCCAGTATCAAAAAATGGTAATGATTCGTTAGTATATAATTTCTTCTTAATTAATTCTGCTACTCTTCTTAGAGAAGATACTAAAACAACTGATCATAATTACAATCTAAATTATTATTTTGTAGATTAAAAAAAGTCCTTTAGAGGACTTTTTAATTTGCAAATAATACTCTTTCACTTTTATATAGTTTAATAATTATATTGATTATTATAACTATGTAAAGGATTGATGATGCAAAGACAATAAAGACATTCATTAAGTTTATGTTATTATTAAATAAATCTAATAATGTTTGAATGTAGTTACAGATTGGGATGAAGTAGAAATATTTAGATGTTTCTAATCCCAATAATGATATAAACATTGGTGCTAAACATAAGAAGTTTAATACTTGGGTTTTAGATTGTGCTTCTTTAGTAGTTTTACACATAGCAGTTAATGATAAAGCTATTCCTGAAATTAGGATTGATGCTGATATAACTACTAATATAGCTAGGAGAATTGTTGTAAATGAGATATTGATATTAAATTGCTTAAATGATTCAAATAATTGATTTCCTATTAATAAACTTATTATTGTTACTAATAAGCTAAATCCAGACACAAGAATGCTCATTATTGCTGCACCAACATGTTTACCTATTATTAGTTCTTTTGTTGTTATAGGTAGCGTTAAAATGGTTTCTAGAGTACCATTTTCTTTTTCTGTTGCTGTAGCACTCATTGCCATATTACCTGCTGCTAAAACAATTGCCATTATTGTATAAGTAAATGCTATATCATAGATTAAGTTTAAGATATAGTTTGTATCTGTAGTATTTTTAACTTCATAAACTAAACTATTAAAGGCTCTTTCGGGATCTAAACCATTTTCTACGATATATTCCTCTCCTAGTTTTCTACTATATTCTTCAATATAACTACTTACCATAGCTATTGCTATTTGACCATTTTGATTGCCTTCATTAGCATATATTCTATAGAAGTTTTCTTTTTTGGTAATATAGACATCTACTTCTTTATCTTCATAAGCTTGTTTAGCTTTTTCATAAGAATCATATGTATTATATTTTATTTTATAATTATCTAAGATTTCTTTTTCTTGAGCTGATAATTCATATGTAACACCAATTGTAACATTGCCACCTGCTTCTTCTTCCATATTATCAAACATATAACCGTAGAAGAAGATGAAAACTGGTATCATTATTGGTAATGTAAATAATAATATTAGTGTTTTTTTATCTCTAAAGATACTCCTTAATTCTTTTTTAGCTGTAATCTTAATATTATTCATTATCAACACCTCCAATTACTTTAAAGAAGGCATCTCTTAAATTAGTTGTTTCTGTTTCTTTCATAATTGCTTCAGGGGTTCCTTCTTTTACTAAACGTCCTTTATGAATTAGAACTACACGGTCACAGATGTTTTCTGCTTCTTCCATATAGTGGGTTGAATAAACAATACTTTTACCTTTGTCTCTTTCTTCTTTAATAAAATCTAAGATTACTTTAGAAGATATGACATCCAAGCCACTAGTTGCTTCATCAAAGATATATGTTTTAGGATCTGATACAGTACATCTTGCAATACTTACTCTTTGAGTTTGACCAGTAGATAGGTTTTCTATTTTTTGATTAACAAATTCTTCTAGATTAAAGCGTTTTGTTACTTTATTTATTCTTTCTTCTAATTTATCTTTATCTACTTTGTAATATTCACCAAACATTGTAAGTAATTCATAAGGACTTATGTCTTTATATAGTTTAGTATTACCTGATAAGAAGGCGATAGTTTTTTTAATCTTTTGTTCAGCTTCTTTATAGCTTTTACCATCTATTTTTACTTCTCCTTCAGTAGGTTCCATAATGCCAGCTAATATTCTTAATAATGTAGTTTTTCCAGCTCCATTTGGACCTAATATACCTAATATTTCACCATCATTTACTTTAAGTGAAATATTATCATCAGCAATAATTGTTCTTTCTTTTTTTCTTTTTTCTTTAACAACAAATTTTTTTGTTACATTTTTAACTTCTATCATTTTTTATCCCTTTCTATATATTTAATTACTTCATTAATAGTTTCGTTAAAGTTTTCATAGTTAGTTTCAAACCATTTAACATTTAGTTGGTTATTAAAGAAAGTATATTGTCTTTTAGCATAATGTCTTGAATTCTGCTTTATTTTATCTATAGCTTCTTCTAATGTACATTTACCATCAAAATATGCATATAACTCTTTGTAACCTATACCACCTGTTAGAGGTTTAGTTTTAATTCCTTTATCATAGAATGATTTTACTTCTTCTAATAAACCATTTTCAACCATGATATCTACTCTATTATTAATTATATTATATAAGTTATCACGATTGGTTGTTAAACCAATTAATTCATGATCATATAGTATAACTGGTTCTGGTATGTCTATTAATACTTTATTTAGGTATCTTTCTAAACGTAGCCGATTATTTGGATGAATTGTTGTAGCAGGATCTTTTTTTAAGACCATTTGATATAATTCTTCATTGGTATATTCATCATAGTTTAATTTAGTATCTTCGTCAGCGAAACGGTAATCATATAAAGCTGCTTTAAGATATAAGCCAGTTCCACCAACAAAGATTATATTTTTGTCTTTGTTTTCTTCTATTAATCGACGTGCATCTTTTTGGTAATCATAAACTGTATATTCTTCATCTACTGTTTTTATATCAAATAGATAGTGTTTAATATTTTCTTTTTCTTCTTCAGTGACTTTAGCTGTACCAATGTCTAATCCTTTATAAACTTGCATAGAATCAGCGTTTATTATAATAGCATTATATCTTTTAGCTAGTTCAATTGATAATTTAGTTTTGCCAACTCCTGTCGGACCTACAATAGCTACAATCATAGAATCACTTCTTTCTAGAAAATTATATCATATTTGAATAAAAAAAAATCAAGTATTATAACTTGATTTCTTTTCCGCTTTCTACTCTTTCTTTAACTCCTGGATGAATATAGAAGAAAGTACCGTCATCACTTAATGTTAATTTACGGTTATATTTTTGGCATAATTTTATTTTTTCTTCTCTATCAGGATCTTCTGGTAGTTTTACCTCGTATCTACTCATTAGTGATCTTAATCTTTCATAGTACTCGTCGATATCGATTTTGTCGTATTTTGGTGTTTGCTTAACGAATATGTTACTTATTCTTGCTAATTGTTCTTCGATTTCTCTTAATGTTGGATTTTGAAGTAAATTAATATTTATTACTAAGTCTTCACCAAGTGTTGCTGCTAAATTATACTTTGTTAAGAATTCAAGTACTACTAGATTTCTATCTGATAATTCTTTTATATTAATAATGATTGTTCCACCTGTATCTTTGTTAAATGTTGTTCTTGCATTAATACCTTTATTAAATAGTTCTGTTATAAAAGATATAAATGGTAATGGATAATATTTAATTATATCTTCAGCAGTATAAACATTACTTTTTCTATTTTCTACTGAGTTTGCTATATCATGTACTCTTATTTTAGTAAATAAATCATGTGGTACATGAGTTGTTATTTCTTCAAAGAATTCTCTAGCTTCTTTGTTTCGCATACATTCTACATATGAATAGATTGAATAGAAATCATAGAAAGCATCTTTTGTATCTATAATACCTGTGTAATCTGATAAGTATTGCATCTTTTCAGGTACTGCTGGCCATTTTAATGGTTTTGTTCCTCTTGTTACTGCATTAGTAAATGGATTAAAGAAGATTACATATTCATCTTTATCTGGCTTTTTTACTGGACTTAGCATTATTTCAACTTTATCATATTGCTTTGCATCTAATGCAGCTAAAACTGCATTTTTTCCTTCGCTATTATACATATTTTTTAATTCTGAAAGGATTTCATAAGCGTTTTCTCTATTTAATGAACTTATTAATTCTTTCATAGATGGTTTTTTACTCATCTAAAACACCCCTTTTTTGACTTAAATTATTATATTCATTTTAGTATTTTTGTCAAAAAAAAGAGCTAGAACATTCCTAGCTTATTTTTTGTTTCTGATTCAAATGAATCTAGTGTAGGTATATTTGGTATAGCTTCACATACTCTAGAATATACTTTTACTAAATCATCGTATTCTAATGCCTCTATATCCTCTATAGGCATTGGTAGTAAAATTGGTAATGTGTTATTAACTTCTTTTAATACTTTTAGGATAGCTTTTTTAATTGCTATTCTCTTTATTAGTATTTCTTTAAAAGTTCTTTCATTACTATCTAAATTAACTATTCCTTTAGCTAATAGTTCTTCATTACTTGGAAGATCATCACCGTATGCTTGATGTAATTCTTTTTCATCTAGAAATTCTTCATGCTCTATTATTTGTTCTGCTAAATCTGTTTCTGTTATTTGTCTTACTACAGCTTTAGCTTTTTCAACTGTTTCAGATAAGGCTGGTTCTGATTTAACTACTTTTCTTTTTCTTTGTTTTCTAATGCCCATACTTCTTCTTATTTCTGCAAGTTGATTATAAGTATATTGGTTTAATTCTTGTCTTGTAAATCTTACTCCAATATATGTGGGTTCTTCTTGTTTAGCAAGTATTTCTTTAATGTATTCGGGAATAGCTTCATATATTCTTCTGTACATACGGAATAGTTGATCATCTGGTTTTTTAAAGTCTTCATCTTTATATGTTGTGTGTGCTTTTAAGAAAGCGATGTAGTTTGCTCTTTCTTTTCCGCTTAATTCCATATTATCACTCCTAATTCATTACTCTTTTAAACATTTTTTCTAAATCATAATTACTGAACTTAACTATTGTTGGTCGCCCATGAGCGCAGTTATATGGATTTTCACATTCAACCAATTCACTTAATATGTTTTCCATTGCTTCCATACTTATTCTAGTATTGGCTCTTACGCTCATTTTGCAGGCGATCGTAGCTATACAATAATTGTTAAACTTGATTCTGTCAAATTTATCTCCTACTTCAATAATTGAATCAAAGATATTATGAATTATTTCAAGTTCATGTCCTTCTTTTAACCAAGATGGATGTTCTTTAATACTATAGGTGTTTAAACCAAATTCTTCTATTTTGAAGCCTAAGTCTTCAAGTATATTCATATGTCTTTTGATTTTAATGAAATCACTAGTACTTAATTCGATTGTTATGGGTATTAATGTCTCTTGTGTTTCTATTGTTGCATTAGTAAACTCTTTCATTACTTTTTCATAGTTGATTCTTTCTTCAGCAGCATGCTGGTCAATTAAATATAAGCCGTCTTCATTTTGAGCAACTATATATGTTCCTAGAGCTTGCCCAATTGGTTTTAATTTTAATTTTTTAAACTCGGGATTTGTTATTGTTGTTTCTTCTGGTTTATATTCTTCTTCTGATTCACTTACATTTAAGTTTAATTCTATTTGAACATCTTCTACCATGTTTTTAGGTAGTGATGCTTCTAATACTTTACTTAAGTTATCTTTATGTTCTAAAACCTCTTCTATAGGTTCTAGGACAGCTTCACTTTTTAATGCATTTGGTATTAATAATTCCTGCTGTAATTTATCTTTTATTAAACCTATTATTAGATTATTTAATTCATCTTGTTTACTCATTTTGATGTCTTGCTTTGTTGGATGAATATTAACATCTATTAGGGTTGGATCTGCCTCAATTTTAATAATTGCTACAGGAAATTTAATATCTGGTTTGTATCTAAAGTAAGCTTCATTAATTGCTTTATTTAATTCATAATTTTTGACAATACGACCATTAACAATAGTTGTTATATGGTTTTTGTTTGATTTTAATATTTCTGGTTTGCAGATATATCCTTCAACTTGATAATCGTCGTTTTCTCCTTTGACTTCCATCATTTTACTAGATATATTTAAACCATATACTTCATGGATTGTTTTAAGTAGATTATTTGAACCACTTGTTTTAACTACTGTTTTATCGTTATTTATTAATTCAAATGATATTTCGGGATGAGCAAAAGAAAGTTTTTCGATGAAAGCAACTGAGTTTGCCAATTCACTTTGTTCGCTTTTTAAATACTTTAATCTAGCTGGTGTATTATAGAATAAATTTGATACTGATATTATTGTACCAATTCTAGCATCTGCTGGTTCATTAGTAACTAATTTACCACCTTTTATTAAGATATGAGTACCAACATCTTTATTACATGTAACCATATCCACTTCAGAAACTGAAGCGATTGATGGAAGAGCTTCACCCCTAAAACCTAATGTATTGATGAAAAATAAATCATCTTCATGAAGTAATTTACTAGTTGCATGCCTTTGAAAAGCAAGTAAGGCATCTTTTTCATCCATACCAATACCATTATCTGTAATTTTAATTAGTTTTAAACCACCGTTTTGTAATTCTACTTTTATTTTGGTAGCTTCAGCATCGATACTATTTTCAACTAATTCTTTTACAACAGAGGCGCATTTTTCAACTACTTCACCAGCTGCTATTTTATTGGCAAGGTTTTCATTCATTACCTTAATTTTGCTCATTTTAACCCTCCTTAGAACATCGATTTTCTAATTTCGATTAATTTATCATATTCAGTATATATTTTTAATTTACAGGCCTTTTTTATATTAATAAAACCTATTCCTTTGATTACTAAATCAGAATTATCTTCTAGTACATATTCTTTAACTGGTAAATCACATAATTTATCATTATTATCAAATACTTTATCTATTTCTAGATCATTTGAAAAATATGTAGTTATATTATTGATACTATTAAATTTAATTCTGATACGGTCTTCAATTATTAAAGAAGTTATTTCCTTTGTTTGATATGTAATTGGTTTTATGAATTTTTTAGGATTTATTCTTTTAATTAAAGCTAATTCATTATCTTTGTATAAAGTGTTTTTTAAAGTAAATCCAGGTGAATCAATGATAGTTAAATCCTTATTTAATTTAATTTTAATAAAATCTAATGTTGTATTAGGTAATAAACTGGTTGTAATTTGATTATTTAATGGATTGAATTTATTACACAAATTATTTATTAATGTTGATTTACCTGAATTAGTATAACCGACTATATAGCTTTCTTTATAGTTATTTTGTTCCATTATATTAGTTATTCTTGTTGTATTGATATCTTTATTAGAACTAGTAAATACTATTTCTTCTTTGATATTATATTCATTTTCTAGCCAGTCTTTTATCTTATTGATTTTAATACTTCTAGGTATGATATCTAGTTTATTAATAATTAATATTTTATTGTCTTTTATTTCTTTATAGGTATTAATTGTTTCACTATTGATATTTAAAAAATCTAATATATAAAAGACACTTTTGCTGTTTTTGTTTATTTCTTTAATAATCTTATCATTAATATCTTTTAGTGGTATTATGACTTGATTATTATAATGAGTTAGTTTAAAGCATCTTTCACAATAATTAGCTTCTTTATATTTATGTTCTGGTATATATCCTAATTCATCTTTATTAGTAAATTGTAATTGAATTCCACATCCTACACACTTTTTCATTCGAAGTACTCACCTTCTTTAATATTATGTTTTTTGTTTAGTTTTCTAAATGCTATTTTTTCTATCTTGCGATTAAATCTAGTTAAGAAGAATTCCTCTTCACAGATTGGTTTTACTAGCGCTACTTTCATTTTGTTTCTTTTGGCACCCAAAACATCAGTAAATAATTGATCTCCAATCGCTAGGATTTCTTCATTTTGAAGATTATAATCTTTTAATAATTGCTTATATCTTCTTTTTATTGGTTTCATTGCAAAATGATAATAAGGAATAGATAATCTATCACTTATATCTTTAACACGATATCTAAAACTATTTGATATCATAACTACAATAAAATCTTTTTTTAAATCTTTAATTAATTTTATTAGTTTCTTATCTAAATTAAATGAATGAGGTTCTGTTATAGTATTGTCTAAGTCAAAAGCTAGGCATTTTATACCTTCTTTTTTAACTTTATCATAATTAATTTTGTAGATATTTTCTTGATAGATATCTGGTTTTAATAAATATGACATAACAATCAACCTCTTTTTTTATTATACCTTAAATACACTAAAAAAGCACTCATTTGAGTACTTTATTTTGATTGACCACAGTTGGCATCACTTGAAGCATAAATCTTGTTACATTCAACGTCGCCACATAGATGACCATTTTTAATATATAACATTCTTGTCTTAGATTTATCATTTTTTGTGAATGTTATAACACCTTTTTTAATTTTATATGTTCCTGTTTCAATATCACTTTCATTTGGTTCATCAGAATCAGTGAAAGTGTATTTTTTATGTTTTTCAATATTATATAATGACATTACTGTTTTAGCACTATATTGATTTGCTTCGTGAACTCCTGGTAGTTTACCTAGTTCTTCTATATATGTTCCAATTGAATCGTTTGAATCGAATGTTAAAACATATGCTTCATAAATATCTAAGCTATTAGGATCTTGACCTAGATCTCTTGCGAACTCTTCACGAGTGATATTATCTACTTTTTTAAGATTTTCATATTTATTGAAGGTATCTTCAATGGTTTGTCTTTGATTATCAGTTATATCATGCTCTACTTGAATTTCAATATTTGATGTTTCTTCATAGTTACACCAATAACCTACATAACTTTTACCACAACCTGTTAGAGCACAAGCTATTACAACTAAAACTAATAATTTTAATTTTTTCATATTAATTCTCCTTTTTATTCGCTTTATATACTGTTTGAACTTTGTTTTCTTCTAGTATAAGTTCTTCATCTTCTAATGAAATGATTTTGTATTTTGGTTGGAAATCATTTTCAACTTCTACATATATTATATCATCTTTTACTCTAAAATTTACATCATTATATTCTTTAGCTTTGGGTTCTTTGTAATCCGCTACTGGTCCTTTATATTCATAAGTAAATAATAAACTTGTTACATCAAAAATGGTTACTTTTTTAATAGTTAACTCTTTGTTGTTTTGGGCTCTATATTCCCATTCATTGAATAATTTATAATATTTACCTTTACTATAGTATTCTTTGGCTTCATCCAAAGTCCAACATTTTGTTAGAAGATTATATGAATCAGATATTCTTCCTTCTTCATAAGCTGTTTTAGCATCTTTTAGATATTTTTGTTTTTCTTCATCTGAAGTTATTTTACCTATTTTATTTGATTTATAACCTTCAAGATTTTGATTTAAGTCCTTATAATCTTTATATTCAAGTGCTATCTCATTCTTACCAGTATAGTAAATGTGGTTCTTTCTAGTATCAATGTTATTTATGATATAAATTGTTTCGTCGTCCCAAAAACTCATTTTGGAACTATCTACATAGTAAATATCTGTATGTTTTTCTTTAGCTATTCTAGAAAGATCTCTCTTAAAATTTTCACCGGTTTTACTATCCATATAAATAGTAGCGTATAGAATTTCTTCTCTATTATTTAAGGCTTCTATTAGGTCTTGACCAGTTATTTCAATTAATTGATAGCCTTCTTTGCTTTTGCATCCTACCAAAAGGATTGATAGCATAATTACTAATAATATTTTTATTTTCTTTTTCATTAAACCACCCGTTTATACATTTATTATCTTAACATATTTTATATTTTTCATAAATAAAAAAGACAGTTAAACTGTCTAAAATTCAATATCATCTACGTCTTTGACCATTTCTAGTTGTTCTTCAACTACTTGTCTAATACGAGATTTATATATTTTAAGTCTTCTTTTTAGTTGGTCTACTTCTAAGTCTACTTTTTCTGCTTTTATTAATGAGTCATTAACTATTCTAGAAGCATTCTTTTTAGCATTTTCAATGATTACATTAGCTTCATCTCTTGCTATCTTTCTTATTTGATTAGATGAGTCTTCAGCTACTAAAATAGCTTTGTTTAAAGATGTTTCCATGTTTTCTATATTTTCAAGACGTGATGCTAATTTTTTGATTTTTTCATCACGTTCTTTTAGTTTTAATAACATAGATTCGTATTCTTTAACAACATGATTAACAAAAGCATTAACTTGGTCTTTATTGTAACCATTAACACTTGTGTTAAATTTATTCATAACTCACCTACCCAACTATAAGATTATTTAATTACCATTCAATTTCTTCTTCAGTTGGCTCTTTATCTTTATCTTTGTTATCTTCGCTTATTTTACCTTGAACATTAACGTTTTTAGGTGCGCATAAATAAATACCAACACCAACTTTTTGCATTGTTCCACCAATTGCATAAATACAACCACTTAAGAAATCTATAATTCTTTTTGCTTGATCTGAAGTAACTCTCTTTAAATTAACTACAACACTGTTTCTATGTTTTAAGTGATCTGCAATTTGTTGAGATTCAGAATATGCACGTGGCTCAAGTAGGATCATTTTATTGCCTGTGTCTCCATCTTCAGGTGTTTCATAACCTTGTTCATCAATATCATCTATTATATCTGGATCATCAGTACTAGTAAAAATTCCTTTAATTTTGTCAGTAAATTTTGCCATTTGGTATGCCTCCTATACTATATTTACTCTATAATTATAACTAATTATTTTGAATTATTCAATAATTTTACATAAAATATAAAAAAAATTGGTTGTTACACCAATTTTCCTGTTTTATATTCTATTGGATGAATATAAACGTCTAAATATCTCATGATAATTTCATGATAAAGACTGTTTAATTCGTGTGCTTGTGGATCTCCTAAAGCTTTTCTTACTTGGCTATATAGGCTTGATATGAATGTTTTATTATTTAGTCTTTGATTTAATAATGATTCCATTGCTGATTGAGCTATTGCTATTACTACTCTTACACCATCAATTTCAGTAAATGCTATTTTGACGATACCATCTGTTATTTGTACTTTAATTCCGTTTATCTCTTTTTCTTCTTTTACTTCATAGGTTCCGTTTTGCAAGTTAGATATAGCTATTGAAATATCATTATAAGTTGTGACATCTAGTAATTCGATATCTTCTTTAGCTTGAAGTGATTCATCATCTTTAATTAAATAATTAAATCTTTTACGACCATATAGTGCATTATCTTTAGATGCATGAATTGTGTTTTCTAGATTGACCATTTCGGCATCAAGAAGAGAAAAAATATTATTCCATTCTGAACTTCCCATTGGCATTATATCTAGATACTTACATAAAGATACAATATTTCTATAAGATTTTTTTATTAAACCATATAATCTGTTGTCTGGTTCTTCATCAATTATTCTTTCAGCTGTTTTAACAATTTCTAAATGGGCTTCATTATATAACCCTTTTAAGACGCTATGAGTAAATCCTCTATCTTGTTTACTTTCTTTTTCACTTATAGCTATACTCATACTATTTACTAATTTGTTTTTAGCTTCCTCAGATAAATCTAAGCCAGCTAAAATTGTTTCAAATTCTTCAATAGTATTAGTTGTTTTGATTATTTTACCTTTACTTACATAGGTAGATAATTGACTTATCATTTCTTTTTTAGCTAATAATTCTTCTTTGTCTTGTACTTCTTGAGATCCTAATTTATGTGCATTGATTAAGCTTTGAACATATACTAAATTTTTATATTTTTCGTTAGTACTTACAATAGCCATTACACCATCAATTTCGACATCTTTAACTCCTAGGCTTTTTAATAATTCAACAAATTCAGGATAAGAAAGACCTTTTGATGCCGCAAATTCAATTAAAACATTAATTGTTAAAGCATTTTTCTTTATATAGTATCCTTTATCTATGCATTCTAGTAAAGTTACATATTCATCTTTCTCATCTCTTAATTCATCAATTATTGCTCTTAAGTTATCCTTTTTAATCTTTAAATAAGTCTTTTTTATATATTTATTTCCGAATAGGTTTAAAAGTACTCCATTTATTGAGTGTGTGCTCTTTTTTATTTCAGCCATTAGCTCTTCTTTTGGATAATCGGAATTAAGATGATTCATTTGATATATGGTATCTTGTAAGCGTTGTAGTAGCACTACTATCTTTTCTTCAATGAATTTTGTTAATTCTTTTTTATAGTTCATTTTACCCCTCCTCTTTAATAAACTGGTTTCTATTCTATAACATTATTTAAATATCTTCAAATTAAAAGGCTGTTTTTTAACAGCCTTTACGTAATATGTACACTAGAATTCAATTTTTTCTTCAATATATTTTTTAACTTCATCTAATGGTAATTTAATTTGTTCCATTGTATCTCTATCTCTTATTGTTACTGTGTTATTTTCTAATGTTTCATCATCTACAGTAATTGAGAATGGTGTACCAACGGCATCATTACGACGATATCTTTTACCAATTGAACCTGATTCATCATAAGATACATTGAAGTATTTGCATAAGTCTGCATAGATTTCCATAGCTTTTTCGCCATGTACTTTCTTAATTAAAGGTAATATAGTTGCCTTAATTGGTGCTAATGCTGGATGAATCTTTAATACTTCTCTTTCATCACCGTTTTCTAGAGTTTCTAATTCATATGCATTACATAATAATGCTAAGAAAGCTCTATCTAATCCTAATGATGGTTCAATTACATATGGTAAATATTTTTCATTAGTTTCTGGATCTAAGTATCTTAGATCTTCTTTAGAATGTTCCATGTGAACTCCTAAATCGTAATCTGTACGGTCAGCAATACCCCATAATTCGCCCCATCCCATTGGGAATAAGAATTCGATATCAGTTGTTGCTTTACTGTAGAATGATAATTCTTCTTTGGCGTGATCTCTGTATCTTAAGTTTTCTTTTTTAATTCCTAATGATTTTAACCAATCGATGCAATAATTCTTCCAATAACCAAACCATTCTAGATCTGTATTTGGTTTGCAGAAGAATTCTAATTCCATTTGTTCAAATTCACGTACTCTAAAGATAAAGTTACCAGGAGTAATCTCATTACGGAAACTCTTACCTGTTTGACCAATACCAAATGGTAATTTAGCTCTCATTGTTCTTTGGACATTTAAGAAGTTTACGAAAATACCTTGTGCTGTTTCTCCTCTTAGATATACTTTAGATTTAGAATCTTCAGTAACACCTTGATGTGTTTCAAATAATAGATTGAATTTTCTAATTGGTGTAAATTCTGTTGATCCACATTTTGGACATGCTATTTTATTTTCTGCTACGAATTTTTCAATCTTTTCATTATCCCAACCATCTGCAGTTTCTTTACCACCAGTAAAATCTTCGATTAATTTATCGGCACGATGACGAGATTTGCATTTTTTGCAATCCATTAATGGATCATTAAAGTTAGTAACGTGTCCTGATGCAACCCATACTTCAGGATTCATTAAGATTGCAGAATCTAGACCATAGTTATAAGGGTTTTCTTGAATAAATTTCTTCCACCAAGCTCTTCTTATGTTTTCTTTTAGTTCGCGTCCTAAAGGTCCGTAATCCCATGTATTTGATAAACCTCCATAGATTTCACTTCCTTGAAAGACAAAACCATATTGCTTGCAATAATTTACAATATCTTCCATTTTAATTTCTTTAGCCATTTTTAATTCCCTCTTTCTTCAAATGAAAAAACTTCTAGAAATATGTAGGAACGAATTAAAAATCCGCGGTTCCATCCTACTTATTTCTAGAAGAAATCACCTTAATTTATATAGCTCCAGGTTGCCAAGCCCTTCATCACTTGTATGCATTAATTATAACAAAATAATTTTGTTAGTCAAATATTTTATCTAACTCTTCCTAAATTTTTTGTTTCTAAGGAGAATGAAAAATCATCTACCATTCCATCTAGATATCTTAAACTTGTTCTATTGTAGAAATGATTTAACTTTCTTCTTGATTCAGTTGGTACATATGGATGTACTACTTTTTCTACTTCTTTTTCTTCTTTTACTGCTTGGAAAATGCCAGGTATAATAATATGCCTACATAATTCCATTTCGCCTTTTCCTATCATTCCTTGATATACATATATTTCTGGTAGATTTACTTCTAATAGAGCATCTCTTAAATCTGTTTGAAGACTTCTATAGTAATCGTATGATTCACCCTCAAGTTTATTTAAATCTTTTCTTAAAGATTCATATGCTTCTACTTCTGGTTCTCTTTTTAGAAGAATAATATTTTCTAATCTAATATTTTTGATTCTTTCTTCGTTTTCTTCATTTTCTAAAATTTTTAAATTACGAGCATATAATGCTACCATCTTATTAAGTAAAAGGCATGACATAGTATATCTTATTTTAGAAATAATACTTTTTCTTTCTACTAGTGCTTTTTTCTTTTCTGGTAGACTTAAATCGTTCATAATTGTTTCGATTCTATTCATATTATGTATCACCTCATTCGGTAAAAAATATTTTACCTTTTTATTAATAAAAAAACAAGTTATACATTTAACTTGTTTATTCGTTTTAAAAAATCTTTACTTTGTAAGTATAGGCCAGTATATCTTTCGTAATATTTATCTAAGAAGTAATTGATTTCACTGGCTACATCTTTTTTGATATCTATTTTAGAGATAGAAGGTATATCTATTAGATAATACATTCTAATTAATTTAATAGCTTTAGGACTTATGATCTTTTCGTTAGTATAGCAATCTCTACACAAATAGCCGCCTTCATCGGGATCTAATGTAACAATATTCTTCTTACTACCACATTTTATACAAGAATCTAAATTTAAACCTACACCTAAGTAGTCTAAATATTTTAGCTCTAATATATTTGTTAGAATTAATGGATCTTGTTTCTCATTTAGTTTTAGGATGATATTTTTATATAGTTCGAATATTTCAGGGTCGTTGTTTTGTTTTGTTACTTGATAAGTTAAATAAGTTATATAAGACAAATAACTTATTAATTCAATGTCTTCTTTGATAGCTCTTAAGTTATCTATTATATCGACATCTATAAGAATAGATAGTTTATTTTCTTTATATGAGATGTGAAAATTACCATAAGTAAATTTAAGAGTTTTAGTTCTTAAAGGACTTTTTAAACTCTTAACTCCTTTGCACATAATTCCGATGACACCATATTCCTTAGTAATAACATTTATTATTTTAGAAGAATCGCCATATGGTGTTTCAGAGATAATAATACCTTCGACTTTTTGAATCATATTATCACATCCGTTTTTATTATACTAAAAAAACAACCATTTGATAATGGTTGTTAGTCATTTATTTCATTAAATCCTAGTTCTTTGAAATATCTTTCTTTATCGCGCCAGTTTTTAATTGTTTTAACATATAATTCAAGATATACTTGTTTACCTAATAGATTTTCAATATCTTTTCTAGCTTCGATACCTACAGCTTTTAATAAAGCTCCTTGTTTTCCAATAACAATCTTTTTAATTGGATCTCTATCTACGATGATATCGACAGTAATATTTATAATATCTTTCTTTTCTTCAAATTTTGATGTAACACAAGTTATGCTGTGTGGTATTTCTTCTTCTGTCATACGAAGTAGTTTTTCTCTTACTAATTCAGATGACATGAAACTGATACTACTACTTGTAATCATATCTTCATCAAAATAACGCATGTTATCTGTTAGATATTTTTTAATTGTATCTATTAATTCGTTAATATTATCTTGTTTTAAGGCTGATACAGGAACGATTTCAGCAAAGTCCATTAAATCCTTATATACATTAATACTACCGATTATTTCGTCTTTATTCATTTTATCTATTTTATTTAAAACTAGTATTACTGGACAATCAGCATTTTTTAATTGATCAACAATCTTTTTGTCGCCAGGACCAATTCCGTCTTCTGCATCAACTACAAATAAGATACAATCAACATCTTTTGTTAAACTTTGTGCTTCTTTATTTAATATCTTCCCTAATTTATTAATTGGTTTATGGATACCAGGAGTATCTATAAATACGATTTGATAGCCTTCTTCATTATATATACCTTGAATGATATTTCTTGTTGTTTGTGGTTTATTTGATGTTATAGCTATCTTTTGATTAATTAAAGAGTTTAATAAGGTACTTTTACCAACATTTGGACGACCTATTAAACTTACAAATCCACTCTTCATATTAACCTAAAATTCCTTGAATAAATGGTATTATGTGTGGAAGATATACAACACAACCTATAGCTGCTGCCATCATGGCTAATACAAATGTTGCAGCACTACCGCAGTCTTTAGCAATTTTTGCTAACGGATGTATTTCAAGTGTTACTAAGTCAACTACAGCTTCTATGGCTGTATTTATTAGTTCTGCTGATAGAACCATACCAATTGATAGTAAGGTAACTAACCATTCAAAACTGCTAATTTTAAATAGAATATTAGCTGTTATAACACCTATTGTAGCTATTACGTGTATTAACATACTTTGCTCATATTTATAAGCATATGTTAATCCTTCTATTGAGTATTTAAAACTCTTTAAAAAACGCCCAAAACCATGTTTTTTAATATCATCTCTTGATATTTGCGCCATCTAAAATCATCTCCTGTAATCCGAACATTACTTTTTCGTCTTCTTCTTTCATATGATCATAACCTAACAAATGTAACAAGCCATGAACAGTTAGAAAAGATAATTCTCTTTTTTCACTATGCCCATAATCAACTGCTTGTCTTTTCATTTGTGGTATGCATATGTATATATCACCAAGTACCCTTATATTATTATATAATTTTTCACCATCATCTTCAAATGCAAATGATATAACATCTGTTATACGATCAACACCACGATAATCTCTATTGATTTCATGAATTTCTTCATCACCTACAAAGATGATAGAAAAGATGCTTCCTTCTGCATTTTCGTGTTTTAAAGTACTATCTATAACACTTTCTAAATAGTCATAATCTTTATATAGATCATTATCTATGATACTGTAGTTTTTTTCCACTAGAACCATCCTATTCCTACTAAAGCTTCTAATAATATTAAAGTAATAATAATCATTACTATTAATGCTAATATGTTGTAGAATATCTTGTTTTGTAATACTTTTGGTAGTTTATCATTAAGGTAATGTAAACTAGCAAAAGCTACATAACCTATTAATGAACCAAAGGTATTTAAAATAATGTCATCCACATCAAAAGCACGACCTATTCTATACTGAATTAGTTCTGCTGTCAAACTTATGATAATAGTACAAATGAATATTTCTGATATCTTATTTGCTTTTATTGTATCTGATAAGAAGAAACCAAATGGAATAAATAGTAATATGTTACCCATGACGTTATACATGAATGATTTTGATCCAATTGAATAACGCGTCATTTCACGGAATGGTATTAAATTTACACCACTTGAAGCACCTTCTGTAGTTAGTAATAAGTAATATAGTAATAGAATATATAAAATACCTAGGAGGCGATAAAAATCTTTATAGAAGACAAATTCTTCTTTACTAATAATGATATTAGCAAATCTTACTACTAATAAGATTGTAATAAATAGTACTAGCATAGGCCAAGTACTTGTTAGGGCCCATTTTAGGGTATCAAAGAATGTTGAGATATTTGTCATTTTACCACTCCTTTCTTTTATTTAGTCTATATATATTCTACTATTTTTTATGCTTTTTTTAAAGTCTTTTATGCATAAAAAAAGAAGGTATAACCCCTCTATTGTAATTTACTTCTTACTAAAGCACTTACCTTTGACATATCTGCAGCAGCACCGATACGAGCAGTAGCTTCCTTCATTACTTTACCCATGTCTTTAATGCTTTCAGGTTTTAATTCTGCAAATATTTCATCTAAAGCTTTATTTATATCTTCTTCAGACATTTCAGCTGGTAGATAAGCATCTAATATTTCGATTTCTTTAGCTAAGTTATTTACTTCTTCTTCTTTATTATATTTTTTGTATTCTTCCATGCTATCTTTTCTAGTCTTTACTTGTCTTTTGATAACAGTAATAACTTCTTCATCTGATAGATCATGTTTTTTACTTATTTTTTCCATTTGTAGAGCGCTTTTTAACATTCTTAGTACAGATAATTTGAATTTATCTTGCTCTTTCATGGCAGTTGTTAAGTCTTTAATAATAGTATCTAACATATACATCATTCCTTTTTATTATTAGTCTCTATTACTTTTTCTACGTTTACGAGAATTTCTAATCATTTCTTCTTTTGCTTTACGTCTTTTAACCCCTGGCTTATCATAGC